>Ga0209777_10001785_pt1 | contig 29924 bp, 30 predicted proteins | sample FrelakmetHBP12HB_FD_187147 | JGI IMG/M metagenome (GOLD analysis project Ga0209777, IMG submission 187147) | Freshwater lake sediment microbial communities from the University of Notre Dame, USA, for methane emissions studies -HBP12 HB (SPAdes)... | ecosystem: Environmental > Aquatic >...
GACGTGTATGTGGTCGGGGGAGACTTTAAGTTCATCCAGGGTGTAGCCGTATTCGTCAGCGACTCGACGGATAACCTGCTCAGCCCTTTCACCCACCTTGCCCCGCAGTATGCTCCGCCGGTACTTTGGAACCCAGACGACGTGGTAGTAAAGGTTGTGGACTGTGTGCGCCCCGGCCTCCATCTCCAAGGTTATCTCCACATTTTCGTAACACACGCTCGGTATAAAGGCTTAAGTGGGGGAATTCACCGCCCGGGGCAAGCCCCGGGGTTCTCTTCCCCCACACCCTTGAAAGAGAAGCCTGCTCCCAGAATCGTGTACAGGTTTGGAAAAGAAGACAAAGAGATTAGGAATTATCTTAGATTTAGAAGAATGATGCACAACATGGCAAAGAAAGCCTAATTCTTAATAGCGCGCGCCCTTCAGTGCAAGGGCAAACACGCTGTGCAAGTTCCGAGAAAGGTTATAAGCAGAATATCAAAATTATTGTTTAACGGAGATATGCACATGGAGAAGCGAAGTTACGCCTGGTTCGAAAGACGCCGCAGAACCAAAGCCTTGGACCTGGCTCAAGACCAGATAACAAAAGCCCTCGACACCGTAACACTCCTCAGTCAGGCAACGCGAAGCCTCTCAGAAGGAAATGAAAAAGAAGCGATGCAACGCATCGAAAACCTCTTCAAAGAAGAAGAAGAGGTTGACAAACTTCGAACAGAAGTCTTCAAAGAACTATCCAAGGGCGCAGCATTATTTGCCGACTACCGCGAAGACCTGCTCCACCTCGTGAAAAGGCTCGACACCCTCGCCGACCACGTGAAAGACGCAGCACGATGTATGGAAATGCTTGCGGGCACACGCCTTCCACAAGAAATGTACGACAAAACGGTGCACATGACCTCCCTCTTGGTAGACTGCGCTCAAGCCCTACGCGTGTGCATAGAAAAAATCACGGTTGCCCCAGCCGAAGCCATAGCAGGCGCCCAAAAAGTTGAAGAAATCGAACATGAAATCGATGACGACTACTTCAAAACGAAAGCGTCATTCATCAAATATGGACAGCAAATGAACATCGGCGCCATGGTAATATTCGATGACCTCATCGAATTCCTCGAACAAGCCGCAGACCAGTGCGCCGACACGGCCGACTACATCGTGATACTCGCAAGCAGAGACTAAAACCAATAAGCCCAGCGCTAAGCTCTTCAATTCTCCAGCTTCGCCGAATCCATCTTCCCCACGATACTGAGCTTCCCATTCTTCCCAATTCTCAGCTGGCGTTCGCCCCTGAACAGAGACATGTGAGCATTCTCTATCTGTATCATGTCCCCGGTTGAAACGGCGTCTATCTGCTCATTCCACAAACACAACTTCACCGTGCCAGTCTCGTCAGCCACAGAGGCATTAGCCACACTAGCATAGTTGCCAAACCTCGTAAAAACAAAAGTAGGCTTCGGAATTTCCAACACTTTAGCCGTTAAGCTGATCTTTTTCATTCCAACTCTTAAATCCTTTATTTGGAAAGAATAAGCCGTTTCAGGCTTCTTGACTGCGCGTCTCCCGAACATTTCAGCTCTCTGCAAAGTCCTGATAGGATTGGCTTTCTCGAAAAGAAACTCCTTCGGTATTGGAAACTGAGAAACAACTTTGGAGTCCTTGGTCATCAGGAACACCGCTTTGTCCTGAGTCTTGCTGCGGCACTGAATAAGAAGCCCCCCGCACGTGGCTTTCAGGTTCTCCCATGCCAAACACAACGCGTGAAAAAGCTGATCCGGGTCGACTTCATATTTCAAAGAAAGAAAGGCGAGATACTCGCCTACGGATACTTTGTTTCTCAATGTATTTCTACTCTTTCGCCAGTGTTATTTCCATTGTAGAAACCATTCGTGCACTGTTTTCTCCTTCTCGAGGTGGCATCTGCTCCGTTCCTATGGCGATCTTGCTAACTTTCAGGTCTTTCAAGAACCGGCTTCTCGTGATTTCAGCAACGTCAACAGCTGTCGTTATAGCTTGCCCGCGCGCCTTCAAGGTTATTTCCTTAGAGTTGCTTGCTGAGAGGCTTGTGATGATCGCCAGTACGTAGCTCATTGCTGGTTTCCTGCCAATGAAAACAGTCTTCTGATTTTCCGCCATTTTTCTCACTCCTTTTTGTTTTTTTGGTTGTTTTGTGTAGCGTTGTGTCGCTGTTTCCTATTCAAGAACAGAACGCTACCGCGCTGTTATAATGTGTCACCGTTCCTTATAAATGCCGTGCAATCTCAAGGCTCTATTCGATTTCCTCTATGTTGGTTTTGGTTAAAGCCTTAATCTGCTCCAGCTCTCCCAGTTCTCCATAGCCCACCAGCGTTATGGCCGTGCCTTCCAGTCCCATCCTCGCAGTCCGTCCGATCCTGTGGAAGTAGACCAAGGCGTCTAATGGAACGTCGTAGTTGATTATATGGGTGATTCCCTGAATGTCCAGACCTCTTGCTGCAACATCGGTCGCAACGAGCAGTTTCAGCTTTCCCCTCTTGAAACAGTCTATGACAAAGTTTCTCTGCGGTTGCGTGAAGCCAGCATGTAAAGGTTTTGCATCGTATCCTCTTGCCCTCAATTTGTCGGCCAAGAAGCTTGTCTCTCTTCGGGTCTTGCAGAAGATTATGGCTCTCCCTATGTGGTTTGCGTCGAGTATGTTGCAGAGGCTTTCAAATTTGCTGTGAGGGTTCACAACCGTGTAGTACTGGTGTATCTGCGTTAGAGCTATTTCATCCTTGCTAACGAGTATTTTCTCAGGGTTCTTCATGTACCTGTGGCACACGTTCATCACTGTCTGCTCTATCGTTGCCGAGAAGAGGCTTGTCTGCCGGTTGGTCGGAACCTGCGAGAGGATGTATTCTATGTCTTCGATGAACCCCATGTCAAGCATTCTGTCAGCTTCGTCCAGGACGACTATTTTCACGTGTGCCAGGTTTAGCACGCGCCTTTCAATCAAGTCTATTATACGTCCAGGCGTGCCCACTACGATTTGAACACCCATTTCAAGGGTGCGTATTTGTTTCTGGATAGGTTCGCCGCCATAGACTGGCAGAACCTTGAACCCAGCGTACTTGCCGAATCGATGCATGTGTTCCGCGACTTGTTCAGCAAGTTCGCGTGTTGGCTCCAAGACCAACCCTTGGACCCTGTTGTCGTTTGGGTCTAAGCGTTCAATCATTGGAATTCCGAAAGCGGCAGTTTTGCCGGTCCCGGTTTGCGCTTGTCCGATAACGTCCTTGCCTTCAAGTAATGGAGTTATGGCCTGAGCTTGAATTGGAAAAAGATCCGTGAATCCAAGCTCCTCGATGCCCTTCATTACTTCCGGACTCAGTGGCAAGTCTCTAAAGTGTTGCATCTGCATATGTTTCATTTCTCCTGCCACAAAATTTTGCATGCAATTTCTGAAGCTTTCAAAAGCTTTGATAAGCATGAATTAATGTGACAGTCCATTAGAGGGTAGGCCTTCTATAAAAAGGTTTACTGGCCACATCATCTTTGCTCTACGTGGAAAAGCAGGAATAGAAGCTGTTTCCTGATTCATGGCGAAAAACGACAAGTTTTTTATACGATCTTTTCGGGTTGTTACCTATCGAGTTGAGAGAATGTTCAGGAGGTGAGCCGGGATGGCGTTTGTGAAAGTTGCCCTTATGAAGGATTTGGAGCCGGGCCACATGATTGGCGTAGAGGCCGGTGGCAAGGAAATTGTCGTGGTCAACCTAGAGGGCACGGTCTATGCCATTGGAAATCGTTGCACTCATATGAGTTGTATGCTGTCGGACGGTACGCTCAAAGGAGGAAACGTAACATGCCCGTGTCACGGTTCGACTTTCGACGTTACAACAGGAAGCGTGATGAAAGGACCCGCAAAGAAGCCTGAACCTACATATCAGACGAAAATAGAAGGAGAACAAATCCTAGCTGACGTCTGAGAGGCTTACGACGCACGCACTCACCCGGACTTTGTTTTCGTGCTTCGCTTAAAGGTGCGGCTCTTCTGCCCATCATATGCTGTTAATGAAGCCTCTAATCACATCTGTTGCCGATTGAAAGAGCGGATATCTTATATTCGTCGTGTCTTGGAGTTTTCTGAGCCGGTCAACTCGGAAGTAGATGGGCGGGTGTGGGTCCAAGCTTATCCATTCCTGAATACGATAGGAGGGTACACGTTCGAACAGCAGACGTTTGAAACCTATTTTTTCGAGGGCATCGGCCAGAATGTGGGGTTGTCGGATGACTATGGCAGAAGTGAGGTCTGCTCGAGCTTCGAAGAACTTAGCTATGAAGAATATGAGGGTCATGACGGCCCAGAAATACACCAAGAAGAGCAGTGAGGTGAAGATAAACGGAAGCAAGGGCAGGAGCACGTAGAATCGGAAGAGAAACTCGGTCGACATCAGGCCGAAGAGGAGAAGGGGGTCCCGTCCTTTGAGGTGGCCGAATTCGTGTCCCAGAACGCCTATGATTTCGTCTTCGTTCAGTTGGGCAAGGAGGCCTGTCGTGATGAGGACGGTTCCGCGGCTGGGATTTGGTCCTGAGGCTGCCGCGTTGGGGAGCATGGTGTTGGACACGACGATTCTGGGCATTGGAAAACCGAATTTCTGGCGGGTTTTCTCCACGAGCTCGTAGATGTTGACTTTTTTTGCTAAGAGGTTTTCCGCGCTGCATTCGAGGCCGTACTTGCTGAAGATTTGGCCAGTGGTTTCACAGTCGATTTCTCCCTTCTTGAGGATGGTTTGTTCGTACACTTCTTTCTTTATGCTCCTCAGCCTGTCGGGAGGAAAGTTTTTCTTGAAGCTTTCTTGTTGTCCGAGGGGTATGCGGTATTCGAGCAGGTGGATGCTGGGGTTGTCTCGGGTTATACGCCAGTCAGCTGCCCTCTCGATGAACTTGTTGGAGTAGAAGACGAAGACCAACTGGATTGCCAGAATCGCGATGGGCGCTATCCAACCGTAGCTCACGCTCTCGAGGAAGATGAAGAGGAACAGGCCCACGGTGGTGAAGACAACAAAGAGGAGGATTTGGGTTTCGAGGAAAAGCCGGTTGATGGGCTTCTTCTCTTTTGTAGAAACTACTTCAGGAACTATTTCTTCTCCTTCCCGCCATGCGAAGTAGAGGGTGTTCTGCCTGACTTGCTCCTCAAAATAGTCAACTCCGATGGCGACGTCCTGTCGGGCTTCTTCTATAGCTTGCTCAGTTACGGCTTCGCTGAGGGGAGTTATTTTGATTTTTAGCGGGTTACTGCCGTTGACCGTGACGCTGAGGCTGCGTTTTGCCTGCCTATCAATCACGTCGTAGTTGAGGGTGGATTCACCGTTTTCGGTGGATCTGGAGATGTTGATGAAACGCTGTTTCTGGGCCAACAGGTATTTTTGGTAGATGAAATCCAGCATGTTTCCTATGTAGTTGTTGGGAACCTCGGTTTCGAGAATGTAAGAAACGGTATTATCGAACATGTCTTACCCGCTGTTCTCTGCGTTTTGCCTGTTTCGTCATATGGTCTTCCTGTTTTTTAAGGTTGCAGTCTGAATGTTAAGATTTCGAGTCCTTGCTATGAGCACTTAATCTTTGAGTTCCTTGAGACTCAATTTTGCTTCGTTCTCTGCTTTCTTATTTTATGGTGTTTGCATGAATTGGATGAATTGTTGGAGGGTTCGGTTTTGTAGGGTATAATTTGTTTGTTTTTCTCTGCCGATAGTTGAGTTTGGGGAGGGCCCGTAATCATGGCCGGGGTAGACTTCGATGCTGTCATCCAGTTTTGCTATTCTTTGTAGAAGGCTGACGTACATGTCTTTGACGTTACCGCCGGGGAGATCGGTTCGCCCGCATTCGCCTACGAAGAGTGTGTCGCCCGTGAGCAGTTTGCCCTCGGTTAGGAGGCAGATGCTGTCGGGGGTGTGACCTGGCGTGTGTATGATTTCGATTGTAACGGTGCCTAGGCGGATTCTGTCTCCGTCGACTACGCTAATGTCTTGGCTTACGTGTGAGAGTTTGTGGGCAACGATTTTCGAGTGGAAAGCTGATTTGAGTTCCTCGTTCCCAGCCGTGTGGTCAGAGTGGCCGTGAGTGTTGATGATGTATTTCAAGTTGAAATTCTGGTCTTTAAGGATGAGAATTATTGCGTCGACGTTGAAGCTAGGATCAACAACTCCCGCTTCTCTGGAACCAACGTCTGCGATAATGTAAGAGAAGTTGTCGCCTCGATACTTGATCTGTTTGAAGAACATGAAAATCAACCGTCAAAATTCTTCTTTTGCTTCTTAAAAACGTTGCTCTTAGCGCGCGTTATAAAAACATTCAATACAACTAACACACCGTTCATCACGACTTGCTGGCTCATCAATACTTTTCTTTCAATCCGTCAGAGCGCGCATCACGCGTCACCCTTGTTAACACTCTGCCGCCCGAACCGCTTAGAGATCGGGACTCGACAATGCAAGTTCTCAGGTGCGGATGTATTGGTCGGTTTGGAGGCGTTCCATTTTCATGCCTAGGTCGGCCAGATCTTTCATGTTTTGGACGCAACCGATGCTTGCATCTATGTTTCGGTGTACGGGGTGGAACCACATGTATTTTGGGACGAGATTGAATTGCAGGGGTATTTTTGTCGTAACGCCATACTTCTCGCTGAGCCCTTTGACTATTAGTTCTTTGGCGCAGGCTACGCGGGTGGTTGTATAGCTTTTGAGCAGTTCGGACGCGCCGAAGGCTCCGATTCCGTGCCATAGGACAGCATTCTCGGGCGAGGCCAAGGAGTATAGGAAGAATTGGGGTGAGGATGGGGTCTCTTTGAAGTCGTAGTTCGCGAGTTTGTCTCCTTCAACGTTGAAGGCGTCGTCGGCTTTTGCTATGCTTACGTCGCCAGGGTCAATCGCGTTCGGGTAAAGCAGGGCCGTTTTGTAGTCGACTTTTACGCTTTTGAGTTTGGCCCCGTCGAAGTAGATTCTTCCTCTGACAGCGCGTTTGGAAGCGTAGCCCTTGCTTGAGTGCGGGACGGTTAGAAGGGTGGTGAGGTTTTTCATGCTTCGGCCCATGCACTTGTAGATGCATTCGATTGACTCGTAACCAGAGTGTGTTTCCCTTATTATGTGATGCAGCAGCCCGTCAGGTTTCTCCTCGCCAAGAACGGTCAGGGGCATACGAATTGAATATATGCTGAGGTTTATTCCGAAGGCTTGGGAAAGCTTTTCTAATTGTTCATATTTGACGGCGTCAACCATGTCGACGTAGCTGTTGTTGCAAGTTTTGAGGTGATGACCTATGATGTCGATTTCTTCCTTACAAATCAATGAACCTTGGTATTTTTGTGCGAAGTTCTTGTCTATTTCCAGAGTTTCTGTCTTGACTGTGGCGCATGGAAACGCGCTCTGTCCGCTGTTTACTATGGACTCTTTCAGCGGGTTCATCGAGTATCTGTCTGGTTCAATCTCGTCCGTGTTGAGCAGGAACGGAACTATTATTCCTTGGGAAGGGTCACTGAGCATTTCACGTATTTCGTTAACGTCCTTGTCGTCGACAGTGTGGAGACCGTAGTAGTAGAAGTGGTTTCCGCAGACCTCAAGCAGACGGGCGGCTATGATTCCCTGAACTTCTTCCACTGTCAACTGCGGATTTGAGTATTCAACTGAGGCCCTCAAGAAGAAGTGGCCACTGTCAAACGTCGCCTCATTCTTCCGTCCGTTTTTGAAGTGGAAGAAGCGAATTTTTTTTCCCGCATCCGGTTTGTAAGTAGCCAATTCTCCAACCAAGGCTTCGACGCAGGACCAGGAACTCTTAAGGAAATCTTCAACGATTATTCTAGCCAACTCTGACATCGGGTTCAACCTCTCTCTAGTGATTCGGCCATGCATATGCAGCCTTTGGCGATGGGCGATCCGAAAAACATTCTTGCTACTCGGAAACTCTCAGTAAACCCCAACGTTTTGAGGTAGTTGAGAATTGTGCTTTCTTTGTTGGGAACGTACATGGAAACCTCATATCCTTCCAACCTGCTGAGAACTGACCTTAAAAGGTTGACGGCTGCGTCTTCACGTCCTTTTTGGCATATTAGCGGCCCTATCTCACCCATCTGCCTGTACACTTTGGCCACAACGTAACCGACCATACGTTCCCCTTCGGCAGAAATGCAACATAGGTTGTCTGGATCGAGAATTATGGGTTCGAGTAGTTTTCTTCTAGATGAGCTGAAACAAGATCTGTCGAATTCGATGATTTCTTGCAAGTCTTGCTTCTCGGCTTCCCTCGCTACGGATTTGACTGGCAAGGAAGAGCCTTTTCCATTCAAAACTGTGAATTCTGAGTCGCGTTTGAAGCCGAGCCTCTCATAGAAGGGGATTCGGTCCATGTAGGCGTAAAGGCCGACAGTTTTTACGTGTTTGTGCGTCAAATAATTGACTGAGTGTTTTACAAGCTGTGAGCCTGCGCCTCTTTTTCGGTGGTTCTCGTTGACGATTAGGTTGCCAAACCAGGCTATGGTTCCGAAGCTGACTGTCGTGGCGAGACCTATCTTTTTCGAGTTTTCGAGGAGGACGAAACAGCCGGCGGGCTCAAGCTCGATCATGAATTCGAAGTCTGCGGTTGTGAGGTTCCAGTTCATCGTGTCTGTGATTTGAACTGCAAAATCGAAATCTTCCGGAGACATAGTCTTGACGTGGAACATGTGAACAGGACCTCCAGTCAGCTTGGTTTTCGCCATTGTCAAGACCACTTCGAGAGCATAAACTTTACTAATTCGCGTTCTTCCAGAATAGGCTCTGAGAGGAGGACTGGCAGGAATAGAATCCCAGTTGAAAGTCAAGATTCCACGCGACGTCAAGATTGCAATGCATCCCTTCACGCGGTATTTCAAGGGTTTTGAAAGTGTTGCTGCGGTCAGAGAAGTTTTTGGTGAAGAGACAGAGAAGGTGCTGGACAACCTTATGGTCGAGTTCGCGGGGATAAGGGGGTATATGGGAGTGAGCGAGATGGACGGGCACCTCATAATAGGCGCGCGGTATCTGAATGAGGGCAACATTGTTGACATTTATCTCGACATTATCCACGAGTTGGTTCACGTTAGACAGTTTATGGAGGGAAAAGAACTGTTTGACAGTGACTACGCTTACATTGAGAGGCCTACTGAGGTTGAGGCTTATCGCCACGCGGTTAAGGAGGCCAGGAGGTTGGGAATGGGTGATGACAGAATCTGTGAGTATCTCAGGACTGAATGGATGAGTGATGACGATCTGCAACGACTTACAAAAACCGTTGGCGTCAAACTTCGCGCGGATGCCAAAGGCACATAAGAGCGGTTTCGTTTCGGATCTTGTGAAGAAGAAGCAAAAGCGAGATATAGTCAACTTACATTTGGCATTGTTCATGGTTAGGAAAGTCGTTGTCATAGGCATGGGTTATGTCGGAATCCCAGTGGCCGCGCTGTTCGCCGACGTGGAGGGCTTCAGCGTCGTGGGTGTGCAGCGTAGATCTAAGCGTTCGGGCTGGAAAATCGACTGTCTGAACGAGGGCAGGAATCCTATTGGCGGAGACGAGCCGGACCTGTCTGAACTCGTAGCACGCGTTGTTGAGAAGGGCACCTTCAGGGTCGTGGAGGATGTGTCCGTCTGCAAGGATGCGGATGCGATTCTGATAGATGTTCAGACTCCTGTCGATGCGGATAAGGTTCCCGATTACGAGTCTCTCGAGGAAGTCAGTGCGAATGTTGGGAAGTACGTGCGGCGCGGGACGCTTGTTGTGGTTGAGTCGACCGTTGCTCCTGGCACCACGGATAATGTCGTGAAGCCTCTCCTGGAGGAGTCTTCTGGCATGAAGGCTGGGAAGGATTTCTCTCTGGCGTTTTGCTACGAAAGGGTGATGGTCGGACGTTTGATCAAGAACGTCGTGGATCTTCCTAGAGTGGTGGGAGGAATTGATGAGGAGAGCACTGACCGTGCCATGGAATTGTACGCTCATATCGTGAAAGCAAAGCTCTGCCCCACCGACGCACTCACTGCCGAAGTGGCCAAGGTTGTGGAAAACACGTACAGAGACGTGAATGTCGCTTTCGCAAACGAGGTGGGGCTCATATGTGAAAGTCTCGGAGTTGACGCTTACAGGGTTCGTGAACTGGTTAACACTTTGCCCAACGATCCTAAGAACCCAGCGTCAAACCCTGTTAGGAACATGCATTATCCGGGAGCTGGTGTTGGGGGACACTGCTTACCGAAGGATCCGTGGCTGCTGAAGTACGGTCTGGACGAGTATGGTGGATCCAAGTTTTTCCCAAAGGTCATTGTTTCTAGCCGTGAGCGTAACGACTCGATGCCGAAGCATACTGTCGACCTGGTTGAGGATGCGTTGGCGGAGCACGGTAAGAAGTTGAAAGGGGCAAAGGTGGCGATCCTGGGTGTGGCTTTCATCGAAAACTCTGACGACACACGGAACACGCCCTCGGCCACTCTGTACTCTGAATTAGAGGAGAGAGGCGCAATACCAGTGCTTCATGATCCTGTCGTGCGCAGCTTTGACCTTCCCTTCACGAATGACCTCGACGAGGCATTGACGGGTGCGGACGCGGTGATTCTATCAACGAAGCACAAAGGGTACCTGAAACTGGATCTCGGCAGACTGAAGAGGAAACTGGCAACGCCGGTTCTGGTCGACGGTAGAAACGCCTTCACTGAAGAAGCGGCAATCAAAGCCGGACTCACGTACAGAGGCGTTGGAAAAGGCAGGAGCAAACGAAGCCCCCACTAGAATCTCGACACTCCTCTCCTTCGCCAAAGGTCATACGTAACATTGTATGGTAACGAGTCTTGAGTCGCTCCTCTTTTTCACTTGTAATGTCAGATGTAATGTGTATTGTTACAAACCATGGAGAAAACAGGCTTGGAACGCTGTTCAGAGCCAACTCGTCCCGTTTATTTGTAATGTCAAATGTAATTTTCATTGTATGAGTCAGGGATTGTAGGTAGGGTTTACTTTCTACTGTTCAGTTGTAACGCCAGATGTGATGTTGATGGTAACAAACCTCAGGGTAATGTGGCATTGTAATGTTGCATTGTTGTGTCCCTCCCGCATTTAGCGCGCGCGAGCTACGTAAGATATGACTCTACAATACTTGCGTGAGAAAATGGAAAATAAGCTCGTGTATTCGTGCAGAAGAAAGACGGAAGGTTCGTGAAGCACATCGAAAGTGCAGAGCAGAAAAACCCACTCTAGAATACACGTGACGAAGGTAACAGAACTTAAACAGCACCCTTGAGTATGATTATTGAGATTAGGAGCGTGAAAAAGGCAAATGAAACCTAGTTTCCTTTTGGGAATTCTAGGGGGGATTTTCTCCTTCTCAATGGGCGTATTAGTGGTTTTGCCAATCGCGATTAGTAATTACGGAGCGGTTGATACGGGTTTGACCATACTTATAGTCTTGGCTTTCCTAGCAGGGATTCTGGGTATAGTCGGTGGTGTGGTAGGTAATAGGAAAGGTGGAGCGATTCTAATTATCTCTGGCGTGTTGGCTTTGATTGCTACACCCTTTTTCGGGATACTCCCTTTCATCTTGCTGATTGTTGGTGGTGTGTTGGCATTTAGAGAAAGAAAGTTTCCAGAAAGTGAGCTTCCGAAGATAGCGTATTACCAACTAATTGGCATCATAGGAATAATTTTTGGTGTACTATTCTTGGTGTTAGGAATGCTCTCAACCCTTTATCAGCAGACTTGGTATTGGGGTTACCCCCCTGTTGTAGATTATCCTTATGCCCGATATTCTGTTAGCCTAGCGGTTGCTGGAACTGTCTCGTTAGTCGTAGGAATAGCTGGTGCTTGGCGAGTCCACCAAGAAGAAACAAGCGTTGAACCTCCGCCTCACAGCAATTCTCCACAACCTAGTTCCACCTAGACCATTCTTCAAGAAGACAGAAATCTCAAATCGGCACAGCAACAAGAAACAAACCAGGGGTTCAAAAATGAGTGAAGACGAACTGGAGCATTTGAAAAGGAAGGTTGAGGAATTAGAGAAGAAAACTGAATCCATCGTTTACGTGATTAACGTTACAAATCAGGTTTTCAAGAGTTTATTCGAACAAATGCTTTCTCTTTTGGAGAAAATGCCTAAAAACATTGCCAAGGAAGCTGTTGAGCTAAAGAAAGACTTTAGAAAGAGTGAGGAGATATTGCAGAAAGCTCAGAAGAACAGTTACGTTGACTGATTTTCTATGTGTGTCAAACTCAAATTAAACTTTTCGAGAAACCGAGAAAAGCTAATAGCGAAAGTCGAACAATCACTGGAGTGAGGAAACGTAATTGTCGGAATGGAGAAATTTCACAGAAGTTATTCTCAATCTAGGAGCAGGCCAAGCTTACTTGGAATATTACAAAGACGTGAAACTTCTCCACAAATCCGAACCAAGTGAAGAAGATTTCAGAAAAAAGGTGATATTCTATACATTTAAAGTTGCATCCTATGAAGAACAATACCTTACCGAACACAAAAAGAAATTTCACGAATACTTCGAACTTGTTAAAGGTCACTTAGAAAGAAAAGAAGATGAAGAAGACCTAGAAAAGATTATTCAAGAATGGCACGAAAAACTAATCAAGGAAACGGCATAGAAAAAGCCTTAGTGAAGCTGAAAGAATCTTACGAAGAGAAAACTTAAATCTCTATGACTTTGCTCAAAATCCGAAAAAAATTTTTGCGCCTATGTAGACCCTCTCTTGTTTTCGCTGTCTTCTGTGAAGTGCGAGATAAGGCGAAAAAGCACAAGAAAACGAGTTAACCAACTAGATAAAAAAAGCTCCATTGAAATTAGCGCGCGCGCTTTCAACGAAAGGCGAAGTCTTGCGGTCTCCATGACTAAGCTAAATATTAATACTCGTGGTCTCGTTACTGTAAAATTGCAATGTTATGTTGTCCGATGCCCTCCTTCTTTTTTCTTTGCGTCAGCCGTAATGTTGCTTTGGGAAGGAACAGCGGGGAATGGACGAGTGTGAAGGTTGATGCTGCGGTGCCTGTTTGAGCGCTACGCTTAGCGGGCATTGACCGAGACTGGCTGGGAATCACGCTGATTAGGCTTGTCTGGCATGATGCGAGCTGGAATGACGATTGGACGTGATTTGCGGTTCTGGATGTCAGCTATTTTCTTCTGCCGAACGCCCAAGTTCCGATCGCTATCATGGCAAGATCGAAGCAGGTCACCACGAGGAGTTCGGCGTAGAGGGGGTACAGGGGCTGCCACGACCCGCCGAGGATCACTGTTCTCAAAGCGTCAACGGCATAAGTGAACGGGTTGAGGCTTGCGACTATCTGCAACCAGCTTGGAACACCCGGGCCCCGAATAAGGAATATTGCCCCACTTAGGAAGAACATTGGCATGTTAATGAAGTTCACGATCAACCCGAAGCTTTCTAGGCTTTGCATGAAACTTGCCACTGTAAGCCCGATGCTTACCAGTCCAAACGTTATTAGAATCATGACTGGCAACGCCTCTCCAAGAATCAAAGGATTGGAAGTTATCCCCAAGAGTGCGCCCAGCACGAATACGAATATTCCCTGAATCATGGCATCCGTGCTGGCACCCAACAGCTTACCTGCAAAAACGGAAAAACGCGAAATCGGTGCCACCATTATTTCTTTTAGAAAACCGAATTCTCTGTCCCATATCACGGAGATGCCTATAAACATCGATGTAAAAAGAAGTGTTTGTCCAATGATTCCAGGAAAGATGTACTGTTGATAGGTTAGCCCGGGGATCGAAATCCGGACCAAAGCGCTGAGGGCGCTCCCAAATATTACAAGCCACAGTAGCGGCTGAACAAAGCTACTCACGATTCTCGCCCTGTCCCTGACGTACCGCTTGACCTCACGTAGCCAAAGCGTATAAATCCCCCTGATCTCGGTCATTTGATGCTCCTCCTTTGAATAGCCGCCATACCGTGCAGCTCCTCACCACCTTCAACACGAATCGCTCGACCAGTGTAGTGTAAGAAGACATCTCCAAGGTTCGGCTCTCGCAAGGAGACCGACTCTATGAAAATGCCGCTTTTCGCCGCCGCTTCCACGATCCTGGGCAAAAGAGCCTTTCCACCACGAACCGTGAGTTCAAGTGCGTTGCCTACCACGTTGGTCCTCAGAATGCCTTCAGTCCCAGCAACGACAGAAGAGAGCTTCAACGCCTCTTTGGTGTTCACCGTTATAACGTCACCCTCAAGCGTTTCCTTCAACGCGGCAGGAGTGTCTGAAGCCACAATCTTACCGTAATCCATAATTGCTATGCGGTCAGAAAGCCTGTCAGCTTCATCCATGTAATGTGTCGTTAAAACTATGGTAACGTCATGAGCCTTTCTCAACCCCTCAATATGCGACCAAATATGCTCCCGCGTCTGAGGATCAAGTCCAATCGTTGGCTCGTCAAGAAACAAGACCTTTGGAGAATGAATCAGCCCCCTCGCAATCTCCAACCGCCTCCGCATCCCGCCCGAATAAGTCCGCATCAAATCGTCGGCTCTGTCCTCAAGCTCAACGAGCTTCAAAACGCCGTCAATACGCGACTTCTGCTCGCCCGGAGGCACGCCATATAGGTTGGCATGCATGTAAAGGTTTTCGCGTCCCGTCAGCCGATCATCAATACTTGGATCTTGAAAAACAATGCCAATCGACTTCCGCACCTGCATATCTTGCTTAACAACATCAAAACCATTGACCTTCGCGGTTCCAGAAGTAGGTTTCAAAATGGCACAAAGCATCGAAATCGTCGTCGTCTTCCCTGCACCGTTAGGCCCCAGCAGACCGAAAACTTCCCCACGCTCAACTGAAATGTTGAGCTTATCAACTGCCACAAGACCGTTAAAGCGCCTCGTAAGCTCGCTAGTCTCTATAGCATTCTCCAACGCTTCACTTCCCTATCCACAGCACTCTTGGTCAAAGCAAAAGCTGAAGCTAGAAAAAAAGTTTATGCAGGGCAAGAACGGTTCCGGTGATGTAGGATCTTGGCCAGTGCACGCAAGACAAATATAGAGTTGCCGAGTTTTGGATTAAACCGAGCGTGGTGGAGATTAGAAGCAAGGTCAGCGGCATCGGATACATTAACAGGATCAGGGACAACTTGCTTAATGTCAGAAAGAGAGAATTGGCATCTTTGTACGAGGATCTGAAGTCGGCGGACTGTGTCGTTTGCGGGGGGTCGGGGCGATCGCTGTACTCGCTGAATGCGGCCATGAGTCAGATAGCCATCAGTCACATAGGCTGGAGAAACAAGGTTGTACTGACTCCTGACGACCCGGGTTTTCCGGGGAAGAACATGTATGACGCCGCAGCCGAGCTTGAAAGGCGGTACAACAAAATCTTTTTCTTGATAAACTCTGGAAGCGGCGTATCGGGCGATCCGTTGGGTTTGGCACAAGACCTTTCAAAATACATCGGCGAAAAGAAGTCGTCAAAGTTCTCTATGGGACTCATAACTTCTAACCTGAACTCGCCGCTGGCAGACATTGCTTGCAAATGTGGACACGTTATCGAGTTGACGGGGCGAGGTAGAGCGAAACCCTCGCTTGACTATAGTGAGACGGGCATAATGGGCGACATCTTTGAGCTGGGAAGCCTCCTCCTCCTGTGCATGATGACCGAGGCCATGTTCCGAAACCTAGAGCCGCACGAAGTGCTTCAGCTCTGCGAAGAAGAGTTCGCCAAGCTTGGACCGATGATCGATTCTATAACAGAATCTGAGACCTACTCGCGGCTCGTAGACATTTTGGAAAAGAGGACCGACGTCTTTCTCGGGGGAAAAGGTACAGCAAACGAAATAGTCAAGATGGCGGCCATAAGACTCTTTCACATAAAGAGCACGCTTGGAGACAACGTTTACGTTACCAGGGGTGTGAACACTCCACCGCCAAGACCAGGCGACCTGGAAATCCTTGTGTCATACTCTGGCGAAACCAAACCCGTCATAGCCTGGTGTGACATCCTGAAAAAAATGAACGGAACAGTCCTGTCGATCACTGGGACAAAAAAATCAACCTTGAAAGAAAAATCAGACCTTCAGATAACTTTAGAGGAAGAAGTTAAGCCGGGGCAGCCTAGGAGGTTTTACATGAGGGCAGCGTACGTTTTAAGCCCATTGCCCGTAAGACTAGTTGAAAGACTGGGCGAAAGAGGGCTCAGGCTCCCCGAATACATAATCAACTGGCATCATTCGCTCACCGAATGAAAAACACATGCCATCGGTTTTTCATCATCGCCTTCATTTTGAAATGATGAATGCGGTCTTGTCAAGAGTTCCTGACCGGCCAGTCAAATCTGGTCAGCGATGCAAGAATTATCTATGTGTATTCCCAATAATACATTGAGGGCTGTCAGATGGATGATTCGGCGGAGCTTTTTGAGGCGATTTCGCACCCAGTCCGAATCAGGATTCTGAAAATCCTCGAGAAACAACCCACAAGCTTCGCTTCTTTGAAGAGACAGTTGAACATAGAAAGCAGCGGCAACCTCGACCACCATCTGAAAAAGCTGGCACAACTCACCAAGGTCCGCGCGGACGGATTATATTGCCTCACCGACGCGGGAAAAGAAGCACTGCTCTCCATCGAAGCAATAGAGCAGTGGAAGGAAACAGAAAAACACAAGATAAGACCACTTGCAAAAGTGCCAATAGAGGCGCTTGCACTCGCCCTGCTAGAACTCGCTACGGCAGCGTTAGTGACTTACGTTGCGTTATCAACGTTTTCGCCAGCCTCACCTTTCCTGCTGTTCGGTCTCCCCGGACTGTTCATCAGCGCAGTCGTCTCACTCCTCGGCATAACTTCAGTCATCGGAGTGCTCACAGGGAAAACTTGGAGCTGGAAAACGGTCATAGTCAAATCGGCTTTAACAGTTTTCCAGCGTCTTGTCCCATTTTTCTACCTTCCTCTTCTCTGGATAACGTATCAGAACGCGGGCGTTCCTATTCCGGTTAACGCGTTCAACCTTGCAGTCGATTCGGCAATTCTCGCGGCCGAGGCGGTAGCATTGTTTTTGGCTTTTAGGAAGCCTGTCAGAGGATTCCTCGGGATCCAACACATCAAACCGTCAACTCGCGGCCTTATCGGAGGCACGATGAGCATAATCAGCGGAGCCTTGACAATCCTCGCCGCATACATCTACACGTCTCCAGCAAGTCCATTCGGAGGCGGCCCATTGAGCTATTCAGGCCTCCTAATGTTTGCGCCTGGATTCCTAGTCGGGGTTGGAGGTGTCCTCATTCTGCTAAGGAACTATGTGTCTGGCGCGTTGATGAGCATAATTTTTGGTCTTTTCCCAATTGCGCCTGCCTATTTCTCAGCCCTCATGTTGCTCGAAGTCTTCGGTTCTTCCATATCAAGTATCGTCGTAGCTCTTGTGGTAGGATGTTTGCCGATTGCAGGTGGGATACTTCCACTGGTAAACATGAAACGGAAAATATGAGCGGACATACCAACAAGCCGAGGTCATTTCACTATTCATGAAACGTTGGACAAAAATATGTCTGGCACGCACTGATGAACACACGCAAAGCGTCTGTGCAGAATCCTATTTCGGGACAGATATCCAGAATCTGAACACTGTATCAAGACCAATTCTTCATAAACTTCATAATCGCTCCTCAACAACTAGCAGTCAAAGTTCCTCTCAAGCTCAAGAAAATCGGCGGGCAACAATACCATGATAACTCAAACTCAATCCCTTCTCATTTCATTGGCTATCATAGTGCTAAGCTTCACTTTCCTAGCCCCGCGGATAGTCCATCCCACGCAACCAGTCCTACTTCTGAACCAAACAGTTGTTCTCACTCAAGATAACTACCAGACACAGTACAATCTCGCGCTGAACAAGGGCGACCAATTGAACATCCAGCTTTCCGGCAACGGCGACCTGGTGAATTTGAAAATAACACAGCCTAGTTCCCCATCTCATCCACTAGTTGACGAAGAAGAACAAACAATGTTCACTTTCACCTGGACGGTTCCTCAAACCGGGCCCTACGTTTTCTCTGTTGGCGCCGATAACGGCGCAACCGCCACCATCATAGTGACAAAAACGTGACCAACCATTTCATCCATGTCATGGGTTGAAAAACGATCACCGAAGGAGTGGTATCGCAATTTTATGAGCTGAGGGCGCGCAAAGACACTTGCAACAATGGAGAAAAAAACCGCGCGCGCTCAGGTTGTGTTGGGTTAAGCCCGTGAGGTTCTTGAGTCGTTGAACACTCGTTCGACTGCCACGCGCCTTCTGTAGGCTCGTCTGAGCTGTTGAGGTCCATGGCTCTTGAATTTTCTGTCGATTCTGAGGAGGCTTTTGACGTCCTTGCTAAGGGCTTTCGCCTATCTGGATGTATGGTGCCATCCATATTCTTCATAAATCTTCTTGCCTTTTTTGGATACCAGAAAGTCAATGAATCTCTCAGCTAGTTCTTTGTTCTTGGAGAAGGTTATTACACCTATTGCCGTGCTTCTATGCACTTGAAGATCTTTTGGCAACTCTATAATATCCATGGTTTGCATGTTCAAGTTCTTGAAGGCATCCCATCCCAGAATTGCATCCACTTTTTTCTTGTTGATAAAAGACATCAATTCCCCGCACCCATCGGCATAAGCAACGGTATTCTTTCTGATTTGCTCGGCAAATCCCGCTTTGGTTGCTAAATCATCCCAGACTCCAGTCAAGCAACCACTTACAGAAACACCAACGTGAATTCCTTCTTTCGCCAAATCAGACATTGACTTTATCCTTTTCGGATTTTCAGCTTGCACAAGAATAGCAGAGGTTCTTGAACCAAGGCTTCTTCTTGTTTCTTTAAGAACTAATCCCTTCAACTGTGCATGGTCAAGTATATACTCTGAACCACAAGTCAACAAGTCGCCTTCTTTAGTTTCTGCGATTTCTTCAATAAGATTTTCAGCTTTTCCAACGGTAAACTCAAATTCTGTTCCGAATTTTGCTTTGAACTCTTCCGCACATTTCTTTATAGGGGGTGCTACTGCACCAGCGGAAAAAACATGGAGATTGTTTTGTTTCGACATATTCTTTCCCACACCAATTACTTGTATGGATACTTAACTTTGCATTTCTTTGATTTTCTCTTCGACTGCTTCAAGCTCTTTCTTCAGTTCTTCTGCGTAGTTCTTTAGCTTCTCAGTCTTCTCACCCTTGGTTAGGAAACGTCTTCTGTAACCTTGCTCATGTTCATGCATACCACAGCCACAGTAACTATCATGTCTTCCATGATGCATACCACAACCACATTCATCGTTCATGTCTTGATTCACCTCACTTTTCGTTTAACTATAGAAAGTAAAGTATTTAAACTATCAAGTTTATAGTGTGATAGTTGCTATTGACAGCGAAAGTGAGTGTATGCAGAACAGAAATGAAGTGGTTTGTTATTGTCCGATTGAAGGAGTCATAGACGTGATTAGCAAAAAATGGGCACTTCTTATCATAAATGCAATCGGGAACTACGGTAGCCTCAGATTCAACAAACTTATAGAAGAACTGGATGGCATAAGCCCCAAAACTCTTGCAGACACGTTGAAACGACTTCAAAATGAACAGTTGCTCAAGAGAGAGTCATTCGCTGAAATCCCGCCTCGTGTTGAATACTCATTGACAGAAGACGGACAAGGGCTAAGAGAAGCGGTTGTTCCCATCCTCAAATGGGCGGCAACAAGGCAAGGCTCAAAAAGGAAAAAGTGCTCCCTAGCCTATAGGAAAATGCCCGCACACAGAATAAAGGATAGAGCCACTCAAGAAAGATACCACGGTGACTCATGATAACCAGCTTCACTTCTTCTGAAAACACTCCATGCAGATGGCAACTATTTTGACATTTTGAATACGTTGATGTGAGATTAGACCCTTCCCAAGCACGGTTATGTAGCCCAACGGTTTTCCACACTTCTGACATCTGACTGGTTTGACACTCATTTCGTCACCAATAGAATTATTCTCTATCACTCCTTTTTTAAGGCAGTTTGACCCAATCAGTATGTTTTTATATGTTTTTTTGCGATTATTCTATTAGTGTGTTTCGATGTCGGAACAAGAACAAAAAAAGAAGAAAAACATAAGCCTTTTGGAAAGTGAGAGAGTTGAAAGCAAACTACTCCCTGAGGTAGTCGAAGCCTTAGAAGAGCTCGAAAAAGAAAGAAAATACGTGGATATTCAAGTGTGTCCAAAGTGCAAGAGTCCGCTAATTCGTAGGGTTGGCTCAATGGTTGGAGATATGTCAGGTCACATGGGACTGACTCCGCCAAAATTTGAATGCCGTGAGTGTGGATGGAGAGAAAGGACAGTTCTCAAAGCGACCAATAGACCCACAAGCATAAAAGATGTTGTGATAATGGCAGAAGCAAAAGATGCTGAAAATGAGAGAAAGAGAAAAGAAACTGAAACTGAGAAAAGACCAGAGGATTCTTCCATTAGCACCTAAAAATTGATGTTGCGTTAATTGTCTTTTTGAGAACTGACTGAAAATATGGAAAGTGACAGAATTGTTACACATTTTGTTACAGTTTTCCATGCAAAGCCGTGCATTCCGTATAAGCGCGCGCAGCGGGGGACGTGCGGACTCAAAGCGATTAAAGAGTGCACGAGATTTGTCTTCTGTTGGAAATATCGTAATTAGCGCGCAAAGCTAAAATAGCGGATTTCCATAACGCTGCAAATTCTGAGTCGCAGGAGTGACCCGTGTGGACATGCCGTCTGGTTTTTCTCAGAATGTGGAAGTTGTGAAGTTTGTTTCGGACAATAGCATCAAGATTGCCAATTTGTGTCACATTCCGGAAGACGGCAGGCTGAAGACACTGAGCTTTTCGGCAACAGACGAAAAGCGATTGTTGGAAATGTTGGATTTCGGGGAGAGAGTTGATGGTTCGAGCTTGTTCTCTTTCATTGAGCCTGGTCGAAGCGACATATACGTAAAACCGAGGATTGGCAGGGTTTTCATTAACCCCTTTGCGACGGTTCCGACGTTGAATATTCTGTGTGACTATATGGATGAGAAAGGAAACCCACTGAGTATTGCTCCTGCGAACGTTTTGAAACGCGCTGAGAAGAAGCTTCACTCTTCAGTCGGCTTCAAATTGAAAGCTATGTGTGAGCTGGAGTTCTACATCATGTCTAGGCTGGAGTCTGAGATGCTTTTCGCAGGGATGGCGGACAAGAATTATCATGACTCTGCACCTTTCGCCAGGTTTGAAGATGTTAGAAATGAAATCATGGCCGCTTTGGCTAATGTCGGCATTGCAACGAAATACGGGCACAGTGAAGCTGGGCGAATCTTGACTGAGGATAACATGCTGCTTGAGCAGCATGAAATTGAATTAATCCCAGGAGACATGGGCGAAATGGCTGAGACGGTGGCTATTGCAAAGTGGGTTGTCCGAAACGTCTGCTCGAACCACGGGGTGTCGGCCTCTTTTTCCCCGAAGATCGCAATGACACACGCGGGATCAGGGATGCACATCCACATGTGCGGAATAAAAGATAATGAGAATGTTCTTGCAGGCAAGGATGGAGCCCTCAGCGACTGTGCATTGGAAATGATTGGTGGGATCCTGAGGTTTGCACCAAGCCTTGCAGCTTTTGGAAACACGGTTCCTGTTTCGTATCTACGTTTCATTTCAACCAAAGAATCGCCTATGAGCATTTGCTGGGGCGCCAGAAACCGGTTAGCTCTAATAAGAATCCCGTTGTGGTGGGACTACAGAATAGAGTATCCAAAGAAGGAGGACTGTCGGAGAACTTTCGAATACAGAGCCCCAGATGCCTTCGCAAGCACATATCTTATTCTTGCTGCGCTGACGATTGCTGCTGACTACGGTGTGCAGAATCCAAAAGATGCGTTGAAAATTGCCCAAGATTCGCACGCAGATGCCAAGAACAGCGGGCAAAAGAGGTTCAAAGCTTTGCCGTGCTCCTGCAGCGAATCTGCAGACAACCTCGAGGAAGACAGGCGGTTCTATGAGGCAGACGATGTTTTCCCGAAGAGACTTGTGGACAAGACTATCGAGAAGCTTAAAGCATACGACGACCGTGAATTATGGAAAGGACTCATCGGAAAGCCACACGAAGTGGACTCACTGCTGAGACAGTATTTGCATTATGGCTAGTCCAGCGTACTGATATGCACACTGAGGTAACGACATGGGAAGCGGATACTGTCAAGCCTTTTGACCCAACGACACTGTTAACCGAAGGGACACGGGTTAAATTCGCTATCCGTTGGCAGAACAGGATTTGGTTGGGATGGTAATTGTAATACGCTCAGGAGATTATGCCTAGTCTCACAGTGCGGGAAGCGTGAGTATGAACTGCATCGCAAGTATTATCGTTGCGCTGAGAATGGCCTCTTCTATTCTGCTATTGTTATGGACAGGGAAAAGGAAAGGAACTTCTTTCCTATATTGCCTATATTTTTCATGTTCTTTTGTTAGACGCGATTCTTCATAGAGAGCAAGTAGCGTGTATCCTAGTACTAGAACCAGCCAAGGAATACCCGCTAACAGGTTTGACAGATTTGACCATGCCACATAACCACCATATTCTCTTGCCATTACCGAGAGGCCATATGCCATAATGATCAAACTGAAGTACTGTGGATGTCTGACAACGGAGTAGAACCCTGAGCTTACGAGTTTACCTCGCTGCATGAAAAACTGAAAGAGAGCTATCAAGAACAGGATAACGCCGATCAACGTTATTATTCGACCAACCATCAAGCGTGGTTCAAAGAACAATATCTGGATTTGGACGGGTAAGACCTCGCCATTAACCCATAGCATCGAAGTGAAGTAAGCTCCTAAGGGCCAGAGCATAGCCCAAGTCCATGTAGACACGACTGGTATCTGCTGAAAAGAAAATAGCAAGACTGCGATCAAAGATTCAACGAGATGCCTAAGCTTCTTGTATATGCTTTCTAGCATAATTTTCACATGAATATTGAAGCTTGAATTTAATTCTAATCACATTATGAATTTAAAGTGTTCTACAAAAAGGAGCATACCGTTGTTGAGAAAAGCTTGAACAGCCATTTACGTTTGAATAACCTATGTCCCTTAAGTTAACAGTGTCTGGGAAGCGTTGAGTTTATTAGATTCCGAACTGCGATTTGAAGGCTAGGTGCTTCTGATGAAAGCCCTTTACGAAAGATACCACATTGCAGTGAAAGAAGCACCGACAAAAATCAAATTGCCCCCGAAATTTCTGGTCAAACGCTACAACAACTGCACGAACGCTCAGGAATGTACACAAGCTTGCATATATGGTGTGCACGAGGCGAAGGAGGACGGTAAGATAGCAGACCCGAACGAAGAGTTGTGCAGGGGCTGTTACATGTGTGTCTTGAAATGCCCAAAAGCCGCCATTTCGATCGGAATCAACCCTGAATTTGAAAAACTGGGAAATTCCTATTTCTCTCCAGACAGGATAAAAACAATCTATTTCGAAGCAGAAACAGGCAGGGTTCCTGTTTCCGGCGCGGGGTATACCGGTCCCTTTGCGGGGCCGGGTTTTGACAGCATCTGGTTCGATTTTTCAGAGATAGTCAGACCGACGAGGGATGGAATTCACGGCAGAGAGTACATTTCGACTTCGGTAGATTTGGGAAGGAAGCTTCAGTCTCTCAAATTTGATGAGAATGAAAAACTGGTTTCCAATGTTCCAAAAACAATAGAGATTCCTATACCCATAATTCTTGATGCTCCGTTCAAGTGCGGAACAAGTCGGAACCTCCAGTTAGCCGTGGCCAGGGCCGCTGCTGGACTCAAGACCTTTGCTATAGTAGATGCGAGGGAATATTCGTCCGATCTGGCTCGTTACAAGGCAAGTCTGATTCCCAGAATCAACCATGACGAAATAGATGAATTTGAGAATTTGGTCAAGAAATCGCAAATCGTTGAAGTCGAGTTTAGAGGTGGCGATGTTAAGGATGAACTGAAGAAGGTTAAAGCGATTAATCCTTCAGCGCTGGTCTCTTGCCGGTTCATCTATGACGCAGAGGCTCCCGAAAGGGCAGATACACTCGCAAAGTTAGGGGGCGATATCGTTCACTTTCACGTTGACGACGGGGTTGTTGAGCGAGATCCTGACTCAATCAAAAACGCCATCCTCTCTGTTCACACGTATCTTGTTGACAAGCACAATCGAGACAAGATCACTTTGATCTTCAGTGGGGGAATAGCTGAAGCAGCCCATGTTCCCAAATCCATCATCCTCGGAGCCAATGCGGTCGCAGTTGGAGTAGCTTATCAAATCGCTCTTGGATGCAATGTTTGCCACGAAAACATGCACAGTCAAGGCTGCCCGATAAATCTGGAAGATGGAGACGTTGAACTGGCAACTCAGAGAATCATGAACCTCATCGGCTCATGGAGGGACCAACTGCTGGAAGTGCTCGGTGGAATGGGCCTGCGGGAAGTGAGGAGGCAAGCAGGCGAGACGGGCAGAGCGATGTTCTACGAAGATCTTGAAGCCAGAATTTTCGGTGATAAAGAATGATGCAGGGCGAACTCTTCAAGAAGCCAATAGTAAAACCCGCGCCTTCCCAATATCCAGCCTCGATAGAAAAATATGAAGTGATTATCGAAAGGTCTAAGTGTTCAATGTGTGGGAAATGCGCGGAAGTCTGCCCTACCTGCATAGGGGCTTCAGCTATCGATATTGAAGCCTATCAGAAGCCGGATGGATACCTGCGCGTAGCTGTCCCGAAGATTTCTTGTACGGGCATATCGTGTCAACGATGCGTGCATGAGTGCCCAGACGATGCTTTGTCCGTTAAACTCAGCCCACAGTACATTGCCCTCGGCGACGCGCGATGGACTGCTGAGTTAATAATGTCAACTTGGGAGCAGGCTGAAGCTGGAAGAGTTTCAAAAAAATACGAGTATAGAGTTGGGGATTCTGGGGGAGGTTTTGACAAGCTACGATTTGATTTTGAATTGGATGACAAAGAAATCTGTGACGATGACCCATCTAACAACGAGGACCGCGACACTTCTATCGTTCTGAACAAGAGAAATGATGGACGGCCGGAGATCAGAATCCCCATTCCGGTCTACAGCGCGGATATGTCGTATGGCTCCATAAGCCTGAACGTGATGCTTGCAAGAGCCAAGGCGGCTGAGGCTTGGAACACGTTCACCAGCACTGGTGAGGGCGGCTACCCTGATGAGCTGATTAAGTACAAGGATCACGTTATAACGCAGGTTGCAACTGGCCACTTTGGGGTGAACGCTGAAACAATCAAGAGAGCAAAGATCATAGTTTTGAAATACGCGCAGGGTGCGAAACCCGGCTTGGGAGGACATTTGCTTGCTGACAAGGTCACTCCTGACGTTGCAAAGATACGGGAGGTAGTTCCCTACATTAGCTTGTTTTCTCCATTTCCCTTTCATAACGTCTACTCTGTTGAAGACCACTACAGGCATGTTCAATTGATGGAAGACGTGAATCCTCAAGCATTAATCTCCGTGAAAGTTTCAACTCCTGTTGATGTTGACATGGTAGCGATTGGAAGCTACTACGCGGGAACCCACATTCTGCAAATAGATGGTGGGTACGGCGGAACAGGAGCAGCCCCGGACATAGCTAAGAAAAACATTGCCATGCCAATTGAGTATGCAATACCGATTGTTCACAATTACTTGGTGAGAGAAGGGGTCAGAGATCAGATAACAATAATGGCCAGCGGCGGACTGAGAACCGCATTCGACGTTGCCAAGGCCATAGCCTTAGGAGCTGACGGAGCAGTAATTGGAACAGCAGAACTAGTCGCAATCGGATGTAAACGATGCGAAAACTGTGAAAGAGGAAAAGGCTGTCCAAGCGGAATAGCCACAACAGATCCAGCACTCAGGTATTTTATCGACGTAGACTGGGGTTCTCAGAGGATAATCAACCTGTACAGCTCATGGAAGAGACAATGGAGCCACATTCTAGAAAAGCTTGGTCTGGATAACATCAGGAAACTTCGACCCAATGACGAAGTGAAGTTCAAGAAAGGCAGATTCAATCACATGGTGCATCTCGATCATCTGAAGTGACAACTATGAACAGGAACACTTGCAGTCCACTGGTTTCAGACAAACATCCTGTTACCACCGGCGCTAACAGCTCGATCCGTGAAAACGTGGAGGAAGGCGGATGCGGCGTTCTTGGAATAGCTAGCTCCATCCCAATACAAGGAAGATACTTGCTACAACCGCTTATCCAGATGCACAACAGGGGAAATGGAAAAGGCGGCGGCATCGCGGCTGTCGGTCTCTCTGCAAAGCAACTGGGCGTTTCAGAGAGAGTCTTGGAAGAAGACTACATAATGCAGGTAGCCTACATTGATCCGAAATCAAGAGTGGAAGTTGAATCTCAATTCATAAACTCCAACCTCAACGTTGAGCTTGCGGAAAAAACCGCGACGATTGAGAACCACAGAAGCATAGGTCTGGAAGTCAAACCTCCAGAGGTTTGGAGATATTTCGTAAGGGCGAAAGAAGACAAACTTCGACAGTTTATTGAAAAGAATGGATACGAAGGGCTCAAACCAGAAACCGCTGAGGACGAGTTCATTTACAGAAACAGTTTTGCTCTAAACAAGAAGTATTATGCCTCTCTGGGCGACAAAAAAGCCTTCGTTACATCTCACGGAAAAAACATCATCGTTTTCAAGATCGTAGGATACGCTGAGCAAGTTCTACACTACTATCAGCTCGAAGACCTTGAATCCCACATTTGGATTGGACATCAAAGATATCCTACGAAAGGAAAAATCTGGCACCCCGGAGGTTCACACCCGTTCATAGGCCTGCACGATGCTTTAGTCCACAATGGCGATTTTGCAAATTATCATTCTATAACAGAATATCTGAGGCAAAGAAACATCTCCCCCTTATTCCTAACGGACACAGAGGTCGCTGCCCTATACTGGGATCTTTTGACGCGAACATATGAGTACCCGCTGGAATACGCGATCGAAGCAATTGCCCCAACGACGGAAAGAGATTTCGCCATGCTTCCAGAAGACAAGAAGAAGATCTATAAGGCAATCCAAGCAACACACATCCATTGCTCCCCCGATGGACCCTGGTTCTTCATCATTGCCCGAAACAATCCGTACAGGAGAGAGTTTCAGCTAATCGGAATAACCGACACTTCGATGCTGAGGCCACAAGTCTTTTCCCTCCAAGAAGGAGAGGCTAAAATAGGTTTCATAGCTTCCGAGAAACAGGCAATAGACACGATGGTACAGAACCTAGCGAAGGATGATTCAAGATTCTATCCAATGAATGACCTGTACTGGTATGCCAGAGGAGGCAGCTACACCGACGGCGGCGCCTTTGTCTTCACTATTGACGAATCGAAGAACCTTCTATGCACGGACAAGTTTGGGAAACCCATCTCGGCCACAAACCACCAGCAACATTGCAAGAGGATAAGCAGTCATGATATGCCTAGATTTCCAAGCATTGACGAAAAACTGAAAGACAGACCGAGAGGCGTCGACCTATTCGCATATACTGCGAAGAACATTGAAGGCTGGAGTTTTGGCGAGGTATGTTCATTTGCAGAAACAATGAGGGAATACGCCGGCAAAAGTGACGAAGAGAAGTCTGTCGTCGTGGAGACGCTTACCCTGCTCATAGACAGAAGATACGACACTGGCAGGAAGAGAAGAAGTGACATCGTCTCCCTATTTGAAGAAAAACTCTTTGACGTTTTCAATTCAACAAGCTCCACAGAATCCGATACAAACGGAAAATATCGTTTAATCAAATTCGAAGAAAAAAACAGACTGAAAGGCCCAGCACACTCAAATCAGACCCTCGTAATGGACGTTTCCGAATTCCCCCCGGAGGGAGGGGAAGGCACATGCCAGCTACTTGAAAGGGCCTGCAAACTGGGTTGGAAGAACTTTGTCGCCTACAACTTCAGAGGGCAGAGAAACTTCGGAGCTGGTCTGATTGCAAGAGACAGAGTCAGAATCGACGTCTATGGAAGAGTCGGCGACTGCCTCGCGGCGTTTGCAGACGGCCCCGAATTCTATGTTCACGAAAGCGCCCAGGACTCTGTGGCCTATTGCTTCAGATCAGGAAAACTGGTAATCTTCGGAGACGCAGGAAAAGCATTTGAGTACGGGGCCAAGGGCGGAGTGACGTTCATTTTGGGGGATTTGATCGACAGGCCGTTGATAAATTCCGTCGGAAGCGCAACAGCGGTTGTCAACGGTTCGTGCAAAGATTACATGGGTGAATCTTGCATGGCAGCGAGAGGATTCACGATTCTTAACGGAGTGGCATTTGATGACCACGGAAAAATGGTGGAGCAAGAAACCCCCTATCCCGGCGGAAACCTGTTCCCTCTCGCAGCAGCCAGCGCCGTATACTTGAGAGACCCCAGAGAGACAGTCGGTGAGGACCAGCTCAACGGCGGCAAAATAAACACAATTTCCAAAGAAGACTGGGAAAAAATCTTGCCGTTGCTGAAAGAAAACGAAAAGTTGTTCGGCATAGGAGTTGAAGACCTTTTGAAGGTTGATGGTGTGATGAGAAGACCAGAGTGTGTATACAGAAAAGTGGTCCCCGTTGAAATAGCCGCCCTGACGAAATATGAAAGCGGTATTTGAGCGTACGAAGCCTCGGAAAAACCCTCAAAATCCTGGGCTGGCAGACATGAAACAGTCCAACAACAATTTCAGCGAGAGCTTGCGAAAGACACCCTGCGCGCGCTAGGCGATTAACGTATGAAGCTTTTATTCGTAGAATATGAGGTTTTGTTCCTCCAATCTTTCATGAAGCTTGTGCACGGCGTCATAAACGTCCTGTTCTTTCTTAGCTCCTGTGCAAACAAGGTTCCCGCTTGCGAATACGAGTATAACCACTTTAGGCTCGTCCATCCTGTAGATCAACCCTGGAAACTGCTCCGGCTCATACATCGTTTTTCCAAGCGCACCCACTGCCAGTTCCAACTCTACCCTTCCGCCCAAGCTTGCAGAAGCAACCATGTTCACAACCTTCAAGTCCGGCTTGCCGATGATGATTATCCCGCCCTTCTTCAGTTCCTTAACAACCGTCATAACAGCTCTGCGGGATTCCTTTTCCGATTTCGCTCCTGTGCAAACCATTTTTCCAGAGTTGAAAATCAGCGTGGCTGTCTTCGGTCTCTTAAGCCTAAATACTAGTCCGGGAAACTGTTCCGGTCGATACTCGACACCTGGATAACTCTTCACAACTGCGTTCAGGTCAACTCTTTGGTTGAGAGTGGCAGTGGCAACGACGTTTTGAATGTGTATTATGGCTTTAGTCTTCGGCATTAAACACCGCTTCTTATAGGGTAGCGGACGCTTATATGCCCTTTAAAAAGTCTTATGTTGCCAGTGTATAGAAGCTTCCCGCGCATTCCCTATTTTTCTCTGATACATAAAATTGGCTTGAAGGAGATTTCTTAAAGAGATAAGCAAGCTTTAACAGCGATTTCCATTCTATAATAGCTGGAGCGAAGACATGAAGTGACGAGACTGCCGATTCATAGACTATTCTGTTATTTCCCTTGAGGAGGCAAAAGAAGAATGAGATTAAAAGTTTTGCAAATAAGCAGTTTAGTTCCCCCAGGATGGGGATTTACAGAGACCGAGGCAAAGAAACCAGCTGGATTCTGTACGCTTAAAGAAGCAACAGAATTCGCCATGCAAAATTTAGGTTTGAAACAGGGCGAATTTAAAGTGTTAAAGGGCATAGGAGTCGATTTAGACGGTAATCCTAAAGGAAAATGGATTCTTAAAGTTAAGATGGAGTGATTTCAAATGCGCGCTGGCTTGTCCCTAAAATGGTCTAAAATGGTTTTTATTCTTCTTTTATCTATTGGAGCTTGATTTGGGCCTGGTTCGTAGGCAAATCCTGACCGCGCTGAAAGATGGCAAATCACGGGGTTC
>Ga0209777_10001786_pt1 | contig 29907 bp, 26 predicted proteins | sample FrelakmetHBP12HB_FD_187147 | JGI IMG/M metagenome (GOLD analysis project Ga0209777, IMG submission 187147) | Freshwater lake sediment microbial communities from the University of Notre Dame, USA, for methane emissions studies -HBP12 HB (SPAdes)... | ecosystem: Environmental > Aquatic >...
TCGGCCCGGGCCGACGCCTGCCACTGGGCCACGTCCTCGGGGTGCAGGTGCAGGGTGACGTTGTGCCGCGCGGGCACGCGGTGCAGAATCTCATGCACGATCGGCTCGATGCGGTAACGGCCGGCGTCGACCTCCACCGCCAGGACGCGGGAGGCGATCCGGAAGGCCAGGTCGACGAGCGCCGGCTCGGCCTCGCGGACAAAAGCTTCCTTGGCGAGGAGGACGTCGCGGGCGGCTCCTTCGAGCGCGCGGCGGGCCTGGGCGAGGTTCTGGCGCTCGGCCTCCAGGCGCGCGAGGTGCTCTTCGCCGAGCATGACCTGCCGGTGGGCCAGCGGCGCGGGCGCGGCGTCGGGCACGGCGACCTTCGCCGTACGGATCGGAGCGGCCAGCCGGATGGTCACCTGCGGCGTCATGGTCATCCCTCGGCGAACTCGATGCCGCCCGCCTGGTTCTGCTCGCGGAGGCCCTGGAGGATCGAGTCACGGGCGGCTTCGACGTCTTCCCCCTTCGGGGCCTTCATCAGCGACAGTTCTTCGTCGATCATCGTGCGGGCGCGCTCGGAGATGTTCGCCCGGATCTTGCGGTCGATCGCGGGGTCCGCCTTGTAGAGCGCCAGGGCCAGCTTGCGGGCGTCCACGTTCCGAATCGCTTCCTGGAGCGGGCGGTCGGGAAGGAGCGACATATCGTCCCACAAGACCATCATGTCCTGCACGGCCTTGGCGAGGTCGGGGGTCTTCTCGGAGACGGCCTTGACGAGGCTGTCGCGGAGTTCCCTCTTCAGGCGCCTGAGGAGCAGCGCGATCCGACGCAGGTGCGACGTGTCGGGGCCTTTCCCGGCCTTGGCGGCGGCGGTGGCGGTCTCGGGCGAGGCCCGCAGTTCGCGGATCCGCTCGCGGAGGATCGCCGCGATGCGGGCCTTGGCCTCCGGCAGGACCGGCTCGCCGCTCACCATTCGCCGCATCGCTTCGTTCCGCACGGCCTCGTCCAGCAGCGGAATGAGCTGGACGCACTTCTCCGGCGGGACCTCCATCAGCACGACGGCGGCCACCTGCGGGTGCTGGCCCTCGAGGGCCTGGGCGAGCATGGCCGCGTTGACGCCGCGGATCGCCCGGAACGGGTCGCGAGTCTCGGCGAGGCTCTGGGCCTTGCCGATGAACTCCTCGGACCTCTGTTTGCCGACGGCGTTGGCGAGGAGCGAGCGGACGAAGGAGTCGCCGCTGCGGTCCGACGGGGCGGCCAGCATCTTGACGAACTCCCGGACGGGCTCCGCAATGTCCTGGCGGGCCTCGGCGCCGGCGGATTCGAGATTGACGATCTCCGCGGCGATTTCCGTCAGCGTCTCGGGTTTGGCGGCCTTCAGGAGTTCGGCCGCGATTCCGGGATCGAGGCCCATCAGGAGCAAGGCCGCCTTTCGCTTGGGGCTGAGCGCCACTTAGGCTTCTCCCTTCTCGCCTTCGGCCCAGGCGAGGAAGAGTCGTTTCACGTCTTCCGGGTTCTGTTCGAGGGCGGCGGCGATGCGGCTGCGGAGGGCGGCCGGGTCGCCGTCGAACGCGCCGCCCGGGCCCAGCAGGTTGGCGGCCCCGCCGCCCGCCACGCCGGGCACTGCCGTCATGCCCGCGGGCGCCAGAAGGGCCGTCCCCTTCTTCTTCGAGCCGCCGAACATCTTCAGGGCCACCAGGGCCCCCAGGACGAGGATGCCCAGCGACGCCTGCCGGGCCACGTCGACGTAGAACGCGCGACTCTGCTGCGCGGCCTCGTCCGGCGGGACGTCGGTCGACGTTTCGGGGCGGTTGAACGGCACATTCAGGACCTGGATCGCATCGCTTTCCTTGAGGCCGACGGCGTTGCGGATGATCTTCTCCACGTCCTCTTTCGTGAGCGCCGGGGCGGGCGGCGTGGCGGGCGCGGCAGCGTCGGCGGCGGCTGCCGCCGGCTTGGCCGGGGGCGTCAGGTCTACGAAGGCGGCCACGGACAGCGACGTGATCTTGCCCGGCGTGATGATTTCCTGCGAGATGCTCTTGCCGACACTGTACTCGGTCGTCGTGTTCTCCTCGCGGCCGGCGCTCGCCGCGGCTTCGGCGCCGCCGGAAGGGGCGCCCGACTTCGTCTTCGTCTCTTCCTTCGTGGGCACCTTGGCGGCGGGGTCGTACACTTCCTTGGTCGTCGTGCTCGACGTCGAGTCGACGACCGCGCTGACGCGGACGCTGGCCCGGTTCGGCCCGAGGACGGCCGTCACCATGTCCTCGACCTTGCGGGCGTAGTATTCTTCGACCTGGGTCTTGTAGGCGAAGAGCGTGTTGGCGCCCTTGGCGAGTCCTTGCTGGGCCTCGCCCGACAGGAGGTTGCCGCCCGAGTCGACCACGACGACGTTCTCGGGCCGCAGGCCGTCGATGCTTCCCGCCACGAGGTGGACGATGGCCGCCACGTTGGACGGCTGCATCCGCCAGCCGGGCTTGAGGCGCAGAAACACGGTGGCCGAGGCGAGCTTGTCGGTCTTCGCGAAGACCTGGGTGTCGGGCTTCACGATGTGGAGGCGGGCCGACTGCACGCCCTGGATGAGCTGGATGCTCCGCGCGATTTCGCCCTCGAGGGCCCGGCGGTAGTTGATCTGCTGGGTGAAGGGGCTCGTGCCGATCTTCTCTTCGTCGAGGATGCGGTAGCCGGGCTGGTCGCCGGACGGCATACCCTCGCCGGCGAGCTGGAGCCGCAGCGTATAGACCTTGTCTTGGGCGACGTAGATGGCCGTGCCGCCGTTGCGGAGCTCGTAGGGCGTCTGCGACTCGTTGATCTTCTCGACCATCTTGGCGGCCTCTTCGGGGGAGAGGCCCGTGTACAGCATGGCCAGGTCGGGCTTGCCGGCCCAGTTCGACAGGAGCACGGCGGCGCCGATGCAGGCCAGGACCATGACGATCAGGATCAGCCGCTGCATCAGGCCGGCCCGCTGCCATGTCTCGCGTATGTTCTGGAGCATTTGTGCCACGACCTTGACCCGTTCCGTCACCCGTTCATGAAAAAAGGGGACACTCTACTTCATCGACCTTCCCACGAGCCTCACGCGCTAGACCTGCATGTTCATGGTCTGTTTGTAGGCCTCGATGACCTTGTTGCGGACGCCCAGGAGGAGCTTGAAGCTCATGTCGGCCTTCGCGACCGCCGCCACGACGGGCAGCACGTCCTGGGTCCGCCCGGCCATCAGGTCCTGGATCGACAGGACCGACGCCTGCTGGCTCTTGTCGACCTCGGCGACGGCGTTGCGGACGACGTCGCCGAAGTTCACCTGTCCGGCGCCGCCGGCGCCCGCTCCGGGCGTCCGGGGCGCGGCCGGGGCGATGACGGGCGGCGTAAGGATGAGGGACGGTCCGATGACGTTCATATCGATTGCCTTTCCTAGCGGAGCAGCTCCATCGTCAGGTCAATGGATTCCTGGTACCGTTTCATCACGGCCGTGTTGGCCTGGTAGGCCCGCGAGGCCAGCACCAGGTGCATCATCTCGATCGGCAGGTCCACGTTGGGCATCGTGACGTACCCCTGGGCGTCGGCGTCGGGATGGCCGGGCTCCAGGATGCGCTTGAACTCGCTTTTCTTGTCCTGGGCCACCTTGGCGACCGTGACGCCCTCGATGCCGCCGCCCGTCCGCAGGACGACGTCCTGGCGGCGATAGGGCGTGCCGTCGGCCGTCCGGGTGGTCCCGGCGTTGGCGATATTGGTGGCGATGACGCTCATCCGCATCGCCTGGGCCTTGAGGCCCGACACCGCAATGTCCACGGAACTGGGAATGTTGTCGACGCCCATCGGCATTTCTCCTTATCAGCCGCTCGTCTGCATCGCCTGGTCCGTCTGCCGGTACGTCCGGATCAGCAGGCGCATGTACACCTTGTCCTTGGCGGTGTTCTTCACCATCTCGCCGAACTCGGCGTCGAGGTCGACGTCGCTGCCGTACTCGTTGACCGCCGTCGCCAGGGGCTGCTGGATCGCGGGCGCTACGTTCGCCAGGTCGCCCGCGCGATGGCTCTCCATCGCGTCGCCGAGCATCTGCTCGAAGTCCACCGTGCTCCGGCGGAAGCCGTCGGTGCCGATGTTGGCGATGTTGTTGGCGATGACCTTGGAGCGGAGCTGCGACCCCTTCAGCGCCGATTCCAGGTACTCGATCAGGCCGACGCGGGCTGACCCATCCATGGCGCGCCCTCCTTTTCCTTCAAGTGACCTTCCTGGCGGTACCGGCGGAGCTTCTCGCGGAGCGTCCGGTCGGTGATGCCGAGGAGTTCCGCGGCCCGGACCCGGTGGCTCTGCGTGAGGCGAAGCGCCTCCAGGATCGTCCGGCGCTCGACCGTATCGAGCCGCAGGTTGGCCGGCTCCGCGACGGCCCCCTGCGACGCCTTGATCTCGGCCCGGAGCCACGGCGCCTCGTTGAGCGTCAGGACCGGCCCCGACCCCATCGCCAGCGCCGTATGGACGGCGTTGCGGAGCTCCCGCACGTTGCCGGGCCAGGCGTAATGGAAGAACATGTCCATCATTTCGGGGTCCAGTTGCGTGATCGGGCGGCGGACCTCGCGGGCATACTGGTTGACGAAGTGCCACACGAGGACCGTGATGTCTTCCTTGCGCTCGCGCAGGGGCGGGATCGACAGCCGCACGCCGCCGAGCCGGTAGTAGAGGTCGCGGCGGAACCGCCCCTGCTCGACCTCCTGGCGGAGGTCGCGGTTGGTCGTGCTGATGAGCCGCACGTTGACCGAGACGCGCTCCGACCCGCCGACCCGCTCGAAGTCCTGGTTCTCGATGACCCGCAGCAGGTCGGCCTGGAGGTGGGGCCCCGTCTCGGTGATCTCGTCCAGAAGGAGCGTTCCGCCGTGGGCCATCTCGAAGCGGCCCTTCCGCTGGGCCACCGCCCCCGTGAACGCGCCCCGCTCGTGGCCAAACAGCTCGCTCTCCAGCAGCGTCTCGCTCAGGGCCGCGCAATTGACGCGGATGAAGGGGCCGCGCGACCGGCGGCTCGTCCGGTGGATCAGGTACGAGAGCAGCTCCTTGCCCGTCCCGCTTTCGCCCGCGACGAGGACCGGGGCGCTCGTCGGCGCGATCCGCTTGGCGAGGGCCACCGTCTCGTGCAGCGCGCGGCTGCACCCGGCGATCTGGTACAGGCACCGCGTGTCGAACTCGTCGGCGGCGGCCAGCGGCACCGGGTGGGTCGGCAGGTACGCGCCGACCAGGGCCTCCAGGGCCGACCGCTCCAGGGGCTTCACGAGGACGTCGTCGCATCCCTCGCGCATCGCCTGGACGGCCGTGCGGAAGGAGGCGTTCGGCGCCAGCAGGACGACCGGCAGTTCGGGCGCCAGGAGCTTGGCGCGGCGGACGACCTCGAAGCCGCCGCCCTCGGGCGTATCCAGCGAGGCCAGCACCAGGTCCCACGGCGTCTTCTCGAGGTGGCCGACGGCTGCCCGCGCGTCGCGCACGATCGTGCCGCGGATGCCCTTGGCGGCAAGGACTTCCAGCACCAGCCGCGTGGCGGCCGGCTCGTCGTCGGCGATCAGCACGTTCTTATGGATGTCCTGGGCCATGTATCTTTATCCTGCTCACGATCTGGTCGGCCTGGCATTTGCTGCATAACCCCAGCCGAAGGGGTCAGGAGCCTTAAGGCGTAGGGCTCCTGACCCCCTCGCCGGGGGCTTTCTTGGCCGGCTTGCCGGAGGTCTCCACCGGGCAAGCCATCTGAAGCCACTGGAGCAGCCGCTCCTCGACCGCAGCGGTAGAGGCCCACATCGACGCGGCATGCTCCGTCTGCACGCGGTGGTACAGCGCCTGGGCGGCCGCGGGGTCTTTCGTGCGGCGGCAGTTGGCCATCTGGAAGAGCACCCACGCCTTCGTCTCGGCGGGGGTGCCCTTTGTCACGGACTTCTCGTAGAAGCGGTAGGCTTCGTCGAGGTGTCCGCCGCGGAAGAGCGTATCGGCCAGGCCCACCGGGTCGCTGACCTTCTCCGGCGGAACCGACTGGAGCTGGGCGACCAGGGCCGCCGCTTCCGCCTTCGGGTCGCCGGCCTTGGCGGCAGGCTCCGTGAACGGCGTGTCGGCGGCCGGCTTCGGCGTTTCGTTCACGGCCGGCCGCTCGCCCGGCTGCGGCGGGAGCGTCTCTGGAGTCGGCTTCGTGGACTTCGGCACCAGCCGTAGCGACTGCACCCTTTCGATCGCCGCATTCAGGTCCGCGGACGGCTTCGACTGGGGCGGCGCTTCGATGGCGGCGTGACGCAGCTCCTCGCGGCGTTGCCTGACTTCGTCGGTCGTGACGCTGGCGGCGGGCTCGGCGGCCCAGGCGGTCGCGGCCAGGCCGGCGCCCACGACGGAAAGGAGGATCCCTGCGACGGCCATCCGTAGGGGCGGCCCCATGTGGCCGCCCGGCCTTTGACTTATCACTTGTGCCTCACGCGGCGGTGCCGATACGGATACAACGGCCGGGCGACCACATGGGGCCGCCCCTACATGGTAACGAACAGCAGAGGCCGGGCGGCCACATAGGGCCGCTCCTACGACGGCCATTGGCGTCATGGGTTCAGCCCTCCCTGGGTTTCCGGCACCTTGCCCGACAAGGCGAGGGCGGCCCGCTCGAAGTCGCCCTGCTGGGCGTAGGCCGACCCGAGCACGTCGAGGGCCCGCTTGCGGACCGGCTCGGCACACGGCGACTTCAGGAGCTCCTGGCACACGGCGATGGCCTGGAGAGGCACGTTCGATTTCACGCACGCCGACGCCAAATCCACGGCCGTCTCATGGGCGAGCGGGCCGGGCGTCATCTTCGGCAGGGCTTCGGCCAGGAGTTGGCGGGCCCTCTCGGCATCGCCAGTCTCCAGGTACGTGCAGGCCAGTTCCCGGTTCATGCGCGCCTGCGCCGCGGGGGACGACGCCTTCGTGAGGCGGCTGACAAGGATGGCCGTGGCTCGCTCGGGCAGGCCCATGGCCCGGAGCACCTCGGCCCGTACGAGCGCGATCTCATCGGACTGGGCCGCCGGCGGATCCTCCCGGCCCATGCGATCGAGGGCCGCCAGGGCCGCCACGTATTGCCCGAGCTGGAAATGGGCGCGCGCCAGGTCCATCAGCATCTCCAGGCGCTGGGCCTTGCCGGGCTTGGCCGCCAGGGCGCGCTGAAGCGCCGCGGCGACCTGCGGCATGTGTCCGAGGCCGGCTTCGCTCTTGGCGAGCAGGAAGTTGGCCTGCGCCGCCTCGTCCGGCGGCGGCGACTTGGCTTGCGTCAGGTACCGCGTCAGCCAGACCACCGCGTCTTCATATTGGCCCTTGCGGACCATGGCCTCGCCGCAGCCGAACGCGCTGCCGAGCCGCGACGCTTCCGAGAGGTCCAGGTAGTACAACTTGCGGAACGTCGCGGCAGCCTCGTCGAGGTTGCCCGTTTCCATCGTCGCACGGGCCAGCCGCAGGTATACTTCGTCGATGGCCGTGCAGTTCGGGTACCGGTTCAGGAGGTCCAGCAGTTCGTCCCTGGCGCCCGCGTAGTCGCGCAGGGAGATCTGAAGCCTGGCACAGTGCAGTCGCGCCAGCGGCGCCATCGGTTCCTTCGGATACTTCTGGGCGACCAGGCGGAACTCGGCCATCCCGTTCAGGGCGTCGCCCGTCTGGCCGTAGAGCGTCGCGACGGCGAAGTGGGCCTCGGCCGCGCGGCTGTCCTCGGGATACCGCATGAAGAACCGCCGCCACGTCGAGATCGCCTCGCGGAACAAGAGGTCCCGCTGCTCGGCCGTCGACCCGAACGTCTGCGGATCGAAGACCACCGCTTCGTCGCCCGTGAACCGGGCCACCAGGCCCACCGACCCGCAGGCCACCTCGGCGGCGCGCTCGCCCGCCAGGGCCGGCAGGTACAGCGTCACGGGCCGCTGGCGTGCCGCCGCGTCCACGTTCTCCCAGCGGACGTTCAGGCCTGTCTCGGCCGACAGGCGGGCGCAGACCTCTTCGACGGGGGCCTGGGCGCAGGCCACGTGCCAGCGGCGGACGCCGTGGTCGGCCGGGGCCGCCTTGACCTGCGGTCCGAGGGTCGCCTGGCTGAGTTGGTCGGCACCGAGCGCCAGGAGCCGCCGCAAGGCCGCCTCGTCCAAGCCGTCCAGCGGATCCTCCACGCCGGGAAGAGGACGTAGCGTCAGGGGCGAGCCGGTCGAGAACGACAGGGCCTTCTGCGTCATGGCCCGGGCCAGCAGGAAATCACAAGCGGCGTCGAGGGCCGTCGGCTTCTCGACCGCGCCCAGGGCCGCCAGGGCCTGGTAGGCGCGGGCCCGGGCCGGAAGGTACTCGGTCCGGGCCAGGTGGTTCAGGGCGGCATGATAGTCCGCGACCGCCCGGAGGATGGGCGAGCGGCTCTCGGCGACCTGGAGGAAGGACTCCTGCGCTTCGCCGGCCTTGCCCAGGTTCTGAAGGCACGTGGCGGCCCGAAGCACGAAGAAATCATGGACCAGCCGATTGGCCGGCGTCGTCTCGGCGAGCTTCTGGAGGTCCGCGTAGAGCCCGAGCGCGGTCACATAGTCCCCGTTGCGGAAGGCCTCTTCGGCCTTGGCCCACGACAGGCCCTTCTCGGCTACGGGCGCCTTCTCCGCTTTGCCCGGGGCAGGGGGCTTTGTGGCACTGGTGGCTTGCCCACCAGTGATCGCCTTGTCCATCCTCGCGGGGGCTTCCTTGGCCTCCTCGGCCGGCATCTCCGTAGGCGCGGGGTTCCTGGCCAAACGCGGATAGAGGGCTACGCCGACCAGCAAGGCCAGGATGAGCGTGTTGGCCACGAGGAGGCCGTGGGTGAGCTTGAACCGGCGCGGCGGCTTGCCCAGGAGCGCGGCAATGTCGGGCAAACCGTCGTCCGGAGACCTCAACGGACCGCCCACATCGAACATGATGCGCGGCTCCCCGATTTCGGGGCCTGCGGCGTCCTGTAGCTGTTTCGGATCGTCCATGCCGACCTTGCCGATGTTCCCTTGCAGGTCCGAAAAGCAGGTGGAGTCGCCGATACACTCGGCGCCCGGTGAGAATCAAATGCAATAATGGTGCCAGTTGGCAGAATAGGGGGTCTGGGCGGTCCCGAACGGCCCTGGCGCGGCCACAGGGGCGTTTTTCGGCAAAACGTGATCCAAAGAGACGCGTCAGGGATTCGCGCAGGCAGTTCGTTTTTCAGGCGCCTCGCCCGACCGGCCGAAGGCGGAAGATTCAGCCTTCGGGCGGAACAGTCTTCCGGTACCCCGTTCGGCCTATCCATATACAATGCGGGCGTATTCCACGCACGGCCAGACTGTAAGTCTTTATACATACCGCTGTTACGTGCGACTCGGCGCGTCTTTTTCCTCGTTGGCACACGCCTTGCATTGAGCCTGTCGAGCCTACGGAGACACCCATGCAGGGCACCCAGTTAGCCAGAGCCACCGCGTTGGTCATGGATCCGGCCGCCAAGCCGGGGTCTAAGGTCGGGCGCAAACCGGCTCAGGACTTGGCCGATGGTTCGACTCGCGACAGCACGGCGGCCAGGCCTGCGGAGGCCAAGCCTGACGATGCCCGGCAGGCCGATCCTAAGCAAGCCGTCAAAGGCCGGGAAGATGGTTCCGGTGCGAACCCCCAAGGCGGTGGTCAACGCCGCTCGAAGGCTCGGACCTCGGGAGACGCCTCTTCCGCGACTCCTGATCCCGCACAGGCCCAGGTGCCGGAAGCTGCTAACTCGTGTATTGACAAGGCTTTCGCTGATCTCGTCAAGGAGTTTGGCGGCTTCGCCACGCAGGCCGATTCGGCCCCCGCCGGACCCCAGGAGCCGGTGACTGCGGCGACGCCCGCCGAAGACGCCACACAGGCCGCCCTCATGGACCCGTCGGGCGCTAACTTGGCCGCCATGCTCATCTTGGCTGCCGCGGCCAAGGACGCGGAGAAGGCTGCGGCGGTGCCCCAGGGACGCCTGGGAGCGGCCGTTGCCGCCCTTTCGGCAAAACCGATCGGCGGAGACGCGGGGCTGGCGGGGCCAATCGATGTGGCTGCGACCAAGGCGGCCGCGCAAATTCCTGTAAATGCTAAGCTTAGAGTTACAGCCGAACAAGTGCCCACAGACCCTGAGGCGGAGCTTTCCCAGGATCCGACGGATGCGTCGGGTGGGGCCCTGACGCCCACGGACGCGGCGTCTCTCAAGGCACAGGCACAGGCCAAGGCTCAAGCTCGGAATCCCAACCAAGCGTCGCCGTTAGCCGCAGAGCAGCCCGAGCCTGAGGACGGCCCCGAGGAGTCCGCCTTGTCGAAGGCCCGCCCCGACGGTCAGAAGGCCGCCCCGGTGTCTTCGGACGGCAAGAAGCCGCCCGCGGCGGCGAGCCTCGCCTCGGCCTTCCAGGCGGTCGCCGCCCTGCATCAGGCCCAGGGGTTGGCTGCGCCGATGGCCCGGGCAGTCGTGGTTGCAGCCAAGACGCCCGAGAATCACGCGCCGACGTCCACCATCGCCCAAGCCACAACGCACGAGTCGTCTGCTTCGGTGCAGGTCGGCCAGACGTCTTTCGACCGCACCCTCCGGCAGACCGGCGCGGAGCCGTCCGTGGCGGACCAGGTCGTGGAGTCGGTTCGCACCGGCGGCCAGGCGGCTTCCCGCGAAATCACCATCCAGCTTACGCCCCCGGACCTGGGGCGGGTCCGCATCACGTTCCGCGAAGACGGAGACGGCATCGTCGGGACGATGGAGGTCACGAACGTCAAGGCCCTCCAGCAACTGGAGCACGAGGGGCAGTCGCTCGCGCTCCGCCTGGCCGAAAGCGGCGTCTCCCTCAAGAGCGTCGAGGTCGTGCTCAACCCTCAAGGCGACGGCCAGTCGACGTACCAGGGCGGCGGAAGCCCCTTCCTTGCCGATGGGGGCGACGGCCGGCAGGCCTCGAGCTTTGGCGGACGCGGCGAGGCCGAGGGGCACGAGGACCCGGCGTCCGATTCCGGACGCGGCGGGGCCACGGCCGAGCCGGCCCTGGCGATGGATGGCAGCCGTATCAACGTGGAAGCATAAAGGAGGCAGTCCATGAGTGCGGCAAGCGGCATCGGTTCCAGCGCCAGCGAACTCCAGGCCAATTATCTGAACCTCCTGGTGACCCAGCTCAAGAACCAGGACCCTCTGGACCCGATGAACAACGACCAGATGACCAGCCAACTGGCCCAGATCTCCCAGGTCCAGGAGCTCGAGGGCCTCAGCGCGTCGTTCAGCAGCATCCTTGCGCTGACCCAGAAGGAGCAGGCGGCCTCTCTCATCGGCAAGCAAGTGACGTTCACGCCCAACGGGGCCGACACGCCGGTGACCGACCGCGTGACGGGCGTCGACATGTCCACCGGCCAGGCCTTCCTTCTGACGGGCTCGGGCGCGGTGTCGCCGGATAACGTGAGCGCGATCCAGGAATGACAGGGGTGGGACCCCTCCAGGAGAACACGCGATGAGCGATGCATTGCTGGCAGGCGTATCGGGCCTTACGGCGCACCAGAAGATGCTGGACGTGGTCGGCAACAACCTCGCCAACATCGACACGCTGGGGTTCAAGACCAGCCGGGTCATGTTCTCCGAGCTCCTCTCGCAGACGCTCAAGGAGGGCACGGGCCCCACGGACTTCACCGGCGGCACGAACCCCGAGCAGATCGGTGCCGGCGTCGGCATCGGCTCGATCAACCGCGACATGACCCAGGGCAGCATGGAGACCACCAACCAGCCCCTGGACATGGCGATCGCCGGCGCGGGCTTCTTCGTCCTGAACGACGGCACCCGCGATCTCTATACCCGCGTCGGCGCGTTTGGGGTCGATGCGGGCAACTATCTTGTCGACCCGGCCACCGGCTACCGCGTCCAGCGGATCGGGTCCGAGGGCGTCGCCGAAGGCTTCCAGAACCCGGCCTCCGGCGACATCCGCGTCCCGTACGACATGGCCCTCTCGGCCAAGGCGACCGAGTCGATCCAGTTCAGCGGCAACCTGAGCCCCGACTCCAACCAGCCGACCACGGCCCTCTTCACCAGCGGCCTGCCGCTCACGGCCGGCGGGCCCGTGGCTTCCGGCACTACGAAGCTCGTCGACCTCGACGGGTCGACGGCCATCGCCGGCGACAAGATCACCGTCGCCGGGAAGAAGAAAGACGGCACGGCCGTCAGCGCGGACTTCACGATCGCCGCCGGGTCTACCATCGACGACCTCACCAGCTTCATGACGACCCAGTTTGGCGGGTCCTCGTCCGACGGCTCGTCGGCGACGTACACCAACGGCGAGATCGGCCTCTCGGACAACACGGCCGGCTACAGCCAGACCGACCTCACCATGACCTATGGTGGGGCCGGCGCCTTCCCGCTGCCGAAGTACTTCCAGATGACGGCGGCCGGCGGCAACGAGACCCGCACCACCAGCGTGGAGGTCTACGATGCCCAGGGCGTCAGTCACGACGCCAAGGTGGCCTTCATCCGCAAGGACGACTCGAGCACTGGGAGCTCGTGGGACGCCGTCTTGATGAGCATGCTGGGCGACGTCCAGTTCGACAAACGCCGCATCAGCGACATCACGTTCGGCTCCGACGGCAGCTTTGGCGGCATGGGCGGCGCGACCCCCGACACGGCCACTTTCGACGTGCGGTACGCCAGCGATGCGTCCAACCTCCACACGCTGACCCTGAACCTGGGCACCGCGGGTGGGTTCGACGGCCTCGTCCAGTTCGGCGGCTCCTCGACGGCGGCCGCCGGCGCGCAGGACGGCTATGCCGCCGGCTGGCTCTCGAGCCTCTCGGTGAGCAGCGAGGGCGTCCTGGAGGGCACGTTCACCAACGGCGTCCGAAGCACCATCGCCGCCCTGAAGCTCGCGACGTTCCAGAACCCCGCCGGCCTCCAGGCCGTCGGCACCGGCTACTACACCACGTCCGGCAACTCCGGCGACCCGATGCTGACCAAGGCCCTGACGGGCGGGGCCGGCAGCATCAGCGGGGCCTCGCTCGAAAAGTCGAACGTCGACATGGCCGTCGAGTTCGTCAACCTGATCGAGGCCCAGAACGGCTACCAGGCCAACGCCCGGACGATCCGGGTGGCCAACGAAATGCTCAAAGAATTGTCAAATCTAATTGCCTAGTGCCGTTCGGGCGAACCCAATGACCCTGATGCTCGACATCCTGGCGGCGGTCACGCCGATGGACCGATTCTATGCGGTCCGGACGCTGGGCGACGGGCCGGCCGGCCCCCCGAGCCTGTGGCTGATCGCCGTCTACGTGGGCGCGGCCGCCGCCGTCGCGGCGGTCCTCATCGTCGTGTACCGGCGGTGGTTCTCCGGGCGGCGCGCCGCGACGTCCGTGCGGGCCCTGGGCCGGGAACTCGGCCTGACCCCCTCCGAGCGGGCCATCCTGACCCGCATCGCGCGGCTGGCGGGCGCCCCGAACGCGGCGGCCGTCCTCTCGCGCGAGTCGCTGTTCAACGCCGGCACCGCCGCCCTCATGTGCAATGAGCCTGTCATCTCCATGGCTCCGCAGTCGCGGGCCCGGATCGGCGCGGCCGTGACGGCCCTCCGGCGGAAGCTCGGCTTCATCAGCCAGATGGACGTCAAGGCCCGGACCGAGGTCGCCAGCGTTCCGTTCGCCGAGGGGGCCTCGGTCGAGGTCACCGTCCAGAACGATCCGGCCACCTATGCGGCCGTCGTGCGCCGGACGGACGGCCCCGACCTTACGCTCGAGACCCAGGAGACCGTCGCGTGCCGCAACGACGACTTCTGCCGCATCCGCTACGGCTCCGAGGGGACCTTGTGGGAGTGCGACGCCTTCGTCATGGCGGGCGGGCCGTCGCGGCTGCTGGTGCGGCTGGCGGGGGCGGTCCGGACGCTGGACCTGCGCAAGTATACCCGCGTGAAGGCCGACGGTGAGGCCAGCGTGGCGGAGTTCCCCGTGGTGAAGGACGGCCGGGCGCCGGACGCCCCCGCGTTTGTTCCGGCCCGCGTGACGGAAACGGGCGGGCCGGGCCTGCGGCTCGACAGCCCGCTTCGCGTGGCGGAAGGGGAACGGATCCTCGTCGTCCTCAAGCTGGGCGAGCGCTCGATCCAGGGCGTCGGCCGCGTCCGCCGCGTCAGCCCACGCGAAGACGGCGTCTACGTGACGGCCGTCGAGATGATCGGCCTGACGGAGGCCGAGCTGAAAGAGTTTCTCCGCGAGACGGCCCTCGCGGCCCAGAAGCAGGACGTGACGCCTGCGGCCGAGGCCGAGGTCGCTACCGCAGGCGCCAAGACACGGTTTGTGCCGCTTTCGTAACAGGGACTGGCGATGAACGATCCCATCCAGACGACCGCCAACAGCATGGCCGCCATCACTCAGCGGTTCGAGACCACCGCCCAGAATCTCGCCAACTCCAGCACCGTCGGGTACAAGCGCCGCGGCTCGACCGCCGTGACCGCCGAGGCCACGACGGCCGGCAACGGCAAGGGGGCGTCGGCCGGGAATCCCCCGGACGCGGCCGGCAAGCTGTCGGCCCGGCCCTTCATCGACTTCTCGCAGGGCACGCTGATCCAGACCGGCCGCCAGTTCGACGCGGCCCTGCACGGCCCCGGCTTCTACGTGCTGGACACGCCCCAGGGCGAGCTCTACACGCGCGACGGCGTCTTCCGGACCAACACGACCGGCCAACTCGTCGACGCCGAGGGGCGCACCGTCCAGGGCGAAGGCGGACCGATCACCATCCCGAGCCTGACGAACAGCCAGGCGATCAACATCGGCCGCGACGGCCGCATCATGGCCGGCAACCAGACGCTCGGCAAGCTCCGCGTGGTCGAGTTCGAAAACCCCGCCGCCCTCGTGCCGGCCGGCCAGAACGGGTTCCGGGCGTCCGCCAAGGCGGCGCCGGCCGCCGCCTCGAAAACGCAGGTGCAGCAAGGGTTCCAGGAAGCTTCGAACGTGAGCCCCGTGGAAGAGCTCGTCAGCCTGATCACGTGCACCCGGATGTACGAGGCCACCTTGAAGAACATTTCCGTCCAGGAAGAGAAGATGAAGAGCATGATGCAGGTCGCCATGGCGTAACGCGCCAGGAGGAAGCCGATGCTACGAGCCTTTTCGACGGCCGCGACGGGTATGACCGCCCAGCAGATGATCGTCGACACGATCGCCAACAACCTCGCCAACATCAACACGGCGGGCTTCAAGCGGAGCCAGGTGGATTTCCAGGACCTGGTCTACGTCCGCATCGCCGAGCCGGGGCGCGAGGTCACCAACGGAGTGATCGCGCCGACCGGCTTCGAGATCGGCAGCGGCGTCCGCCCCGCGTCGACCCTGAAGGTCTTCACGCAAGGCGAAATGGACAACACCGGCCGCAACCTCGACATCGCCATCGAAGGCGACGGGTTCCTCCAGGTCGGCCTGCCCAATGGCGACAAACGCTACACGCGCGACGGGTCCCTGCGCGTCAACGGCAACGGCCTGCTCGTCACGTCGAGCGGCTACACCCTGGAGCCCCAGATCACCATTCCCGCCAACGCCAGCTCCGTCAGCGTCGGCACCGACGGCACGGTCTCCTGCACCACCGGGACGACCGGGACGTCCAGCAAGCTGGGGCAGATCACCCTGGCGAAGTTCCCGAACTCCTCGGGCCTCTCGAGCGAAGGCATGAACCTGCTGGCCGAGACCCCCGCCAGCGGCACGGCGACGGTCGGCAACCCCGGCCAGGACGGCTACGGCCGCATCCAGGCCGGTTTCCTCGAGCGGTCCAACGTCCAGATGGTGACGGAACTCGTCAACCTGATCACCGCCCAGCGGGCCTACGAGATCAACTCGCGGGCCATCAAGGCCGGCGACGACATGCTGACGACCGCCAACCGGCTGATCGCCTAGGAGGCACCATGAGGCTCCTGATCGTGGCTATCGCGGGCGTGCTCGTCGCGCTGCCGGCCGTCGCCTTCGCCGCCGACGCCGGCGCCCAGGTTCAGGTCCACTTGCCGCACAATGTCACCGTCGAGACCGACGCCCTCACGCTCGGCGCTATGACCATCGTTCAGTCGTCCGACCCGGCCTTGCAGGCGAAGGCCTCGGCGGTTGCCATGGGCCGCGCCCCGTGGGCCCGGGAAGAACTCGTCATCGACCGTCCGACCATCGTGGCGCGCCTGGCGGCCTGCGGGATCGTGCCGGCCCAGGTCAAGCTGACCGGCGCCGACCGGGTGGTCCTCACCCGCACCGTCCAGACGATGCGAGGCGAGGAACTCGCCAAGGTCGCGGCGGAGCACCTGGACCGCAAGTGCCCGCTCCTCCAGGGCGGCCGGTGGCAGATCGTGCGGGTGCCCCGCGAAGTGACGGTCCCCGCGGGCGGGGAACTGCTGATCGAGCCCCGGATCGCCTCGGGCGACGCCGCCTCCGGCAGCGCGCGCGTCGACGTGGCCGTGTCGCAGGGCGGACATCCCGTGGCGACCGACCAGGCCCAGTTCAAGGCCGTCTACCCGGAGCGGAGGGCCGTCGCCGTGACGGACCTGCCCGCCGGCGTGACCCTGACGTCGGAGAACGTGGAGATCAAGGTGTACCCGTCGGACAGGCCCGAGCCCGCCGACTGGAAGCCTCCCTATGGGCACGCGGCGGCCGAGGCGGTGAAGGCGGGCGGCGTGGTACGCGTCGCCGCCGCGGCGAGGCAGGGGCAGGGGCCTGCGGTCGAGAAGATCATCAGCCGCAACGATACCGTCACGATGAAGATCGACGGCGAAGGGTTCACCATCACGGCCCTGGGCCTGGCCCTGGACGACGGCCGCGCGGGCGGATTCGTCCGCGTCCGCAACGTGGACTCGGGACGCATCGTCGTGGCCAAGGTGAGGGCCGACGGCTCCGTCGAGCCGGTGGTCGGCGGAGCGAAACCATGAACGCAAAATCCTATATGCTGTTGGCGGCCGCCCTGGTAGCCCTGGCGGCGCCCGGGCCGATCGCCCGGGCCGGGTCCATCTGGGCCCGGGCCCAGCAGAACCGGGTGGCGCCGCGCGGCTACACGGACGACACGGCCCGGCAGGTCGGCGACGTGCTCACGATCGTCATCAACGAAAAGAGCGCCGTCGACAACCAGACCAAACGCGACAACGACAAGAAGAACGACCGGACCGCCAACGCCAGCGCCTCGCTGACCTCCAACTCGATGGCCAAGTGGTTCGGCAAAGACACCAAGAGCACGTTCGTGGCCCCGACCGGCACCGTGGCGTCCTCCGCCGAGACCAAGTTCCAGGGCCAGGCCGACTACACCGCCACCCGGAGCGTCACCGATTCCATCACCGTGACCGTCTACGACGTGCTGCCCAACGGGAACCTGGTGGTCATGGGCTGCCGCGAGCGGCGGATCGACGGCGAAACGCAGGTCATGAACCTCAGCGGGATCGTGCGGCCGAGCGACGTGACCTTTGCCAACACCATCCCGAGCGAGCAGGTGGCCGAGTTCCAGATGGTCACCGCCGTCAAGGGGCCCGACGCGAGCTTCGCCAAGCCGGGCTGGCTCTCGAGCTTCTTCAACTTCTTCAGCCCGTGGTGATCGGAGATGCCGAGAATGCGACGAGTAATCCTGGCTGTGTTGGCGACAACGCTCATTCTGGCCGCGGCGGCCACCGCCCGTGCCGAGCGGATCAAGGACATCGTCGACATCCAGGGCGTCCGCGGGAACCCTCTGCGCGGCTACGGCCTGGTGGTCGGCCTCAACGGCAGCGGCGACAGCTCTCCGGTCAGCCGACGGGCCCTGGCGAACCTCCTCCGGCAGGACGGCCTCGTGCTGGACCCGGCGGACCTCACCAGCAAGAACATCGCCAGCGTCATGGTGACCGCGGAGCTTCCGCCGTTCGCCCGGAGCGGCTCGCGGATCGACGTCCAAGTGGCGGCCATCGGCAGCGCGGCCAGCCTCCAGGGCGGGACGCTCCTGACGACCGGCCTCAAGGGCACCGACGGCCAGGTCTACGCGGTCGCCCATGGCCCCGTGGTCATCGGCGGATTCTCGGCCTCCGGCGAGAAAAGCTCCGTCCAGCAGAACCACACGACCGCCGGCCGCATTCCCGCCGGCGCCAACGTCGAACGCGAAGAGCCCGCCATCTTCGTCGAAAAAGGCTGCATGATCCTCCAGCTTCGCAACCCCGACTTTACGACCGCCGAGGAAATCCGCACCGCGATCAACGGGGCGTTCCCCCTGAGCGCCGAAACCGTCGACGCCGGCACCGTCCGCGTCAAGCTGCCGCTGAACATGATCGGCGCCGACCAGGCCGCCTTCGTCGACCGCGTCGGCCAGCTCGACGTCCGGGTCGATACCCCGGCCGTCGTCGTCATCAACGAGCGGACCGGCACCGTCGTCGTTGGCGAGCACGTCGGCATCTCGATGGTCGGCATCTCGCACGGGAACCTGTCGATCGTCACGCAGGAGAAGGACTTCGCCTCGCAGCCCCAGCCGTTCTCGCGCACCGGCAAGACCGAGAAGGTCCAGCGGACCGAGATCACGGCCGTCGAGGAGCAGGGGGCGCTGAACGTCATTCCGCGCCAGGTGTCGGTCGCGGAACTCGCGCGGGCCCTCAACGCCATGGGCCTGACGCCGCGCGACATGATTTCCATCTTCGAGGCCCTGCGCCAGGCGGGCGCTCTCCAGGCCCAGCTCAAGGTCATGTAGGAGACGGCGGTGGCAGGCGACTTGTCCATCCAGAGCCCCTTGGGCGCGTCGGGAATGCTGGACCCGATCCCGATCAACACGCGGAACCTCGCGCCCAGCGCGGCCAACGATCGGGCCGCGGTCAAGGCGGCCAAGGACTTCGAGTCCGTCCTCCTGCACCGCGTCCTGGAGGAGATGCGTAAGACCGTGCCCGACTCCGAGCTCCTCGACTCGCCCGCCTCCGACCAGATGATGGGCATGTTCTACATGTACCTGGCCCAGGACACCGCCCAGAAGGGCGGCTTCGGCCTCTGGAAGCAGATCTATCAACAAATGAAGCCGCAGGGGCCCCAACCCGCCAAGGGGCCCGACGCCGCCAAGGGGTCTGACCCCCTGGCCGCCGGCTCGGGAGCGTCCCTGCGATGACCCAAGCGGCGCCCGAACTCATGCCTCTCGTCGACGAGTGGCTCGCGGTGCTCGACGCGGAGATCGCCTCCCTGGAGCAGGGGCTCGCGCACCTGAATGCGGTCGTCGCGGCCGTGACCCAGCGCAACGGCCCCGCGATGGAGGCCCTCATCGACGAGATGGCCCGACACCAGTCCGAGGAGGGCGGGTCCGAGCGGCGCCGCGACGAGGTCCGCGAGGCGCTGGCCGACACCCTGGGGTGGAAGCCGGCGGAGATGACGCTGACGCGCCTCGCGCGGGCGCTGGATCCTCCGGCCCGCCGCGCGATCCTGGACCGGCGCGACCGCATCGTCCAGGTGGCGGCCGCCCTGCGGCGCGAGCAAACGCTGGCGGCCATGGTCCTCAAGGAATTCAGCCGCATGAACCGCGCCGTCCTCCAGGCGGTTCTGCCGGGCCACGGCCGCGCCGCCACCTACGATACCGCCGGCCGGGCATCCTGCCGCACGGACCGCGGACTATTCGACACGAGGCGATAAATGTCTGACATGGGAATCGGCATCAGCGGGATGAGCGTGGCCCAGAAGGCCATCGAGGTCATTGGCAACAACATCGCCAACGCCTCGACGGACGGCTACCACCGCCAGGAAATCCGCACGGTGCCCATCGACTCGACGATCCCGGGCCGGGTCCAGCCGGGCGGCGGCGCCGAGGTGATCGAGATCCGGCGCATCCAGGACCAGTTCATCGACCGCGAGCTCCAGCACCAGCAGTCGCCCCTGGGGCAGGCCGACCAGGAACTGACGGTCCTCCAGTCGCTCGAAAACACCCTCGGCGCCCTGAACACCCAGGGCCTCAGCCAGTCCATCAACGACTTCTACAGCGCCCTGAAGGAAGTGGCCTCCCAGCCCGGGAGCCAGGCGCTTCGCGACCAGGCCGTCTGGACGGCGGATGCCATGACCTCCCAGTTCCGCAACACCGCCGGCGCGATCGACCGCCTGGTGTCGAACGTCACGCAGAGCGCCGCGGACATGGTCACGCAGATCAACGCGAAGACCGCTGAGATCGCCCAACTCAACGACCAGATCCGTCAGCTCGGCGCGAGCAACGTTAACCTCCTGGACCGCCGCGACCAGACCGTGACCGAACTGGCGCAACTCGGCGACGTCCAGACGGTCCGGGGAGATCAGGGAACCATCTCGGTCTATCTCTGGGGCACCCAGGTCGTCACGAGCGGCACGGCGACGCCCATCACGGTCGGCAAATCCTCGGACGGGCAGTGGGGCTACACCGTCACGGGCGGCGACATCTACGACACGGCGCCCCAGGGGGGGCGCCTGGCGGGCCTCCTGGCGCTGGAGAACGATCTTCTGCCCGGCATCCGGGGTCAGCTCGACGACCTGGCCGGCGCGATCATCCGCCAGGTCAACACCGTCCACGCCCAGGGCATCGGCCTGGCGGGCTCTTTCACGGCTCTCTCGGGCTCCTCGGCCGACACTACCGCGAAGCTCGCCGACTGGGACCCGCCCATCGCCGCCGGCGACATCTACGTGAGGGTCACCGATACGCAGTCGAACGTGTCCACGGTCTCGAAGGTGACGGTCGACCCCGCGACGGAGACGCTCGCCGACGTGGCGAACGCCCTGGCGGGCGTGTCCGGCCTCGGCGGCACCGGCGTGGCCGACGGCCGCCTCCACATCGTGGCCGACCCCGGCCACACGTTCGATTTTCTGCCGACGGTCCCCGCCGAGCCGGCGACGGCTTCGGTCCACGGCACCGCCACCCCCTCGGTTTCCGGTTTCTACACGGGCCAGGACAACCAAGTCCTGACGGCGACGGTCTCCGGCACCGGCGACGTCGGCTCGACCGCCGACCTCGTCCTCAACGTTACGAACGAGGCCGGCGAGAACGTCGCCCGGGTGAACGTGGGGCAGGGCTACGCGGCCGGCGATACGCTCGATCTGGGCAACGGCATCCAGGTCGCCTTCAGCCGCGGCACCGTCGAGGACGGTGACACGTTCACGATCAACGCCGTCGCCCGGACCGACACCTCGGGCCTGCTGGCGGCCGCGGGCATCAACACGCTCTTCCAGGGCACGGACGCCGGCACGATCGACGTCGTCGATGCCGTCCGCCAGTCGAGCGACCTCCTCGCCACCGGCCAGGAACCCGCCGGCACGGACAACCTGAATGCGACGCGCCTCGCGAACCTGGCCGAGACGACCGTTGCATCGCTCGGCGGCCGGACGGTCGGCGACTACTACAGCCAGTTCGCCGCGGGCGTGGGCGAGGTCGTGGCCGACCGCCAGAACGCTTGCGACAGCGCCAAGTACGTCGTCCAGCAGTTGCAGACCAGCCAGGCCCAGGTCAGCGGCGTGGACATCAACGAGGAGGCCGCCGGCCTGATGGTGTTCGAGCGGATGTACCAGGCCATGGCCAAGTACATGTCGACGCTTCAAAAGACACAGGGTTACCTGGCGGACGCGATGGTGTAGCCCCCGCAGGTGTTGACGTACGTAGGGGCGGCCCCGTGTGGCCGCCCGGCCTTTGACGTTACCGAGCCGCGACAGGTATGGAGCGGTGCCTTTGACGTACGTAGGGGCGGCCCCATGTGGCCGCCCGGCCGTGGTTGTAGGTTCAGCCCCGGCGGGGCGCCTGCTCTGTAGCCACGGCCGCAAGGCCGTGGAATGGGATGCGAGGCACGATCCAGGTTCTTTTCTTGTTGGTTCTGGAGCCCCGGAGGGGCGATTGTCCGTTGGTTCAGTCGCCCCTCCGGGGCTCGGAAGGAAAAAGAAGAACCTGGGACACGGGGCCCGCGCGGACCACGGGCTCGCGCCCGTGGCTACAGCGCAGGCGCCCCTCCGGGGCTGAACCGAAGGCAAAGGCCACAACAACCGGGCGGCCACATGGGGCCGCCCCTACAAAGGCCAATCGGCGTTGCACCATTAGGGAGTTCGAGACATGGCAGGTTGGGCGAGCATCTACACGACCACCCAGGCGGCGCTGGGGAACCAGACGGCGGCACTGGCGCGGCTCCAGGAGATGGCCGCGTCGGGGTTGCGCCTCCTCCGCCCCTCCGATTCGCCCACGGACGCCGGCAACGTCCTCGGGCTTCGCACCGAGAGCGATTCGCTCCAGGCCTACATGGACAACATCGACTCCACCTCCGACGTCCTCCAGGTGGCCACCACCACGATGCAGAGCACCTCGACCAACCTGTCGCGCGTCCGCGAGCTCGTGACCCAGGCCTCCAGCGGCACCTACACGGCCCAGGATCGCCTGCCGATCGCCAGCGAAATCAACAGCCTTCTGGAGCAGATCCTCTCGGCCGCCAACACGAAGCATCTCGGGCAGTACGTGTTCGCCGGAGACCGCCCCTCCGCGCCCGCCTTCAAGGCCGAGTACAGGAATGGGAGCATCGTCTCGGTCGAGTACCAGGGCGGCGACCGCGACATGCCGGTCCCCGTCGCCGCCGGCGTCACGCACAGCGGCGTCCTCGTGGGGAGCGACGTCTTCTCGAACCACGCGCGCGGCGCCCCCGTCTTCGCGGGCGACACCGGCGCCAAGGCCGGTTCCGGCACCCCGAACGTCGTCGGCGACACCTGGCTCAGCGTGTGCCACGCGGCCACCACGTATGCGGGAGCGAGCGGCATCGCCCCGGGGTCGGACTCGGCCAGCCACGATACCATCCTCGGCAACGGTCACACGCTGACTATTGACGCCGTGGCGAAAACGATCCAGCTCGACGGCGCGCCGGCCGTTTCGTTCGACGGGCAGGAGGGGCAGACCGACTTCAAGGTCGCCGGGGCCAATGGCGCCGCCGTCTTCGTCGACTTGAGCGGCCTCGCGGCCTCGTTCCAGGGGACCGTGGCGATCACGGCCACCGGCTCCCTCTCGATCGACAACGGCCAGTCGAGCGTGCCGATCGACTTCACCGACGGCAACACGGCCGTCACCGATTCCGCGACCGGCCGCGTGCTGTACGTCGACGCCACCGGCATCACGCAGGCCGGCGCCGAATCGGTGCAGAACCCCGGCACGTACGACCTGTTCGGATCGCTCATCGCCGTCCGCGACGCCATCCTCAACGGCGGCAACCTGTCGACGGCCGACATGCTCCAGCGCCTGAACCTGGCCGGATCGGCCCTCACCGAGGCGGGGGCCGGGATCACCCAGGCACTCACCACGAGCGGGGCTCGGGTCCAGGCCATGTCGTCCCTGAAGACCAACCTCAGCGACTTCAAGACCTACGCCGACCAGCAGGCCGACACCCTCTCGAACGCCGACATCACCCAGCTCTCGCTGGAGCTCGCGCGGTACCAGACGCTCTACAGCATGACCCTGGCCTCGTCGTCGAAGCTGCTTTCCCTGTCGCTGCTGGACTACATGACGTGAGGCTATGATCGAAGACTTAATCTTTGATCGAGAAGGACCCGCAACCGGGTCGGGAGGCTGCCGATGCGTCTGGTGTGTGTTCTATCGCGCGTCTTCGAACATACAGGGCCGTTCCTTAAAGCGGTGGCCGGCACGCCGGGCGCCTCACTGAGGCTGGTGAAGGGCGACCGCCCGCCCGACGAAGTCCTCCAGCTCGTGCGGATCGGCTACCGGATGTGGTTCGAAGGAACGGGTCCGCTCCTGACGTCCCTCGTGGCCAAGGGGCTGTCCTGGGCCTCGGACGCTGTGCTTCGCGTCGGCGAAGAGGAAGTGGGCACGCTGCCCCTGCCGGGGCTGTGGGATGTGGTGTCCGACCTCATCGTCCCCAGCCGGCGCGCCGCCGAGGCGGTGGCCCGGGCCGCACCCGTTCCGCCGACCAGGCGCGTCCGCGTGGTCCCTCCGGCCGCCGGCCGACAGGGGTGGAGCGCGATCGGCGGAGAAGACGCCGCGGATCCCGTCGCGTTCTTTGGGGAGATCCTGGCGACCTCCCCCGGGGATATGTGCCGCAGGGACTGGGAACGCCTGATGACCCTGGGCGACTCGTGCCGCGGCGACGTCCTCGTCCTCGGCGACATGCCCCCTGAGTGCCTCGACTACCTGAGAACCTGCCTGGGGCTTCGCGTCTTCACCGACCCTGCGGCGCTCCCCCGCAAGACCGCCGACACGGTCATCTTCTGGGAGGGCCTCCGCTACGCCGACGCTGAACGGAAGCTGGAGGAGGGACTGCGGTACGTGGCCCCCACGGGCACCGCTGTGGCGATCGGCCCGTGGCATCCCGAGTCGGGTGAGATGACGGGCCTGCCTCTGGGTGATCGCCTCAGGATGGCCATCAAGTCGCATGACTTCGGGACGGCCCCTGACGCCGGCGATACGGGGGATTCCGCGGGTGCGCCGAACCCCGATCCTTCCGGCGTTCCCAATGACAGGCCCCTCGTCTCGGTCGTCATCCCCGTCTACAACGACCAGGACGTTATCGGCCGCTGCATCGCCGGCTTACAGCGGCAGACCTACCCGAACCTTGAGATCGTGGTGGTGGACGACGGTTCGACAGATGGCACCCGCCAGGCCATCGCCCAGCATTTGAACGACCCTCGCGTACGATATTTTTACAAGGAGCACACGGGGACCCCCGGAACACGAAACGTCGGTGTCCGTGAAGCCCGCGGGGAGTGGATAGCCTGGTCCGGCAGCGACGACCAATCGGCGCCCAACCGAATGGCCGTTCTGGTCGAGGCCGCCCTTGCGAACCCCGAAGCCGACATTCTCCACTCGGACGGCTTCCACCTGCTGCCCGAGGGGCGTCTGCACAGGTGCCGCCGGTATCGTTCCCTGCCGGCCGACGAACTGCCGAGCCTGCTCCTGGCCGGTTTCGCGGGGGTTTGCCCTATTCTGGACGCCTCCGCGATGATCCGCCGGTCCCTCTATGACCGGATCGGCCTGTACGACGTCCAGTTCCGCCGGGCCCAGGACTACGACTTCTACATCCGGGCGGCCCTGGCGGGGAACGTCCGATTCCACCATGTTCCGTACCCCTTGATCCGCTTCCCGTTCCATCCGCCGCGCCCGCACCTGGTGCCGATCGGCCTGGAAAGGTACACCGAACTGGCCCTGAAACTCATCGCCGCCTGCGGTGAAGAGCGGCTTATGAGTCCCGCGGCACGGGATTTGCATGAGTCCAGTCAGGTGGCCATGGCGCGCGAGCTCCTGGCCATCGGTTACACGTTCCAGGCGCCCCTGGATCACCGGATCTTCCGGGAGGCGGAACGGCGCCTGGACCTGGCCTTGGCTTTGCCCGACGCGAGGAATAAGGCGGTGGCCTGTTCCTTGAAGGGCTTGCTCGCGTCTCATGCGGGCGACGCCGGCCGGGCTGTGGAATTCACGAAGCAGGCCCTCACCCTGGACCCGGGGCTGGTGGAGGCTGAGATGAACCTGAAGGCCCTGGGGGTAAAGGACCCTACGCATGGCGATCTTGCCCGACCCGCCCTCGTATGAGCGGTGGACCCGGCTGGCCGAAACCGGAAAGCACGCCGCCGCGCTCGACGAAGTCCTCAAGCACCTGCGTGCCTATCCCGAGGACGGCCGCGCGCTCAACGACGCCGGCACGCTTCTGTCGGCCCTCGGCCGCCTGGGCGAGGCCGCCGACTACCTGGAGCGGGCGGCCGGTCTCTTGACCGACGACCGCGCCCAGGTCCTCTGGAACCTCGCCGAGGTCTACCTGGCCGCCGACCGGCCGGCCGACGCCATGGGCCTCTTCGACGACCTGGCGGCCCAGAGCCTGCTGACGGCCGACCTGGCCAACCGGACGGCCGTCCGGTTCCTCGACCGGGGCGATGCCGCCGGCGGCATCGAGGCCATGCTGCGCTCCCTGCGCGTCTCGCCGCAGCAGTCGCTCCTCAAGCCGATCTACGAGCGGGCCCGGGCCCTGCGGCCCAAGGTGGCCATCCTATGCGAGGCCCCCGGCGCGAACTTCCTCACCGACATCCACCGCTTCCTCAGCGAGCGGTTCGACGTCCGCGTGGCCGTCGGCCAGACCGAGGTGCAGACGCTGGACCTCCTGCGGTGGTGCGACATCGCATGGCTGGAGTGGTGCACGCCGCAGGCCGCCCTGGCCTCGCGGGCGCCCAAGACCTGCCGCACGATCGTCCGCCTGCACCGCTATGAGGCGTTCCGCCCGTGGCCGGCCGAGGTCCAGTGGGAGAATATCGACGCGCTTGTGACGGTCGGCAACACAGCGGTCCTCCAGCGCCTCCGCGACACGGTGCCGGACATCGAGGCGCGGACCCGCGTCGTCGAGATTCCGAACGGCGTCGACCTGGAGCGGTTCGCGTTCACCGAGCGTCCGCGCGGCAAGAACCTGGCCTGCGTGGCCCACATCAACTTCTGGAAGCAGCAGACGCTCCTCCTGCACGCATTCCACAAGCTGCATACGATCGACCCCGGGTACCGCCTGTTCTTCGCCGGCCCGTTGCAGGACGACGGCGTGCTGGCCTCGTACCTGGACCTCCTCGTCGAGGAACTGGGCCTGGGCGACTCCGTCTTCTTCCAGGGCCGGCAGGACGACGTGGCCGCGTGGCTCGAGGACAAGCATTACCTGGTCTCGGGAAGCCTCGTGGAGGGCCACCCGGTCAACGTGCTGGAAGGCATGGCCCGGGGCCTGAAGCCGGTGGTCCACGTGTTTCCCGGCGCCCGCGACCTGTTCCCGGGCGAGTACCTGTGGCGGACGCTGGACGAGTTCTGCGAGCGGATCCTGGCGGCGCCGTACGAGCCCGCGAAGTACCGGGAGTTCGTGGCACAGAGCTACTCGCTCTCCGGGCAACTGGCGAAGATCAACGACCTTTTCCTTGAGTTCGAGAAGAACCCGGTCGCCAAGGCCGCCACGAAGCCCGACGGCGTGGTCGCCGTCGGGTCGCCGGAGACGAATTGACCGTGCCTGAAACCGACAATCCGGAGGCCTGCGGCCCGCTCGTGAGCGTCCTGGTGCCGACGTTCAACCGCCCCCGTACGCTGGCCGCCGCGGTCCGGAGCGTCCTCGCGCAGACCTACCGCCGGTTCGAGGTCTTCGTCGTGAACGACGGCGGCGCGAGCGTCGCCGACCTCGTCGGCGCCCTGGGCGACCCCCGCGTCACGCTGATGGAGCGGCGCGAGAACCGCGGCAAGGCCGCCTCGCTCAACGAGGCGCTCGGCCGGGCCACGGGCAAGTACGTCGCCTATCTCGACGACGACGATCTCTACTACCCGCATCACCTGGCGACGCTCGTGGCCGCCCTCGAAGGGCCGACCGAGTGCCGCGCGGCCTACAGCGACCTCCTCAAGGCCCATTGCCGCGTGGGGCCCGACGGGCGGCGCGAGGTCCTCGGCAAGATCGTCAATATCAGCCGCGACTTCGATCGATTCCTGATATGCTACTTTAACCATGTCCTGCACGTGAGCCTCCTGCACCGGCGCGACCTGCTGGAGAAGACCGGCCCGTACAACGAGGCCCAGCGCGTCCTCGTCGACTGGGACATGACGCGGCGCCTGGCGTTCTTCACGGACTTCCTCCACGTCCCGCGGATCACCGGGGAGTTCTACGGCCCGGTCGGCGACTGCGACCGCATCTCGTACCGCATGCGGCTCGACAAGGTGACGTACCTCGCGCAGGTGCTGGCGATCCGGACCGCGCGGCCGCCGAAGCCGTGGCCGAAGATGCCCGACCTGTCGGTCGTCTTCGTGGCCGACCGGTTCGACGATGCGGCGGCGGCCACGCTCCGACAGATCTGGTCATGGACGTTCATGCCGTACCAGGTCTACGTGCCCCTGCCGCCCTCGGAGCTTCAGAAGCTCCGGACGGCCATGCCGAACCTCGTGCGCGTGCCGGTCATACGCGCGGCCGGCCCCGAGCAGCGCCTCGACGAGGCGCTCGCGCGGTGCGAGGGCGACTACGTGGCCGTCGTGCCGCCGGGCCTGGAGGCCGGGCCGATGTGGGTCGAAGAGGCGTACTACGCCGCCCTGCATCACGGGTCGGCGAAGGTGGCTTTTCAACTGGGCGACGGCCGCGCGGCATTGCCCGCGGTGGTCATGGGCCGGGACGAGTTGCGCGGCATCCGGGGCCGGCGCCGCAGCCTGTCGCTCGCCCAGTCGCTCGCGGCCGAGGGCGTCGTCGTGCGGAAGCCCGCCCCCGAGGAGATGTCGTTCCGGTTCGACGCGGTCGTCGGCGAAGCCAAGGCCCTTGAGAGCGAGGGCAGCCTGATCCGCGCGGCCGCGCTGTACCGGCAGGCCGCCCGGGACTTCGGCAACGTGTTCTGGATGCAGGAGCGGGCCGCCGAGTGCCTCTACCGGGCGGGCGGCCGCGACGCCGACGCGATGGACCTGGCCCGCGAACTGAACCGCGCGCGGCCAAGCCCCAGCACGCTGCTCCTGGAGGCGCGGCTCCACCGGCGGGCCGACCGCACCGGGGAAGCCGTCGCCCTCCTGGAACGGGCTGAACGAGTTTTGGCAGGAGAGGGATCACCATGCGTTTGACGAACACCACCGAATTCGAGGTCGAAGAAGGGCTGGACCAGCACTTCGACGTCCTTCGGGAACTCGGCGAGTGCCACACGGCCCTCGGCAACTACGACCGGGCCCGGGACTGCTACGGCCGGGCCGCGCGCCTCGCGCCCGACCGGGCCTCGCCCCACGTCGGCCTGGGCGTCCTGGGCATCCAGGCGGGCCGTGTCGCCGAGGCCGAGGATGCCTTCCATCGCGCCATCGCCCTCGATCCGGACTGCGCCGAGGCGTACGGCGGGCTGGCTGTGATCTTTCAGCAGCGGCAGGACTATGCGGCGGCGCTCGATATGTACCTGAAGAGCCTCCAGCGCGACAGCGACAACCTCGTCGCCCTGCTGGGCCTCTTCCAGACCTCGTGCCAGATGGGCTCGTTCGGCCAGGTCATCCGGTACCTGCGGCTGTACCTGGACCGCCATCCCGGCGACACGAGCGTCCTCTTCTGCCTGGCCACGCTGTACGCGCGCGACGGACGGATCGAGGAGGCGCAAGAGGCGCTCCTGACGATCCTCGCGCTGGAGCCCTCCAACGCGGACGCCGCCAAACTCCTGAAGGACATCGAGCGGTCCGGCCGCCGCGCCGTCCCTTCGGCGAGGTCGGTCCAATGACGCCGCCCACTGAGAATGACGCATTGCTGCGCGACCCCATCCGTGAGATGGAGGCGATCCTCGTTCGCCAGATCGAGGCCGCCCGCCGCGGGGACACGATGACCGTCCTTGAGCTGGGCCGCCAGTTCGGCGCGATCCTGGCCGGAAAACAGGAGGCGCCGGACGGCGCCTCGTACACCCGCGTGCAGCAGCTTCACGCGGAGCTCCGCCTGATCGTGGCGCAGCAAGCCGCGGAGGTGGCGGCCAAGCGCGAGCGGCTCGGACGGGGCAGGGCGCCCCTCCGCGCCTACCGCGCCGCGCGGCCACGCGGCCGTTGATTCTGTTGCTTGTCTTTCCGCCCCGGCGGGGCGGTGGCGTGTAGCCACGGGTGGAGCGCAGCGCAACCCGTGGAAACCAGGCGAGCGGCGCGTTCCAAGTTCCGTTGTTTGTCTTTCCGCCCCGGCGGGGCGGCGGCATCGCTCGAACGCGCATCGGATCAGTCGAACATGTACCCCTTCGCTGGATCGGAAAACGCCGTCGCCCCTCCGGGGCGAAAAGAACTGTCCGCGGGTATCGCGCCGACTCTCCACGGGTTGCGCGACGGGCCGCGGCGCGGCCCGTCGCTCCACCCGTGGCGACATTCCGTCGCCCCTTCGGGGCGGGACAACAGAACGATCCCCGGTTTCCGCGGTCTTCCACGGACTTGCGCCCGAGGTATATTAACAGGTACGAACCGAAGGCACGGCAACAGCACCGCTCCATAACTGTCGCGGCTCGGATTAAGGCACAACCACGTCAACGGCCCTACGGCCGTCCGAGGACCCGCGCGGCTTCTTCGAGCGAGAGGATCCCTTCGCGCACCTTCTCCATCGCCGCCTCGCGCAGCGGCGTATACCTGGCCGCGCG
>Ga0209777_10001787_pt1 | contig 29904 bp, 24 predicted proteins | sample FrelakmetHBP12HB_FD_187147 | JGI IMG/M metagenome (GOLD analysis project Ga0209777, IMG submission 187147) | Freshwater lake sediment microbial communities from the University of Notre Dame, USA, for methane emissions studies -HBP12 HB (SPAdes)... | ecosystem: Environmental > Aquatic >...
TACAAGCTTCACTGCTTCCTCTCGAAGCTCCTTCGTGTAGATCGCTTTGGGAATCCTTTCCATTCTGACACCTCCGTCTTTAGTATTTTACCTCAACTTTGGTGTCCACTAAAACCATCTTACCCCACTTCAATGGGTAAATCCTCCTAGAGAAAGACCATAACAGACGGCTTTATGATGCCCATAGTCTTCAAGGTTTTAAAAGTTAGAATTTGACCTTTTAGACAGTCGTAAACCGGTGTTGACTTCTTCCTGTAATCCACAAAGAATGATTTTACACCGAACGTGAAGATTACAAACAACAATCCTCAATCCTCATTTTTGGTAAAACAAGATCCTTGACATTTACAAAGGGTTTTAGTTGAATAGATTTAGAACGGGTTTCAGAGTAGCAAGCTGAAGGACTTGGGGGGGGTAGAGGTTCAGATTCTTCCAGAATGGCTCTTGCGGTCTAATGGATTCTTAGACTACAAGGGTTTTTTATTGCTAAAAGATTTGATTTCTATTGACTGCTTAGACAAATGATTTTCAAAAACAGAGGAGGGAAAAGCCATGAAAAGGGCTATCGCAGTAGTTTTTGGTGTGGTGGTGGCTGTTGTTTTGATGGGGAGTTTTGCTTTTGCACAGCAGGATAAGAAAGGTTGCAAAGACCATCCGCTCTTTACCCGCATGCCAGGCACTTACATCTCTGATTGTAAGTTTACCGAATTTGACGCCAGGGAGTGGCCTGATCCGGATAACCAGGGGAAAACAAATGTACAAGTGGAGGGAAAGTACTATTACATTCAATACTATAATCAGAAGGAGTATGAGGGAAAGAGAAGCGATCTTCAGGTCTCACGTAATTATTCGAATGCCATGAAAAAGATAGGGGGAAGCGTATGTGAGTCCCGTGTTAATGAGACCTATATGAAGCTGTTAAAGGACGGCAAGGAGATTTGGGCATATGTCTCTAGTTATCTTGGCGACCAAATCACAATTCAAATCATCGAAAAAGAAGCCATGAAACAGGAAATTGTTGCTGATGCAAAGTTCATGGCAGAAGGTATCAGCTCGACTGGCCATGTAGCTATCTACGGCATCTATTTTGAGTTCAATAAGTCGGACGTCAAGCCAGAATCTGAGCCTGCGCTCAATGAAATTGCCAAACTCCTCTCCAGCAACCCAAACCTCAAAGTATTCATCGTGGGACACACCGACAATGTGGGTGGTGTTGATTACAACATGAAGCTCTCCCAGGCACGGGCAGACGCAGTAGTGAAAGTGTTGACCACAAAGCATAAAGTAAACCCCCAACGCCTCAAAGCCTATGGGGTAGGACAATTGGCACCGGTATCTCCGAACAAGACGGAAGAAGGGCGAGCCAAGAACCGAAGGGTAGAATTGGTAGAACAATAATATTGAACAAAGCACAAAGACTTTATTGCATCTATGCTTCAAGGAGGAAAACTATGAGAAAAATAGTTTGGGCCATTTCAATCATCTTTGCTTTATCCTTTGTGAATCTTCTTTCTTATGCTCAGTTTGGAAAGACCTCTGGACCTCGATTTTATACAGATTTTAAGCCAGTGGTGGGTGGATGGTCAGAGTATCAGATGACTACAAAGAGTGGAGAACCTTCGAAGATGAAAATTGCTATTGTTGACAAAGAGGGAGATGCGTATTGGTATGAAACCGTGATGGAAGGAGGGCGACAGGGAAGAAATATTGTTAAAATGCTCGTTTCTGGAGATCCGGGAGAATCGAAGAATGTTAAAAGGATGATCATCAAGACAGGAAGTAAACCTGCCGTGGAGATGCCTGTTGAGATGATGCAGCAATCATCCAGAGGCCAAGAGCAAAAGGGAAAGATAATTGATAAAGGGAATGAAACCATTAAAGTCCCTGCCGGATCGTTTTCAACAAAACATATGCAATATCAGGATGCCGAGAATGTGGTTGATACCTGGGTTTATAAAGATGTCTCTCCCTATGGAATGATCAAATCTCAATCGAAAGATCTTGAAATGGTTCTTATCGGATATGGGACTGGGGCAAAGACGCTGATTACGGAGACCCCGCAGAAGTTCGAGATGCCGCAGATGCCACCAAGAAAATGATGACTGCATACTCGATAGTCAAAGACCAAAGGCAGGGTTAAAAAAACGGCCTTGCTTTTTATGCACATTTGCACCAGTAATCGTTAACCTTCGGATTAGTGTCAGAGTGCAGAGTAGTAGTTGAAATCGTTGATCCTCCCCATCGGCTCATTTTTGAAAATTGGCAAAGGTACATTTCGTTTGCTTCTTCCTGTAATCCACGAGGGGCCAATTTCGCAAAGTATGCTTGATTGCAATTAGTAATCGATAGGTGGTTGCCATCCTCTGACTTAGTTTTGATATGTCTTTCAAATCAAAACCTTTCATATGGGGCGTATAGTGGCAAGATATCTGGATCTTAGGGTTTAAAATTCTTCACCCCCTTATTTGATTCTTTCTCCCATGTCGCCAAGTTGGCATAAAGAAAAATTTGAACTTGAAATTTAGTATGGTGGGCTTAGTTAGCTTTTTGAGGGAAATCGTAGACTTAAAGTTCCATTCCGCCATCCTGTATTCAACCAATCACTCCTGTATTCAACCAATCACTAACGGAGCCCTCGAAGTTGCTCTCGTGGTCGCCGGCAAAGATGAATTCTGCATGGAATATATCGTTGGATTTAAAGAAGAAGGATTTCAATAGCACGCCGCTTCTATTAACAATTTCCTATGTTTGACAATTTCTTCTTATAATTTAATCATTAATCAATTTTAGAAAATAAAGGCTTTACTTGCAGGAGGTAACCAATGTCTTTGAAAAGGTCCACACCCATTGAAGCGTCGGGAGATATTTCAAAACTCCATAATACTTGTGGAGGGAAAGGCGAAATTTTAGATTATACTCTCAACATCCTCGGCCTGACTACATATGCACAGGGAGTTGTCTTAGTTAAGAAACGCTTTACAGACGAGAAGAATTTCATTTTAGAATGCCTTGGGGCATGGAGCCTTCACAATGATGAGTTTTCACCTGAACACTGGGAATCGGACGGTTCTTACGAAAGCGACTGAGGTTCAGGTGAACCGAGGCAAGGGCATAATGGCACATTATATTGAGTGAACCTTCTTGGGATTCAGCTTTACAAGGGGGCGTGAGTTGAAGATTCGATTCTCTGCTAAATCACTCCGACGGATGAAAGGGCAAGTCAAAGCGATTACGAGACAGGTTCTAGGTGGTTCATTTGGTCAGGGGATTGAGGTTCTCAACATGTTCTTAAGAGGCTGGATTGGGTATTACCGTTTGGTAGAGACCCATACGGTGATAAGAGATTTGGACAGTTGGATACGAGGACCGTTACGGTGTTTCATGGTAAAGCGCTGGATTAATAATTGTTACACCGGTACAAGAGGATTGTGGCGATGGGAGTTAACGTGAAAGATTCTCTCGCCATGGCAGTGTCGCGGAGAGGGCCATGGGCCTTGTCCAACACGCAGCCGTTAAAAGTGGCGATGTCAAATCAACTCTTTGCAGACCAAGGACTTCTTAGCTTTTTACATCAGTAGGGGGCAATTAGGTAAGGCTACATGAATCGCCGTGTACGTACCCGTTGTGCAGGGTGGTGCAGGAGGGCAAAGGTCGCGAGACCTTCCCTTATCCTGATTTTTCCTCCGGATATTGGGATCTTTAATGAGACACATAGTGGACATTCTTTGTGATTCCAAGGCGTTGAATTTTCGAGTAGAGTGTCGTGGGTTTTAAATTCAAAATTCTTGCCGCTCCCTTGTTTCCGCTTACTTTCCAAGCACACGCTTCGAGAACTTTCATGATGTATGATCTTTCCATCTCCTCCAAAGGAACAAGTTCTTCCGTTCCCGTATCGTCGTGTGCGAAACCTTTCAAACTGGGAAGTTGAAGGGATTGATTCTCACTCAAGATGACTACTCGTTCAATAATATGCATTAACTCCCGAACATTTCCAGGCCAATCATATTCTATCAGTTGTTTCATTTCAGACTGGGAAATTCCTCTCAGCTTCTTGCCCAGTTGAACCTTATAGAATTCGAGAAAGTGGGTGGCAAGAATAGGGATGTCTTCTTTTCGCTCTCGAAGGGGGGGAATATGAATTGGGAATACGTTTAGGCGATAATATAAGTCCGGTCGAAAACGCCCAGACTTCATCAAGGCTTTGAGATTTTGGTTGGTCGCAGCAATAAGCCTAAAGTCAGAAATAATGGTCTTCGTTCCACCAACGCGTTCAAATTCTTTTTCCTGAATAGCTCTCAATATCCTGGGTTGAATGTCTAGCGGAAGAATATCGATATCGTCCAAGAAAAAAGTCCCCCCATCAGCCAGCTCAAAACGGCCGATGCGCGTTTTGACCGCCCCCGTAAAGGCTCCCTTTTCATGGCCAAAAAGTTCACTTGCAATAAGGTCTGGAGCGAAGGAGGCCATATTGACAGGGATAAAAGGTCCCGCAGCCCTCGCACTGAGTCGATGAATAGCATGAGCGACCACCCCCTTTCCCACCCCTGTTTCGCCGGTAATTAGAACTGTAGAGTTAGTAGAGCTAACATTTTGGATTTTTCTGCGAACTATTTGAATCTCCTTGGACTTTCCAACAATCTCTTGAAGTTGTAGTGGTGATCCCATCTCCATGCTATATATTCGATTTTTCTCCTCCAGTCTGTCATGAAGCAGGACGATCTCTTCATAGGCTATCGCATTATCAACTGCGGTAGCAATCTGATTTCCTATTGCTCTGAGTATGGGCACATCATTTTCAGGAAAAGGGATGCCAATGAGACTGCTATCAAGATAAAAGACTCCAAGTATTCGGTCTTGCATAATAACCGGGCTACAGATCATCCAACCTGATTGAGTGGTTTGGTTACCGTAAATTTTCTTGCTTGCTATGCCGGTCTTTATGATTTCCTTACCCAACCGAATCACTTCATCAATGGTATTGTAATTGATGCTAAATGAGGGGGAACTTATTGTGGCGAAGTCTAAGTTACGGCTTGCCACAAGATTAAGGTTTCCATTTTCGTTGACTAAAAAGAAGCCTCCCCTCTCTGCCCTGGTGAACCGCATCATTAAATTGATGGTTCGCTGTAACAACTCATTCTGGTTCCTAATACTGCCAAGAGTATTCCCTACCTCAACAACCGTTCTAATCAAGACCTCCTCTCGGTTTTCTTCCCCAACATATTTTCTAAGATCATTTGGGAAAATTTCTTCATTTACGGCGGAGAGGACTTTCCACGCCTCATCCAATAAACCTTTAGCTTCGTTTTGGTTGCCTTCTTGTAACAACAGACGGGACAATAAAAGCTGAGTCCGCGATAACTCCAGCTTTGCGCCGGCTCTGGAAAGAAGCTCTTGGCTCCTTTTCAGGTCCTGGTAGATTTCTTCCTTGGGGGCTAAATTATCTAGAGCCCTCTGGGATTTGTAACGAAAGCTTACCCCCTGCATATAGATGTCTGGCCAACTAAGAAACAGTTTGATTTCTGATTCATAATTCATCTCGGGATGAACCATTCCTGCCTTTTCAAGACCATAAAGATATTCAAAGTTCCAAGGGCCCCGATGATGAAAACGACCTAATTTCTGACCGTGCTCGTAACTCCGTTGTTGATATTGAAAGCATTCTTCAAAATCACCCTGATGATATACCACATAGGCCATGGCAGCATTGGCTGTCCACAGTATATAATGACCCAGTACTTCTTCGGGGAAGGTTAAAATCTGTTTCAGATAAACCTCAGCTTCTGGTATGCGCCCGGCCTCTAGCAAAGTCAAAACGGACATCAGGTCAACATAGGGTTTGATCTCATCAAGGCCAATTTTCTTTGCTCTATCTCTCACTGCATCAATAAGACCAATGCCTCTCGAAGTCTGACCGCAAATTCCGTAACACCATCCGAGGCAGGCACAAGCACGTAAGGTAACTTCATCTGAAGGCAATTCCTCTAGATTGCCGATCACTTGTTCATATCTTTCTACAGCCTCAGCCACTCTGCCTTCCCAGAAAAGGAAGTCCGTCGAAACGAGGGCAACCCATTTCAGCAACTCCTCATTACCCAACTTTTTAGCAAAGTTCCATCCCGCTTCGAAGAAGTGGGTGGCCTTCTTATAATTCCCCTCAGTTTTTAAAATTTGAGCATAAACCAGGTTAACTCGAGCTCGTAGATTCAGGTTTTTCAGTTGTTTTGCGCATTGAAGAGCCTTTTCGAGTAAGTTCTTTTGCTGGCCAATTGGCATCAAGTTACCTTGTACTTTTACGAGTCCGAGAATGGCGTTGATATAGAGTCCTTTTTCCTTCAAGCCAAGTTTATGGTCACTTAAATTATCTATAACAAGTCGGAAGTAAACTGCAGTATTCTCCGTAAGATACTTATTCAAAAAGTATTCACACTGATTCAAACAGTACTCTGCAGCCCTTAAAACTCTTTCTGGAACCTCAACTTTGACTCCGGTTATCTGAGATATATGGGCAATAGCAAGGTCTTTTTTCGGTCCTTCTTCATATTCTTTTTCAAGAAAATTGATAAGTCTTGAGGCGACATTCTTTGAGTTTTTCTCACCACTATTCTTTAGAACTAATTCCATCGTATCCATTTTAGTAAAGTAATAGTAACCTTTCCCGAGAGACTTATAGTCAGAAAAGATACCTTTCTCTACCAACTTTTCAACGAGATTTAGAATTTTAACAGCACTAACAGAACTGACAGCAATTAAAATATCCAGGGATATAGGAGGCGGGATGATCGCGGCTAAGAGTAAAATATATTTTTGTTCCTTATCCAAACCTTCCCACCAAGCTAAACGATTCATCTGAAGACCTCCAAAGATCCGTTCGTCGCCAAATTTTTGAGACCTCAAGGTAAATAATTGTAAATTTTTTATATCATATTTTACTAAATAATACAACATTACGAAATATAATAAATCCTGCGGTTCATTGTAATAATTTCAAAGAAATCAAAATAAAATGAAATCAGTTAGTTGGGTTGCATTATTGGAGCGGCATGAAATTTGCTTTATGATTTATTATCAAGCACGAGAGAATTACTTGGATGATACGGTTCAATGTAGGTTGGAGACCATGATTCTCATAGGGGAGAATATTCATGTTGTATCTAATGAAATAAGAAGGGCTATTGAAAAGCGTGATCCTGAACCAATTCAAAGAATGGCTCGTCTTCAAGCCGATTTTGGGGCGTCCTACCTCGATCTAAATCTTGGCCCTTTAACAAGAAATCCTGTTGAAACGACCCAATGGGTAGTCACCACGGTTCAGGAAGCAGTCGATCTACCTCTTTCCATTGATACACCTAACCCAATGGCAATGGAGGCAGGTCTTGAAGTTTGCAAGAAGAAACCTCTGATCAATTCTGTCTCGGGAATGAATGATAGTAAAAATAGGATGCTGCCCTTGGCGCAGAAATACCATACTGATGTCGTGCTTTTGGTCATGGACAATAAAGGACTTCCATCAGATGCCAATGACCGGGCATCTTGCATGTTGGAAATGATTGAATATGCGAACAACCTGGGCATACCAAACGAAAATATTTGGGTTGACGGTATACTGATGCCCGCCTCTGTAAACCAGGACCAGATCATCAAATATCTCGAATTCATAAAAATGGTCCCAGACCTGGTTCCTGGAATCAAAACAATTACGGGCTTATCCAATATTTCAAGCTGTGGAACCCCGAAAGAGGCACGAGGGATTCTGGATCGAGCTTTTATGACAATGGTCAATCGATATGGACAGTCTGCAGTCATAGCTAATGTTTTGGATGCGGAGTTAATAAAACTTAATAAAGGCGAGTTGTCAAGAATCTCGGAACTCATCTATCAGGTTATGGATGGTGAAGAAATTAGTCATGATCATCTTTCCCAAGAAGAAGCTGCCTATAAAAAAACTGTTGATATGTTAATGGGGAGAAAACTCTACTCTCATTCGTGGCTTGCAGAATAGATCAATGAGTCGATTTTTATGGGACAAGAAAGCCTAAACCTCTTTTCATTTTCCATTCCAAAAGAGAATTATAAAGGTATCGTGCGGGAGGTCATATTGGGCCATGGTTCAAAATCTGTGAAAATTGGTGGCGAAAGTGCACCCCCCTTCCACTTTTTTGAAGGAAATTGGCCTAATCCTCCTCGTTTTGTCTTAGAGGTTTGTGATCTTGAACCAACAGATTGGCCAGTTGCAGTAGCGGAACGTTTCAAGGATGTTCTAGATAATCCTACTAAATGGGCCCAAGAGTACATTCGCAATTTTGGAGCAGATGCGATCTGTCTGCAACTCGCAAGCACGGATCCCATTGAAAAGGACACTTCTCCAGAAGAAGCAGCTGCTTTGGTCAGAGACGTTTCCGAAAGTATCGAAGTACCTCTCATTGTTTTCGGATCAGGCACTGCGGATAAAGACGCACGCGTTCTAACAAAGGTTGCTGAAGTCTGTGTAGGGAAGAGTCTCTTCATGGGCCCTGTGGTGAAACAGAATCTCGAAGAGATTGGAAAAGCAGCTCAGGCGTTTGGGCACGGCGTCATTATCCAAACCCCTTTAGAGATACCCGCCGCCAAAGAGTTGAGCATAAAGCTTTCGAAGATACTTCCTTCTGAGAGGATCCTTCTCGATCCATTAAGTCCAGCCCTGGGATATGGAATGGAATATGGATACTCCATTATGGAGCGACAGAAACTGGCTGCTCTTGTGGTCAATGATAAAGATATACAGATGCCCCTTGTCGCAAATATTGGTAAAGAGTGCTGGGAGACCAAAGAGTCCAAGGAAAGCGATGAACAAGGAATTTTATGGGAAGCCATGACCGGCCTCTCCTATCTCCTCGCCGGGGCAAACCTGTTAATCTTAAGGCACCCTCAATCATACCATCTTTTGAAAAATATTTTCCGGACTTGAATCATGCTGAAAGGGAAACGAAAAAAGAGAGAGATTGAAGAGATCATTAGGGCCTCTGACCCATGGGAACCGATTGGACCTACTCCCATGCCGGACCTCTCAGACTTGAGAAACTGGGATAAACGGCTTATGCAAACCTATAAGCCATTTTACGCCCCCTTTTGTGACCTATGCTGTCTTTGTACCTTTGGAAAGTGCGATTTGACTGGCGGAAAACGAGGTGCCTGTGGCATTGACATCTCAGCCCAACAGGCAAGGATGTTTCTCCAGAGCTGCAATGCTGGGCTTTCTGCTCATGGAGCCCATGGCGCTCATCTTATCGATTATCTGATTGAAAAGTACGGTGAAGATTTCAAACTCGATCTAGGCGATCGGATCGTGATAGAGGCTCCAGTGATACGAAATGTACTTGGACTTAAGCCTGAGACACTTGGAGACCTAAAAAAAGCGATAAGATATGTCGAGGAGCAATTGATCCATCTCGTTTCTTCAACGCATACAGGGCAGGAAGGATCTTATATCGACTTTGAATCGAAGTCACTCCATGCTGGGATGCTCGATATTTTGGCCATGGAGATCACCGATATCGCTCAAATTGTCACTTATAAATACCCTACTTCGGAGGCGGAGACCCGTTTTGTAGAACTCGGATGGAGATCAGTTAACAAGGACAAGCCAGTTATCCTCTGCTTAGGCCATAATGCCGTTACTTCCAATGCTGTGATAGACTATCTCGTAGCACACAATCTGTATGATAAGGTGGAAGTGGGTGGCATTTGCTGTACTGCACAGGATATGGCGAGATACTCAAAGCATGCTAAAATCATCGGCCCAATGTCCCGCCAACTTTTTTATATCAGAAGTGGTATTGCAGATGTTATCTTAACTGATGAGCAGTGCGTTAGATGCGATACAACCTTGGAAGCTGACAAAGCGGGAGCTGCCTTAATAGCAGTTTCGGACAAGATTGCTTATGGCTTGGATGATATGACTGAAAAAGAATCTGATGAGATCGTTAAAATGATTCTTCGCAACAAAAAGCAGGTTCTTATTCTGGATCCCGAGAAGGCGGCAGAAGTTGCTATTCGGGTTGCCATTGAAAAGTTACCGGATCGGAAGAAAGAGCTAACCGAACCGCATCAGGTCACGGGTTTGTTACAGGACTGCATTTTATGCAGGAAGTGCGATCGGGTATGTGCAAACCTTCTACCTGTTGGTCAGGCCATGAAAGAGGCAATAGAGGGCAAACTGGAAAAGCTCAAAGAAGTTTTTGATCGATGCAATGGATGCGGAAAATGCCAGCAGGAATGCCCGCAAAGTATACCAATCTTGCAGTTAATGCAAGCTGTGGCTAGTGGAGAAACTTATAAGATACGAGCTGGACGAGGTGCCATTGGAGAAGTGGAGATCCGGGAGGCAGCAGACCGCATCGCTTGGGGAACTATCCCGGGAATCGTTGGTATTGTGGGTTGTCCAAATTTCCCCGATGAGATCGACGAAGTTGCTGAGATGGTTGATGAATTTGCCAAACGAAAGTATATTGTGATGCTCTCTGGTTGTTCGGCCATGGCTGCCTCCATGAAAAAGGACAAAGAGGGCAAAACCGTCTATGAGAGGTATCCTCCCAACTTCTATTCTGGTGGTGTTCTAAACATGGGTTCCTGTGTCTCAAATGCCCATATCGTTGGCGCGGCTATTAAGGTAGCCAATATTTTTGCCAAGATCCCTTTGCGGGCCAATTTTGAGGCCATTGCAGACTACATTCTCAATAGGATCGGCGCATGTGGTCTGGCGTGGGGAGCTTACTCTCAAAAAGCCATCTCAATTGCTACAGGGTGTAATCGATGGGGGATTCCTGTCGTCCTTGGACCTCAGTCCGCCAAATATAGAAGGCTTTATCTCAGCGATAAGGAAAGGACGGATTGGACGGTTATGGACGGTCGAAAAAGGGAACTGGTGGATTCAGACGATCGATGTCCAGAACATCTGCTCACGATTGCAGAGTCTAAAGAAAGGGCTATGATTGAAGTGGTGAAACTTTGTATCCGACGGAATGACACACATCCCGGACGTCAAGTGAAGCTCAATAACTACATCGATCTTTACAAGAAATTCATGGGGACTTTACCGGACGATCTCCACCATTTCGTAAGACGGAAAGCTGATATTCCGCTGGTCTACAAGAAAGAGGTTCTTACTTTCCTTCAAGAGAAGGAATGGACCGAAAAGACTTTTCTCTCTAACCCCACTCTCATAGGAACCTATGATTCAAAAGTTACTTTGGAGGCAATCATGGGCCCCAAGTAATTATTAACTATCATAAGGGGATTTTAGGAAATGCGTATTGTAGTAATAATCAGAAACAAATTTGGAAAGAGGTTCGCTGATTATCTTCAGATATCAGCTCCTCGGTCCTGGGAGATTATAGAGTATTTCTATGAAGGAAGCCTTCCAATAGTGATTGATGATCCACAGGAAGTAATTCCAAAGGATTTACCTGAGGGGGATCTCCTTCTCTTTCTTGGCCAGGATAAAAGATTGGCCGAACTCATCCCTGATCTAGCGAAGGTTTGCCAGGTCAAAGCCGTGATTGCCCCGGTGGAAGGTAGAGCTTTACTTCCTACAGGTCTGGCCAACCAGATAAAACGCCAGCTCTCAAAGCTCGGTGTGGACGTGGTGTTCCCAGATCCATTCTGCTCGCTCACTGAGAAAAGCAGCGAAAATCAGCTGATTAAAACCTTCGCAGGACATTTCGGGAAACCTGAGTTGAAGGTTAGCACCGCTGATGAAGAAATTAAAGAAGTCTCCCTTTTACGGGGAGCCCCTTGTGGAAATACGCTTTTCGTTGCTGAAAAACTCCATGGCATTAAAATCCGAGAATGTGTGGAACAAGCTGGGCTGTTCCACCATGCACACCCGTGTATGGTTTCCATGGAAATGGATCGCGAGATTGGAGATACCTTGATGCATCGGGCAGGCTTGCTTGTTAAAATGGCAGTGGAGGAAGCACTTAAAATTGGAGCTTAGTTTGATCCATCCTCTCAGGGTTTACGTTTAGAAAGAATTCGATGACTAAACCGTTTCATGAAATAAATATTTTGACGGGAACAAGAGAGGCATTGATTATCGAAGAAGGGGGCCAATATGCCGATCTGATCAGAAAAGCGAAGAGGCCTTTGCTCATCCTCGGACCGCGCATTCTTGAAGACGGTATCCTTGATAAACCCCTTATTCATTATGCTATCGAGCTCGCTGTGGTAGCCCATATTCCGGTTTGTGCAACAGCTCATACAAAGAAAAAACTGCTCGAGCAAGGTCTGACCCCTGAATGCGCCTACGATTTAGTGGAGATCGTAAACTCTTTGAAGAGTCTGGATTGGTCAGGAGTGAAGCGCGAAGGTAATCATGATCTAGTCTTATTTTTTGGAATACGGACAGATCTGTTACAGCAGGTACTTTCTACGTTGAAGCATTACGCGCCTCATTTGAAGACTGCAACCCTGGAGAAATACTATTCTCCCCATGCATCTTACTCATTGCCGGACTTCTTACATGATAAAAAGTGGCAAAAGTTTTTGGATGCAATCATAGCAAATCTTAAGGAGGTTTAAGAGATGACAGAATTTTCAGTCGCTATTGGCCCTCAATTTGAGGGTGAATCAGTTCGGAAGGTCGATCTTTATGCCGAGCTTGGTGGCCCAAAAGTTAAAAGGTTTGAGCTTCTAACTATAAAGGGCTCAGATGAAGTGGAAGATGGGAAGGTTGAGATCGTTGGGCCCAACTTATCAGAGATGGAACCAAAACAAACCTATCCATTCGCTATCCTGATTGCAGTAGCAGGTTCGGAGCTTGAGAAGGATATGGAGCCCGTTTTGGAAAGGAGGATCCATATGTACTCCAACTATATCGAGGGACTTTGGCATATGGGTTCTCGGGATGATATCTGGGTTAGAATCCATAAAGATTCCTATGAAGCTGGATTTCGATCCTTGAAGGAATACGGCGATATCCTAATCCACCTTTTTACCTCCGAAGTCTCTGCTATCAAGAAGATTTCGGTCACCTTCGTCACTGATGGGAATAAAGTAGAGGAATTACTTCCTCACGCTTATGCGGTTTATAAATTAAGGGACGAAAGGATTAGAGGTCTCCGCGAGGAAGATGTCGAAGAATTCTATGGGTGCATCATGTGCCAAAGTTTTGCTCCACAACATATATGCGTCATCACGCCTGAACGGCCTTCGCTCTGTGGATCGATAAGCTGGTTCGACGGCAAAGCTGCTTTCAAAATGGATCCAGAAGGACCTCAATTCCAGATCAGAAAGGGCGAAATCCTTAATCCCAGAGCAGGAGAGTATAGCGGAGTGAATGAGGCTGTGGCCGAACGCAGTATGGGAGCTAATAAAGAGTTCTATCTCCATTCCGCTTTTGGGAAGCCCCATACCTCCTGTGGTTGTTTTCAGTCCATCCTTTTTTATATTCCTGAGGTGGATGGTTTTGGAGTGGTCCATAGGGAGTTCACGGGTGAAACACCTACAGGGATGACTTTCTCCACTATGGCGGGAGAGGTTAGCGGTGGCAGGCAGGTAGAGGGATATGTGGGGATGGCGGTCGATTATCTCCGTTCCCCTAAGTTTATGATGGGAGACGGTGGCCACAAGAGACTTGTCTGGCTCCCGAAAGAAATAAAAGAGCGAGTTAAGAATAATTTGCCCAAGGATCTTTATGATAAGATTGCCACAGAGGAAGATGCAGGGAATGTAGAAGAGCTACAAGAGTATCTCAACCGTGTGGGTCACCCCTGGGTTATCGGTTGAGGAGGTGTCGTATGACAATCAAGGGGACTGATCTGGTGAAGAAACTTCCCGAAGGGGAGAAAAAAAACTGTAGGGAATGCGGACTTCCCACCTGTTTTGCCTTTGCCATGAAGCTTGCCTCAGGAGGAATAGGAATAGAAAAATGCCCCTACATCTTATCAGAAGTTAGGAGAGAAATCGAGGAAATTCTTGCTCCAGCGATTAAACGGGTCACGGTAGGTGTTGGAGAGAAGGCCGTCACAGTCGGTGAAGAAGAAGTAATGTACAGACACGAAAAAAGTTTCTACAGGGAGCCTGGCATTGCCATACTTATTTCGGACAAAGAGAACAAAGTGGAAATTGATCACAAACTGGAACAGATAAGGAATTCTGTCTTCAGGCGAGGCCGAGCTCTTCTCAGACCTAATCTATTAGCCATCAAGTTTGACTCCAAAAACCGTGATCAGTTTGAGGCGGTGGTCCGAAAGGTTCACAGCGATTCTGATCTAACGGCTATGATTCTCTCAGAAGAGCTTGATACTCTTTTCTGGGCACGGGATGTTTACAAAGATAGAAACCCCTTGATCTATCCTATCACAAGGGAGAACATTGAGCAGGCTGCTCTGAGGATCAAAGAAGTTCCTACGGTGGTGGGGGTAAAAGGGGAGGGAGTAGAAGGCATCATTCCCTTAACTCAGAGATTAAAGGATCTTGAGATTAAGGAGATCATGCTCGATCCCTCTTCGAGCACTTTTTTAGAGGCGATCCAAGATCAGACGATCATTAGGAGGGCTACATTAAAGCAAGCAGTTAGACCGCTTGGTTATCCGACCCTTGCTTTTCCTTGTTTCTTAACTGAGGACAGTGCTGAGGAAGCCCTTTATGCAGCGGCTTTTGTGGCCAAGTATGCAGGATTAATCGTCATATCGAATACCGCCAGAGAATACTTGTTTCCCCTTCTCGTCCAAAGAATGGATATTTATAGTGACCCAAGGAAATTGAGGACCGTGGAGGCGAAAATATATGAGATCAATCAGCCTGAAGCCCATTCTCCAGTGTTGCTAACTACTAATTTTGCTCTGACTTACTTCACCGTTTCCTCAGAGGTGGAGTCGAGCCGTGTTCCAGCTTTTCTGGCTGTTCTCGATACCGGTGGAATGGGTGTACAAACGGCAATGGGTGCAGGAAAATTTGATGCTGACCAAGTGGCTGAATTCATAAAGAAGAGCGGCTTAGACCTCAAAATGAAGATAAAGCATCTTATCATACCTTGGGTTGCATCTCGCCTTAAGTATGAACTTGACGATGCATTGCCTGGTTGGGAGATCTTTATCGGTCCGAAAGCGATCAATCAATTGCCTGCTTTCCTTACAGAGAAAATGAAAGAATGGGGTTTAAAATCTCGTGGCTAAGACCATTGCAATTGCGGGAAAAGGCGGGGTAGGTAAAACCACTATTGCGGCTCTGTTCGTAAAATATCTTTCTCGTAAAGGGGTAGTATTGGCCATCGATGCTGACCCCAGCGCTAATCTAAATCAGGCTCTAGGGACTCCTATTACGGAAACCATTGGTAGTATCCGGGAGCGTCTTGAGGAGATGAAGAAGGGAGGAAACTTCAGCCCAGGAATCACAAAAAAGGAATTTTTGGATCTAAGGATACGAGAGGCTATCGTGGAGACAGACAGGGTGGATCTCCTAGCCATGGGTAGGCCGGAAGGACCTGGATGTTACTGTGCCGTGAATAATATGCTTCGCTCAATTATCGATTATATTACATCCAGCTATGACTACGTTGTGATTGACTGCGAAGCGGGCATGGAACATATTAGTCGGCAGACTACTCATGATGTCGACTATTTGATCATCATATCTGATCCGACCCTGAGAAGTCTTACCGCAGCCATTGGCATAAAAAATCTGATTTCTGAATTAAGGGCTAAGACGGGAAAGATCACACTTGTCATAAATCGTGTGGCGAGAGAACTTCCTCAGGAGATTTGGAATTTGATTGAAAAGGCAGGGCTAAATCCTGCTTTTACGATTCTTGAGGACAAAGAACTCTACGACTTAGAAATGAGAGGAAAGCCTGTCATTGAACTTTCAGAGGAGACCGTCCTGCAAAAGGGAATTGACCAATTAATTTTATCCCTTGGACTTTAGATGTTTCTTCTCTTTGATCAAGATTTTGTCTCTAACCGTACTTTATTCGGGCCATTAATTGGAACGAAGAAGTTACATTGAATTAAATCTCGAGGATTCAAAAGGAGGACAGTATGAAATTCGATAAAGAAGGAATAAGGCAGGACAAAATGACCTCGGCAGAACGGATGATTGCATTGGTGCAAAGGAAGCCAATTGATCGTGTTCCTTTTGTTCCATTCATCCTTGGCTTTGCAGCAAGGAACGTTGGCTTCCCGGTTGCTAATTTCTATAACGACCCTGAGAAAAGCTTCTGGGCATCCAATATGACCAGAGATCAGTATGGGCATGACGGCTCCCCAGCCCTTGGCTACGCTGACTATGGAGCCTGGGAGTTTGGAGGAGAGGCGAAATTCCCGGTGTCGCAGTATCAACAAGCTATGTCAGTCATTCGGCGTCCAGTTGAGAATGAAGAGCAGGCCTGGAAATTGAAGTTGCCCGATGTGAAAAAGGCAGGGTTCCTTCCAATCCTCATGGAATTTTCTAAGGTCCAGGAGAAAAACGGGGCCCCAATCACTTGCTCCGGGATGGAACCGTTCTCCACAGCAGCCAGTATTACGGGAATAGAATTATTCGCACATTGGTTGATGAAAAAACCGAAAGTCTGTCATCATCTTCTGCGGCTTGCTACTGAGCATCGTACTCAGGTTGTGCAATATTGGGTAGAAACATTTGGTGCAGAACGAGTAAGAATTCGTAGCTCTACGTCAACAGAGACAAATTACATCATCTCGCCAAGACAGTTCGAGGAGTTTGTTCTCCCTTATTCAAAAGAATTCCATGAAAGAATGTTGGCCATGGGTATTAAGTCAATCTGGTCCCACATTTGCAGTGACCATAATCTAAACCTCCCTTACTGGTCCCAAATTCCATTTGGAGACCCTGGGATGATTAGCATTGGTCATGAAGTGGACATTGATGACATGATAAAGTATTTTGGGGACAAGATTATCATCTATGGTAATCTTAACCCATCAATTCTCTTAAATGGTCCGCCGGAAAGAATTTATGCCGAATGCCGAAAGTGCATCGAGAAAGGGAAAAAAGCACCTCGAGGTTATGTGTTGATGACGGGCTGTGAAGTGCCAGTAGTCACACCTCCCTATCACCTTTGGGTGATGAGAAAAGCAATAAGTGACTTTGGTTTTTACGATTAACTTTTAAAGAAATAGAAACCAGAACAATGACGCTTCTATCGCAGTTTATTCAGTATACTATCTCAGGAATAACAGCTGGGAGTATTTACGCAATAATCGGAATATGCTGGAGTGTCGTATACCTTATCACAAAGATCTTGAATTTCACCACAGGTGAATTTGTCATGCTTGGCGGGATGCTCACCTGGGGATTTCACAGCGCAGGGTTGGGAATATTCCCTGCTTCGCTTATTGCAGTGGCAACCACAATCTGTCTTGCAATAGTAATTGAAAGGACAGCTATCCGCACCGTACGATACCCTTCAGAAATGGTATATATGATGCTCACTATCGCTCTTGCCTCCATCATGAAAGGAGTCATACTCCTCAAGTGGGGCTCTGAGACAAGGAAAATAGACCCCATTTTGGGTAACGAGGTGATACACATTTTCGGTGCCGCCATCACTCCGCAAGTCTTCTGTGTGCTAAGTTTCCTCGTCATCGTGACAGCGGGGTTGACATGGTTTTTGAATTATACCCTCTTCGGGAAGGCACTGAGGGCTTCTGCCATCAATCCGACCGGTGCAAAGCTGGTAGGAATTGATATCAATAAATTCAGACCCTTCTGTTTTGGGCTCGCAGGGGGTCTCGGTGCCGTAACGGGTATTATCACCACCCCTATTACATTTACAGGGTACGAGATAGGGCTGCTTACTGGATTAAAGGGATTAGTTGCGGCCATTGTTGGGGGATGGGGTATTATCGGTACCGCTATTGCTGCCCTCGCCCTTGGATTGCTTGAAGGGTTTTGTGCAGGTTTTATCTCTGCGGGTCTGAAGGATGTATTTGCCCTCCTGGTTATGACTATTTTTCTTATACTCAGCACTTTCAGGATCCCATCTGGATTTAAGAGAAGAACATCATGAACCAGAGTAGAAAGGCCTATGTTTTAATTTCGTTATTCGCGCTCGCAATTGGCGTGCTTCCTTTCGTCATTTCCAGCCATTACATTATCGGAGTCATGTGTTTTATTGCGATTTATGGTTCGTTATCTCTCGGAATGAGTGTTCTCTTGGGGCATGCCGGATTGTTTTCCTTGGCACACCCCTCCTGGTTCGGACTCGGTGCTTACATTACAGGGATACTTTCAATAAGAGGCATTCCCCATCCGGCAGCAATTATCATTGCTGCAGTTTGCGTTGCCATCCTTGCTTATATTATGGGCGCACCCCTGCTCCGACTGAGAGGGTATTACCTTGCCTGTGCTACCTTTTCTCTGCTTCTCATCATAGTGATTATCATCGGCCAACTTGGGTCTCTCACGGGCGGCCACGACGGCCTTATGGGAATCCCCCCATTCTCCGTAGGTAGTTTTGTGCTTAGAGGAGACTTCCACTTCTATTTCCTCTCATGGGGGCTCTGCCTTGGAATTCTTTGGTTCCTAAATAATCTCATGGATTCCAGGGTTGGTCGTGCAATCAAGTCATTCAACGATAGCGAAGTTGCTAGTAAGAGTATGGGTGTAAACGTTCCAGGTTATAAACTCAAAATGTTTGTAATAACCGCTGTGATGGCAAGCTTAGCAGGCAGTATCTTATGCTTTTGGATCCGTTTTATCATGCCAGACATGTTTGGTTTTCCTTTACTGGTAGAACTGATTACAATGATTGTTATTGGGGGTGGCAAAACATTATATGGCCCGTTGCTTGGTAGTTTTGTCGTCATGTGGATGCAGGAAATAATCCACATGTATCTGGGTAAGATTCTTCCTGTGATGACAGCTGAGGTAGATGCACTTTTCTTCGGGGTACTCATTGTGGTGATACTCATCTGCATGCCCGGAGGACTGGCTAGCTGGTTAGAACAGTTAATGCGAGCAGGAAGGAGGGTTCGTGAACGTCTCGCAAGAGGATAATATTATTCTCGACGTGGTAAACGTAAGCAAACACTTTGGGGGCATCCAAGCCCTGAACCATGTATCTTTCAGTTTGAAAAAGGGGAGTATTACCTCCCTCATTGGACCCAATGGTGCCGGCAAAACAACCTTTGTCAACGTTGTTACGGGCATCCATATCCTCGATTCGGGAAAGATCCTTTTTCAGCATGAAGATATCGCAGGATTATCGGCTCATGTGGTTGCCTCAAAGGGAATTGGGAGGACCTTTCAATTAGTAGAACTCTTCGGCAGTCTCACCGTTCTCGAAAATACGATGGTAGGATGCCATACCAACAGCAATTCCGGGATGCTTTCATGTGGTTTTTCATTTTCTTCAGCTAGAAAGGAGGAAAAACAGATCAGGGACGTGGCTATGGAAAATCTGATACTGGTTGGTCTGGAGAAGAGGGCATCTGATGCAATTTCCAAACTCCCCTTAGGGGAACGAAAACTGGTTGGAGTAGCTCGGGCGCTCAGTATGAAACCAAGATTCCTCATGTTTGATGAACCTGCAGGTGGACTGGCTGCCCACGAAATCAAAAAACTTATCAACCTGATATATACACTGCTTGCCAAAGGTCTGACCATCTTCATCGTGGAACACAATATGCCATTTGTCATGTCCCTCTCCGAGAAGGTAATTGTATTGGACGGGGGATCAAAGATAGCCGAAGGCCCACCCGATGAAGTAAGAACAAACGATGAAGTAATTAAGGCATACCTTGGGGAAGAGGCTGACATGGATAAAATCCGACTTAATGAACCCTGTAAAGAAATGAGAGGGCGGAGTGGTTCGCATCGTTTACTGATTGAAGACATCTCAACTTTTTATGGAGAAGCACAGGTATTGAAAAATATTTCTATCGTCACCAATCCGAAAGAGGTAGTTGCAATCCTGGGAAGTAACGGTGCAGGGAAAACTACTCTTCTTAAAACTATTACCGGTTTACTCTCTCCACATTATGGGAAAATAGTCTTTGAAGGCTCATCCATAGGAGGTAAACCTCCCCACGAAATTATCAGGAGAGGCATTGCAATCGTTCCAGAGGAAAGAGAGCTCTTCGGCCCTATGAGTGTGGCCGACAACCTGATCCTGGGCGCCTACTCACTGGGCCGCAGGGAGAGAAAGGAGGTGGTAAAAGTCCGTCTGGAGATGATTTTTTCACTTTTCCCCGTTCTGAAGAAGCGACACAAACAGAGGGCCGATACCTTGTCAGGCGGGGAACAGCAAATGCTGACCGTGGGCAGGGCACTCATGGCTATGCCGAAACTTCTTGCCCTCGACGAACCCTCTCTTGGACTTTCTCCTCTTCTCGTAATAGAGATGATGAGGGTATTGAAAGAAATATGCAGCACATGGGAAGTGTCGGTCCTTCTCGTAGAACAGAATGCCCGAGCAGCATTAAAGATTGCCGACTACGTGTATGTCCTGGAGCGGGGCGAAGTTGTCCTCCATGGTGCTTGTGAAGAAGTAATCCAAAGTCCAATCATCCTATGTGCCTACCTGGGTGGTTGAGAAAAAACACAAGAAGGAGGTTAAAAATGAAACGATTAATGTTGATTAGAATCTTGGTATGTTTTGGGCTGGTATTACTTTTTACTGGTCACAGTTATGCTCAAGAAGCTACTCCTTATCTGATTGGTTTTATGTCAGAACTTACCGGCCGCCAGTCGAATCTTGGTATTGCGAACAAAAGGGGGCTAATGATCGCAATAGATAACATCAATGCAGCGGGAGGAATCAATGGAAGACAGTTAAAAACGATATTCTATGACGGAGAGAGCGAAACTGTAAAAGGGGTAATCCATACAAAGAGGCTCATCGAAGTGGATAAAGTAATTGCGCTGACCGGGTATTCATCGTCGGGAACGACTTTAGCCGCAATACAAACAGTTGAAGAAAGTAAGACCCCTCTAATAAGTGGCACCGCTGCGTATAAAGTCTGGATACCCACAAAAAAGTGGGTTTATAATGTGGTGGCGCGCCAACAAGAGGGATCGATTCCCATATTAGTGGAAAGTTTGATGCAAAGGGGCGCCAAGAAGATTGCCTACCTGTACATCGATACTGCCTACGGCCAAATAGGTAAAGAAACGTTCGACTGGGCAGTGAAGGAGTTGAAGATAACCCCGGGAATTGTTGAGAAATATGCACCTGGAAGTACTGATATGACACCACAGATTACCCATATTAAAGGGAGTGGAGCAGATGGCCTCATTATCACTGGAAACGTACCGGATACAGCAGCAGTGGTTAAAAATGCAAAGGATCTCGACTTTAAATATCCCATCTTTAGCGATTATGCTATTGTTAGTCCTGAATTCATTGAACTTGTAGGAAAGCTTGGGGAGGGAATTGTGACTACGACTCCAAAGACGCTTGTGGCTTATGACCTTCCTAACACTGATATTCAGAAAAAGGTATGCGTAGATCTGTTGAACAAGTACACGAAACTTTATGGCCCTTATAGTATTTATGCCAGTCACGGTTGGGACCAAGCATATCTATTAGCTGAGGCTCTCAAAAAGACGGATCCTAAACTGGATCCGGCGAAAGAAAGTGATCTCCTAAAGATACGAGAACAAATTCGTGAAAACCTTGAGAAAATAAAGGGCTTCGTGGGGCAAAATGGCGTTTTCAACTATTCACCGGACAATCACAATGGTTTAGGACCCAAATGCTATGTTCCGGTAGTTTTAGAAAAAGGAAAGTGGGTGCTGTACAGGCCTGCACGTTAATATTCCTTGGATAATGGGGATATCTCCTTTTTTTGGTTTTAATTAATCTTAGTTAGAAAGGAATAAATATCATTATCGACCAAATCTTTAGGTGAAATTAGACATAGGAGGGTCAAATTATGGCGACAGAAGTGAGAATCAAAGAGATCCTTAAGGAGCTGCACAATGCGGTAACCAATTTCGAAGAGGACGACGCCGTGAAGTGGGCCAAGATCGCCTTAGCAGAAGGGGTAGACCCGTTCATTGCGACCATGAATGGGCTGGCCGATGGCATAATCGAAGCTGGCGACAAGTATAACCGCAAGGAGTATTTTGTCCCTGAGCTCTTGATGTGTGCGGATGCCCTCTATGCTGGCCTTGGGATCTTAAAGCCGGCCATCGAGGCTTCAGGAAGAAAGTCGGAAGTGAAGGGCTCGATCGTTCTTGGGGTCGTTGAGGGCGATGTCCATGACATCGGAAAGAACCTTGTCAAGCTGATGTTTGAAGTAACGGGTTGGACCGTTTATGACTTAGGAAAGGACGTACCCCTTGACAAGTTTGTTGATGAGATGGTCAAGACCGACTCTCAAGTGGTTGGCATCTCGGCTCTGATGACGACGAGCATGCTTTCCATGCCGGAGGTGATCAAGAAGTTGAGGGCCAAGAATCCTAAGGTCCGAATCATGTTAGGAGGGGCTCCGCTCACGCCGGAGGTGGCGGAGAAATATGGAGCAGATGGCTATGCCAAGACTGCCGGCACGGCAGTGGATGAGGCGATGCATCTCCTTAAGATGTTGAAGGAAGAGGAAGTTAAAAAATAAATTGGCTCTCAGTTCTGTTTTGGACTTTAGAACCTGATCGGTCAGTCTAGGCGCTAAACTGTATTTCAAATATAGAGGTTACTGTCTAAAGTTTTGTGAAAGAGGGGGGTTCTAAATGGAAACATTAGGTTTTATTACAGAACCGAGGAGGAAAATTCCTATCGTAAGAGAGGTTGATGTCCTTGTTGTTGGAGGAGGTATGGCAGGCTCATGTGCAGCCATTGCGGCCGGGAGAATGGGCCTAAAAACACTTATGGTGGAATACTTTGGGTGTTTAGGCGGAAATGCGACAAGTGGTTGCGTCAATTGTTTCTGCGGATTTTTTACAGAGCAAAATTTGGTGCAGGTCGTAAAGGGAATCGGTGGGGAGATTATTCAGACAATGATCGACCGAAAAGCGGCAAAAGAGAAAGGATGGGGTTTATCTTTCGATCCAGAAAATCTGAAACTCGTATTAGATGAAAAAACGGCTGAAGCGAAAGTCGATCTTTTGTACTATACACAAGTGGTTGACCCCATTTTAGAAAAGAATACTATCAAAGGAGTAATTGTTGCAAACAAGGGCGGACGTCAGGCTATCTTGGCAAAGAGGGTACTGGATTGTACTGGGGATGGTGATGTGTGTGCTTCAGCCAATGTGCCTTTTGAATTGGGTGATGGAAAAGGCGGTTTTCAAGCCTGTGATATGGCTTTCCATCTTATAAATGTAGGCAACGAATTCGATCCTGCAAATTACAAGACGATACTCTTGCCTAAAGCGACTAAAGCCATAAAAACAGGTCAATATAAAATGAGAGCCCAGGGTATTATAATGAATATAATGATACCTGCGGCCTATTGGGTCAATATGGCATCAATCCCATGGGTCGTAAATGGCATTGAACCATACCACCTTACTCAGGCTACTATTGATGGAAGAAAAGTTGTCCGTGATTTACAGAGGTTTTTTAGAGATAACATACCGGGCTTGGATCGTGCGGAGGTAGCCCAAACTGCGGCGAAAATAGGGGTAAGAGAGACTCGAAGAGTTATGGGAAATCATGTATTGACCGGTGAAGAAGTCCTGGAAGGCAAAAAGTTCGATGATGGGATTGGAGCAAATGCTTGGCCAATTGAGTTCGAAAGCACCCAAGAAAGGACATATTTTCACTTGAAGGGTGATGATTTTCATACGATACCTTATAGGTCTTTGGTCCCTCAGAAAGTGGAGAATTTACTGATGGCTGGGAGATTCATTAGTTGCACTCATGAAGCCCAAGCTTCTATTCGAGTAACGGGACCAGCATCAGTCATGGGCCATGCCGCTGGCACTGCTGCGGCTCTCTCAATTAAAGAAAAAGTTATGCCGAGCAAATTGGATGTAAAACTTCTGCAACGAGAACTGGAGAGATCTGGAGCTTTCCTGGGGTAAAGTTTTGCCATTAATGGTGGTGGCTATTGGAGTATGGCTCTATTCATAAAGAGAAGATAAGGGTCGGCCTTAGATAAAGGACAAAAAGAGCAGCGTAAAAGTATGTAGAAACACCCAGACACACTAAGGATTGTATGTTCCTTTGTGAACCTAACAAGAAAATCTTCGCGGCTGGAGATCAAATCCATGGCGATAGAAGTGGGAGGAGCCAAACGGTAAGGCAACGTTGCTGGAGACGGCAACTGGATGATAAGAGCCGGATGACGGGAGACTGTCACGTCCGTGTCTGTGAGGGCCTGGGGGTGAAATTCCCTCGGGCTACTCGACTCCTCAACCACAAGGATTGAAATTTCCACATTCAAAAAGCTTTTCTGGAAATAGGGAACCTATATCTGGGAGGTAATTAAAGGATGGTGACGGCAGGGTTCCTTTTAAGGATTTACTGTGGTAAAATTGTGAAAAAATTAAGTGAAAAAGAATGAAACAGATGGAATAGAATGGAGTAGACTGAAAAGTATTTTTTTTAATAATTTAAATGATTGCGGGAAACCAGACCAAGAATCAAGGGATTAGAAAAACTTACTTAAATTCATTAAGGATGTATAAAATCATAGGAAAATAGTTAAAAAATTGTTAGAGTGGTAAAATAGTGTTTGAAAAGACCAAGAAAAGAGAGTTTTTATGAAAAAAGTCTCACCAAAACGTTTTTTCGAGTTCATCGAAGTTGCGTTAAGGGCAGGAGCGACAGCCGCCAGAATTATTCCTTCCAACTGGGTAGTGATTGATGCGAGAGTCCGTTTTAAATGCGAGGTGCCGAAGTGTGCTGGATATGGGCAATATCTCACATGCCCACCTTATGTTATGTCTGTAGAAGCATTCTCAAAGATTCGATCAAACTACAAGTGGGCTCTCCTGGTTCAGGTTGAAGCCAAAAACATCGATTCGGCTGACAAGGGTAAAAGTAGGATCAATCCAGCTATTCTGAAAAAGATTAATGAATTACACCAATCCTTTAAACTTAAGCTTATTGAGATTGTCGAAGCTGTTGAATCGGCAGCCTTCAAGAAAGGGATGCGTTTCGCTGCCGGGTTGGTTGGAGGAAGTTGTGTCCTATGTGAGCGGTGTGTTGATGACAAATCATCCGAGGCTTGTAGGCACCCCTTTCGGTCAAGACCTCCGATGGAGGCAGTTGGGATTGACGTAGTCAAGACAGCACAAAATGCAGGTCTTCCTATTCATCTCTCCTCTTTGAAGAATGTTGTCTGGACCGGGCTGATCCTTTTGGACTGAAGTGGAGTTAACCCCATGAAACCGGACACTCTACTAAGTTCGTTAGGGACTGCCTGTATTCTCTTGGAGACATCATTTTCAATCCTTTATGGGGATGATTCTCATTGTAATCTTTAAACCAGCGTGGTAACTGCTCCATAACCACCTGAGCACTGTCTAAACGATGCAAACAAACATAATCCCGCTTAAAGGTCTTAATAAAAGCTTCTGCCATGCCATTGGACTCCGGGCTCTCCACAGGTGTCCTGCACGCCACCAACCCCAAGCTGGCCGCAAAACTCCAGGTCTGCGAAGCCGTATATGCCGATCCATTAATGTCTCCTTCGGCCTGCAGACCGTAATCTGCTCAATGACGCCTTCGTCGTTATGGCCGTTGCCGCAGGTGTCACCTGTCTTATTGTGGACGTGGCCAAGGTACGTCCCGCCGTTGAGGCCGCTGACCTAATCCTGGGTCGCGATAAACATGCACGGTGTTATATTGAAGATTACCGCCAACGCCAGAGGCTTCAGGAACGGAAAGAATAAAGTCCAAAAAAACAATGGGGGTAACTTACCCACGCCAGCCGAGGGAAAAAGTTCTGAGGTCTTTCAAGGGAAAGAGAGAAAGATGGAAGAAAAACTTTTGCTGAGAGAATTATGCCGGTATGGCATAGGAACTTGGGCTGACATCATTTATAGAAATGCCCTTCTTTATCCAGAAAGCGAAGTCTTTATCTATGGTAAAGAGAGGATTACATTCGCTCAATTTAATCGCAGGGTGAACAGATTGATCCATGCCCTTCATTCCTTAGGAGTGAAAAAGGGGGATGGGATTGGCATTTTGTCATGGAATTGTCTTGAGTACACGGATGTCTATGGAGCAGCCATGAAGGGCGGATTGATCATCTCACCATTCAACCCGAGGTTGCAGGCCAATGAATTGGAGTATCTTGTCAATTATTCAGAGATCCATACACTTTTTTTAGGTCGTGAATTCTTAGAAATGGTGAATCAATTGCGGCCACGCTTTCCCGAGGTCAATAACTATATCTCTCTTGAAACATCTGTTCCTGCTATGATTTCTTTCCACGACCTGCTATTCGCTCATTCAGAAGAGGAACCTGATACTGAGGTAAAAGAAGAAGACCCATTCCTCATCTTCTATACGAGCGGTACTACAGGTACACCCCGGGGTGCCCTTTATACCGAAGGCCGTAATATCGAAAATACCCGGACAAAAGCCATCGAGTTAGGTCTGGAAGCGGGTGATAAGCATATTATGATTTTACCCCTCTTCCATATCGGTGGATATAGCCACTTCTGGGCCTTCTTCTATGCAGGAGGGTGCAATGTCATTATGCAACAGAGATCCTTCGATCCCGCAGCTACCCTCCGGTCCATCGAGGAGGAGAAGGCAACGGATATTCATATCGTCCCTACCCATTTGGTCACCGTGCTGGCCCTCCCCAATGTTGAACAATATGATCTTAGCAGTCTTAAACGGATCTGGTATGCGGCCTCTCCCATGCCCGCAGAATTGTTGAGGAGAGGGATGGAGAAATTTGGACCGATTTTCATGCAGGGGTACGGTCAGTCGGAGTCAGGGCCAGAAATAACATTTATGTCAAGAAGATCTCATCAAGTCCTGGATAGGCCTCTTCAGGAGCAGACGGTGCTGACTTCGTGCGGCCAACCCTCCTTAGGGGTGCATGTCAGAATCGTTGATGAGAATAATAATGATGTGAAGCCTCATACGGTGGGAGAGATCGTCCTGCAGAGTAAAACAGTGATGGTGGAATACTGGCACAAGCCCGATGAAACTCAAAACACTATCGTCCAAGGTTGGCTTCACACTGGGGATATGGGATTCTATGATGAAAGGGGTTTTATCTATATTGTTGATAGGAAGAAGGATATGATCATCTCTGGAGGGGAGAATATCTATCCCAGGGAGATCGAAGAGGTCCTCTACCAGCATCCTGCTATCGCTGAGGCTTCTGTGATTGGTATTCCCGATCAAGTATGGGTAGAGCGAGCTCACGCTCTCATCGTTTTAAGGGAAGGACGACAAGCGACAGAGGATGAGGTTATAGAATTTTGCAAGCGCCACCTGGCGCGCTACAAAGCTCCTAAATCAGTGGAGTTTGTTGAGTCTTTACCCAAGAATCCACAAGGCAAGATTCTGAAGAAAGAGCTTCGGCAAAAGTATTGGAAAGGGTTGGAAAGAAAAATTTGACCATCAAGTCCCCCGTCCCACCTATGACGGGATAAACGGGAATGAAGGGGAGGAGGCTGCGGCATTGACTGATGAACAGAAGGGTTTCCTCTTCCTGCTACTCAAAACCGTGATTGATGTCCTTTACCAGAAGGGTATGGAGGCGTAAAGAAATCTTCAAGCAGTAAGAGTAGTTTTCCCTTGCATACTTCTTCCTGTAATCCACGAGGAACCAATTTGGCAAAGCATGCTCGATTACAATTGAGACTGTCGAAAAACCCTATTTTTAAAACTTTTCCTATCAAACTTTCTTCATTCATTCCTTTTTCTTCAAAATTCATTTACTAACGACCAAAAGTGTGGTATTTCTTAACCTGTTATCTGTAAGGGCGATGATTGATAACTCGTTTGGAGAGGATAGAGCGATGGCCAAATACAAGAGTTACAGCTACTCCCAAAATGTTCTGATTCCCGTTTCTCTTGAAGAGCAGCTGGTGCCGGGAACATTAGAGTTTGCGATTCATACACTGGTGGAAACCCGGATCAATACTTCGATCTTTGACCACCGATACGGCAATGATGAGACGGGACGGTTAGCATATGATCCTAAGATTCTGTTGAAGATTGTCTTGTTTGGTTACTCACGGGGGTTGATCTACTCAAGGCAGATTGAGCGGGCGTGTAAAGAGAACGTAACGTTTATGGCGCTGGCTTGTGGCGAGCAACCGGATCATAGTACGATCGCCGACTTTGTGTCATCGATGAAGGAAGAGATTAAGTCGATATTTAGGGATGTGTTGTTGATATGCGAAGAAGAGGGTCTTCTGGGCGGGACGTTTTTTGCGTTGGATGGTTGCAAGCTTGCATCCAATGCCTCCAAGGAGTGGAGTGGGACCATCCGGGATCTGAGGTGGAAGAAGGAGAAGATCGAGAAATTGAACTCTGAACTTGCTTCTCTGGTCAGCATCAACCCTTTGAAGGCAAGCGAAATCCAAACGCTCCTTGATGGTGAAACCGCTCTTATTGAGTATTTCGTGGGGATGGAGAGTCGATTTATCTTTTTAGTGACACAAGAGAAGGTCCTGGCCGTGCCCCTTGGGGCAGACCCTGAGAAGCTTTTTCAAAAGATCAGGGAGTTCAGGATTAGGGCTGTTGAGGGGATCACCCTGGATGGGTTGGTGATGAAGACATACGAAAAGTCTCTTTCTGAGCTTTATGAGATGTTGATTCAACCTATCGAGAGAGAGATTTCTGGAAAGAAGCGCCTGGTGATTGTTCCCCAGGGGATGCTCCACTACCTTCCCTTTCAGGCCTTACTATCCAAAGAAGGGAAATATCTCCTTGAGTCCTTTAGCATAAGCTATCTGCCTTCAGCGAGTGTGCTGAAATATGCCAGAGGAAAGAACAAGGGGAATCGTGTTGACCTTTTTGCTGTGGGTAACCCCATCACCGATCTTCCCCCACTTCCTGCGGCAGAGCAAGAGGCGCAGGAGATCTCAGCCCTTTTTGAGAAAAAACTTCTTCTTACAGGGAGACAAGCGACCAAGACTTCGATGAAGAGTCAGTCACCCAAGTACGATCTATTGCATTTATCCACTCATGGGGAGATGATCGAATTAAATCCCCTTAAGTCAAACCTTAGATTTACTCCATCGGAAAGAGATGATGGGAAACTCACGGTCAGTGAGATCTTTGATATGGGGATCAAGGCGAACCTGGTGACGCTTTCTGCCTGTGAGACGGGTTTAGTCAGGGGCGAGGGGGGTGATTTTCCACAAGGAGATGATCTGGTAGGGCTTTCCAGAGCCTTTATCCATGCCGGGGCACCCGCTGTCATTGCCTCTTTGTGGAAGGTTTCAGATGATTCCACGGTCGAACTCATGAGGGCCTTTTATCGGAACCTCAAGAGCATGTCCAAATCTGAGGCCCTTCGAAAGGCTCAGTTGGATTTGATGAAATCGAGCATTCGGTTCCATGTGGAAAGGGGCTCAGGGGGCATTACTCAATCAATTAATTACCAGCAAGACATGCTAATCGAATGCTCCCATCCTTACTTCTGGGCGCCCTTTATCCTATTAGGGGATTGGAGATGATGTTCGACACTCGATTAATTTGAGAAGATAAAACAGCATATCCATCTTTTTGCTACATAGTAGCAAATGGCTAACTTGTGCTCACTTTCAACCCGTAATCGCCAACATCTAATATGGCATCACCCTCACTCTTTGTAGGTGAAGTCGTTAATCGAGAGTCAATTTTACATTACGTATCAGAATAAGTACCGTTCATGACAATTTAGTGTAATGCCCATACCAATCTTCAAAATCTGGAAATTAACTCTCATATTGGCAGGCAAGGATTTCGCCAAAATAGACACGGTGAAAATCACCCTTAGGATATAATGCAGGAATAATTGATTTTTCCAATTCAGAAGGAATCAGGTCGTTTTTATGGAC
>Ga0209777_10001788_pt1 | contig 29900 bp, 28 predicted proteins | sample FrelakmetHBP12HB_FD_187147 | JGI IMG/M metagenome (GOLD analysis project Ga0209777, IMG submission 187147) | Freshwater lake sediment microbial communities from the University of Notre Dame, USA, for methane emissions studies -HBP12 HB (SPAdes)... | ecosystem: Environmental > Aquatic >...
TAAGGCTACAAAGCAGACAAAATACGAACCAACGGAGATTCACTTTTTTATTTTTTAACTAATTTCTAATATTCTTTTGTCAAAGAGCTTATAGCTATGTGTGCAAAAACAATTACGACACAGTCTCGAAGGCGGGAATCCAGTATCCCTCTGTCAATCCGGTCATGGATATCTTTTATCAAGCCTCATGGGCTTTTTTCCCGTAAACCCTCTCATACGCCGCGCAGTATGGGCATATGCCATGCTCGATAGTCTTGACAAACCAATAAGCGAACCCTCGCTGCTGCTTTCTTGCGTGCGTGCATACCGGACATTCGACGCAGCGCTGGGCCATTTTTTTATCTTTTTCTGTTACGGAAGTTGTGTTCATATGCATTCTCCTGAATTAAATTAAGCACTACAATCGCCGACGGCTGCCAAATTGACATCTATTAGCATAGCATGAAGGGCTTACTTGGTTCGTCGATTGCAATTGGTAATAGAAAAGATTTAATCTCAGTTCTCTACTTACTCTAATTTTTTACTTATTCGTTTTGTTTCCTTTTTACGTCTATTTCTATAATCTTGGATGATCTTACCCTTTTTAACCTTACTTAAACCTTTCGCATGAACAATAAGGTCTCCAATTAAATTTTCATACTGCTTATCAACTTCTTTTGTTTTCGATCTTAGAAAATAGTAGCTAAGTAACTTAAAGAGTGTCATATTAACTAAATGATTGCTATGCACATTTCGAACGAAAGTCCGCATATGACTAATGCAGTTACGGCCTTTAATATCAGAATAAATGAATACAGAAATAAACTTCTCAAAATCTGATACACGTGAATCTTTTTCATCCGCCTTGATTTTTTCCTGAAAAACAACGCTCAACTTAGTTGTTCCTAGAAGCATCATTAACCACAATTGATGTATTATTGGCAACACATGCCTTTGCACGTCCACCTCTTCTTCCAATCTAAAACCTTCTTTCTTCTCATTTTCTGCAATGTACCGTTCTATATTTACTTTCCAAAGAATCGCATAAGCCATGGAACATTTTAGTATGTCACAGTAGGCGTTATACTTTAAATCTGGGACAGTGGTCTCTTCAGTATTTTTTAAAACCATTGCCGCTAGTGTCCAAAGTAGCTCCATTCTTTTTCTTTTGCTTAAATTATGAATTATTTTCTTTATGCCCTTCTCGACATGTGCTTTTTCTAAAGCGTCATCCCTAGCAGCATCAATTTCAGATTGCGTAGGTTTAGGAGTTTCACTTAAACGGGTTAAGAAATTTTCACCAATGGATGAAACAATAGATTGATGGGTTTCAAATATCCCATCGAAAGTATCCGGATGTGCATTAATTTTTTCTATGATACTGCGAAATTCGTCAGTCATTCTTTTGACCACTGTTACCAGAATATCAGATGAATCACGCTTGAGGCCTGTATAAAAATCTATTTCATCGGTAAACATAAGATAATTTTTATCATCTAATACGAAATTCTTAAATTCGACATCGTAATCCATTTTTTTCATCAGAAAATAATGCATAAAACATCCAAATCGAAAACGCACATAACTTCCTGTGCTTTCTAATTCTTCAACTAAAACACCCTTTGTAAGGAAATGATCGAGTACGTCTTTAGTTTGGATAAAATCAAATTTTTTTGCTTTGAGCTTGTCATCTATGAAGTCTATGATCTCACGCGATGATAACCTGTAATCAACTTGATCTTTGTCAAACATGAAATGTGCTATCTCAGCAAGAAGCCTTACTTTATTATGAAAATCAAATCTACCAGAGTAAATTTCTTTTCTCGAGTGCTTTGAAAACAGCTTTTCGATAAAATTTTCTAACATGGTAGCGTTGTTGATGGGTTTATAATTTTCTTGTTGTTCCAATATCCATAGGAACATCGAAATTGCAAGCGGGGTTCTTGGTAGATTGAGAGTGAGTAATGTATCGATAAGTTTCTCTATTTTCCCTTCAATATCTGGTGAGGGATTTTTCGAAAACCAGTTTTTAATTAAATGGCGGGTTTCAGTTGATCCAAAAGCTTTGATATGCAGCTTTCGAAAAGATGTAAAAAAAGGATATTCGAACAAATCTGCAGGTAGAATTCCTTCAGTACTTTGTATTGACGTACCAATCATTTTAACACCCGCTGTGCTTTTGAGAAACTCTTCAAGTGAAGAAAGTTGCTTAAAGTCGTCTGCATTGAATGATAGATTGTCTACTAAAAGAACAACTTTATGCGCTCCGATCATTTCTTTTGCCGCGGTTAGTCCTATCCCTAAATAACGTGAAATTATAGATTCTATCTTTGTATTTCCGATATGACGAAAATCAATGTAAACAGGTATTGAACGGAGCGAACGAATATTATCGTTAAAGTGCATAAGCATACTGTCAAGCAATATTGTCTTGCCTGCTTCCTTAACACCAAATATAATTTGATTTGCTGGATATGCGCAAATTTCATCAACTGATAATGGTTTTTCTTTTTGTTTATTCTCGCTTTCAAATTGCACCTTTTCAACAATACGCGGAAACACAAATATGTTTTGTAATTCTTGTGGTGCTTTCGTATCGGTGTTATATGTCAACAAGTGTTCATTGATTACTTCGTAATGTCTATTTCTTATTGCGCTTGATAATTTAAGTTCGTCGTGCTGTTGTTTAAGCTCAATAGGCGTAGGTAACTGCAGTTTAGATACGCCTTCATTATCACCAAGGTCATTATTCGGTACAAATGCCTGCTTGTTATATGAAAATCGTCTACTTATAACTTGTACCTCTGATGATATTGCATCGAAATCTATTATTGAATAGCCATTATGGCATTCGCCTTCTGATTCATGAATACCGTATTTCCAATTGGGTGGAGCAACTGATATGAAAACACCGTTATAAATATCTGATTTGACCCATGACGAAGCACTGTGGACATGACCGCAAAAAACTAGTCGGAATAGATTTTCAAGAAGCGGCTCGACACATTTTCTGTCAAAATCAGCAAGCCAATCAACTGGATGGTGAAGTAGTGCAATATTAATATTTGTATCAGTAAAAAAATCTTTTGCTTCAGATAATTGTCTTTCACCTAAAATCAAATTACGTTTATCGTTTTGTTCGTTATGGCTTCGCCATGCAGTATTTAAGCACGCTATCCCTAACGTATTTTCGCCGACTTGAATTTTGAAAAGTGAATGATAGTTAGTCAGCAACTTATATGTATGTTCTTTGTGAAATTCATTCTCAAATTTTTTAAAGGGCTCAACACGTTTTATTCCGTCATCGGAAGCATCATCAATAAATTTATTAACTGCATTACTATTTTTTAGGAGCTGCGAAAGACCAGCCTCTACAATTTCTGAATCTTTATCACGCCAGACGTCATGATTACCTGGTACGAAATAAAATCTGTCACGTGATAGAGATAATGTCTTAAGTATTGGTTCGACAAAACAACTAAGAAATATGTCATAACATTTATCACGATTTTGAAAGGAAATACCACCTTTGTCAATTAAGTCACCAGATAATATTACTAAGTCAAAATTTTTCTGTTTATTGAATTTTGATATATCCAGAAGGAAGGGATTTAGAATAAATGGATTAAAATCGCGATCATTTTCTGAGGGTATGTGTATATCCGAAAGATGAAGAATTCTCATAAACTTACTCCTCCAATATTTTTTATCGCTATGTTTCTATTTTAAGTTTTTATTTATTAGAAGCGTCCGCATTGTTCATTTAATCTTTTGCAGCATCTCGCCCATCATGCGATGGATTAAGTTGATGGCTTTGAGCGGGCGAACCATGACTTTAAATTCGGTAATCCTGCCATCCGCGCCCCAAGTGATCATGTCCACGCCATTGACGGTGATTCCTTCTATCACTGTAGAGAACTCCAGAACTGCATTGTTGCCCGAAATTATCTCCCTTAAATATTTAAAGCTGCCATTATTGAATACATAGAGTGCCGCGGTAAGATAAAGTTTGGTGATTGGTTTTCCCTCTTGTGGCGTATGAACAATCGGGGAGTGGAAGACAACATTATCAGCCAGAATATTGTCCAAACCGGCTGTATCCTTCGTTTCAATCAGTTTGTGCCATGCTGCTATGGTATTTTCAATCATAGACAAACCTCGAAAGAAATGAGAGTTTTTTTAGAATTTGAGTCCTGATATATTACAACTTTTTGAAAACAATGCAACTATTAAATGCGTAAGGGACTATGAACAATGTGAAAGGTGAAAGGGTCAAGAAAAGATGTCTCCCTGAGTAGCACCCGGCGAATGTCGGGGTTTGATATGATAAGTAAAGCGCTGGATTCCCCGGTCACCCGGCAGCCGCCCGGCAAAGAGCCAGGCAATGACAAAGGTTACTGGATTTACCCTAAAAAACCTAAAGGTCACTATAGGGGCACTTCGCCCGCCTCTATATTCTTAAGTTCATTTACGACTTGGCGGATTACAGATGACCGATCAAGAGCAGCAGTAAAATCGCGAGAACATGTAATACCCACCAGCCCGGCTGGAATAACATAAAATATTTCATGACGCCCTCCTCTTATTTCCAAAAATAACCACCGATGATGTAAACGGCGGTTAATGTGACAAGGTGCACAAACCAAAAGCCCATATTCGGAAAGCGGAAAAACCTGCCGCTGCTTATCGGCGCGTCGGGCCTGCTTATTACAGGATCAAGATCAAAAAGGGCTTTGCCCACGGCAAATTTTCCCCAAAGCAGCATTATATCAGCCAGAAGCGTTCCCATGAAGATTGTCTGAAGAGTCCATACTTGCGGGGGATTTTCAATGGAAAAATGAGTCATAGTGATTGTTCCGATGATTACCGTCATGCCATTGAGAAGATAAGCAAAAGGAATTGTTGATCGAAAAATAAATAAGACAGGAATGATGATCACGCTGATGAACCCGGCCACGAAGGGTATGTAATTTCCCGCGTCTTTGGCAAGCGGATGTATCCGCAGATGAAGCAGCCAGCCACCCAAGGCTAAAAAAAAGATGGCCAAAATCAATACCAGCCGGAGATAATCTTTTTTCTTCATAGTTCACCTCACTTTTTTATTTTATGGGTCACTCGGTAAATAATGCACTTTTAAAACCACGTGCTTAAATATATGCCCAATTTATTTTATTTCAATTATTTTTTTTGGACTGGTCACCGGCATTTCTTTTGTAACATTTTAAAAGTAATCTGGTATAATGTAACTGGATAGGTTAAACATTAGGAACTCTTAATATGATGAAATCATTTTGGTTGTGTTTTGTGCCTCTTTTTGTAGCCGTAAATGCTTTTGGCGTTTTGCCGCTATTTATAAATCTCACCGAGGGGATTGAGCCGCAAAAAATCAGACGTGTTGTTTTTCAATCGATGATTACGGCATTAATTGTTGCTCTGGCCTTTATTGCCTTGGGTACGATAATACTGAACCTGCTCGGTATCACGGTTGCCGATTTCATGATCGCTGGCGGAACGCTCCTTTTTATCATCTCGATCAGGGAAATTATTTCCACCGATAAAAGTCCATATCCTATTGATCTGGATAGCATGGGCGCCGTCCCCATCGGTGTGCCGCTGATAACAGGGCCGGCGGTGTTGACCACGTCAATGCTTCTAATCAATGAGCACACTTTGGTCATTACATCTCTGGCGATTATTATCAATATTTTGATCGCTGGTGGTATTTTTCTTTCATCTCCGTTGATCAATCGCATTCTTGGCAAAACAGGTTCAAAGACAATATCGAAAATCACCAGCCTGCTTTTAGCGGCAATCGCCGTGATGATTATCCGCAGAGGCATTGCCATATTTATTGTTCAAGGTATTAAATTTTAATCCTGCGTCTTGGAATCACCGGTTCCAGCCGGGGGAGGAATGCGCTATAATTTGCGGGAGGTTGCATTATTATAGGGAGCCTCCGGCTCTTGTCGGAGGGGGCTCCACCAAGGATGATTATATTCTGTAAAATAACGATGGGAGGTGTCACATGGGAGAAGTCATTCATACATCACGCATTAAAATTGTGCGGGAAATTGGCCCCACAAGAAAAGCTCTAATTGAGGGGCTTAATGAGCCGATTTACTATGGAGTCCATGGCGGGATAAAGAACTTTTATAAAATAGAACCGGAAAAAGAACGTGCCGCTACACTTGATCATATTATAGCGGCGACGGGCGCCTGCATGATGGGAACACTGTCCACGCTGCTGGCCAGAGATAAAATTTCAACTTCTGAGGATCGTTATCATGCTGATGTGGAAGGAGATATTGAAAACGCCGGTGGTGTTCTTAAAATAACCCAGATTCGCGTTAAATATCATCTGAAGATACATACTGAAAAAGTGCCCGAAGCGCAGACGGCTTTTTCTTCTTATTTACAGTTTTGTCCTGCCGCCCAAAGCATCAAGGGATGTATCGAAATAAAAGATGATTTGGTGCTGGAGCATATATAACCAACAATAAATTAATTCATGCCAGGTTGCTTTCCATTTAGCTGATCTTGCCGCTGCAAGCAAAATGGTATTACCGGAACTTGGTAAAATCAGGTTTACGTTTCTCAAAGAATGCGATGAAGGCCTCTTTCGCTTCCTTTGATAGCAGCATTTCGCTGAAAAGAACGCTCTCTTCCTTTATTTTGGCCTCGATTGCGGCCATCTGCTTGCCTTTCATTAAACGTTTGGTTGCCCGTAACGATGATGTCGGCAATGCCACCAGTTTGGCTGCTTGGGCCTGGGCAAAAGCTAAGACTTCAGCAGGTGGCAGTACCTTGTTTACAAATCCCATCGCGCAAGCTTCCTGTGCAGAAAATGCCTCGCCCAACATTAACTTTTCCGCCGCACGCTGGTAACCGGCGATTTGCGGCAATAGAAGACTGGAAGCAAATTCCGGGCATAAGCCGAGCTTCGCGAACGGCATCGAAAATCTGGCATTGTCCGCTGCATAGACAAAATCACAATGCAATAACATCGTCGTGCCGATACCGACTGCGGGACCGGAAACCGCCGCGACTATCGGTTTGGTGGCATGGCTGAGAGTCTGTATAAATTGGTACACAGAGCTTTCGGTGCTCTGGGGCGGATTCCGCAGAAAATCATCAAGATCATTGCCTGCCGTGAATATTTCCTGTTTACCGGTGAATAGAATTGCGCGCACTTCGGCATCATTTTCCGCATCCTTCAGCGCGTTAACCATGGTCTGGTACATTGCCGCGGTAATCGCGTTTTTCTTGCCGGGCCTATTGAATGTGATCGTGAGGATGCAGTTTTTTTTACTGATTAGAATGTCCATGTTAACTCCTAAAAAAACACTTTTATACCAGTTCGATTGTAATTACCACCTTGCAGGCGATATCTTCCATACGAAATAGTATTACATCAAAGGTTAACTCCGGTCAATTATTTGTTGATATTTGAATTTCGGGAGGCGAATCCAGAAACTTTTTGACTGAGCAGGACTGAGCAGTCTTTATAACCGCGGCTTTGTATTTCTCCGGAAAGTCCGGCGGTAGATTTATATCAATTATGACTTTTTCTACCATGTGTGTCGCATCGTTTCTGACAACCGTTTGTGTTATTTTAATATTGTCCGTGGAAATAGAACGCGATTGACAAAAGGCTAAAATATAGAAGCCCGTGCACATGCCGATAGATGCCAGAAATAATTCAAAAGGCGAAAGCGCGGTATTGTCACCACCACTGGTCAGCGGCTGATCTGAATGAATGGTAAAACCGCGATAATGCGCATCTATCTTTTTATTTCCGCCAAATGTAATATCATATTTCATTTCCATGTTTTTTAAACCTCAATAAATAAATTGTTTATATTAGCCTCATCCTCCGTTCATATACCTGCGCCTTTTTGATGGAGAAAATCTTTCTATCGCGTAACGCAGCATGGTTCTGGGCATTACCCGGCAATGTTTTTGTAAAAAAGACTCTGCGCACTCCATATCACGTTTGCCGATTTCGCGCAGCATCCAACCGGCAGCCTTGTGAATTAAATCTTCTTTGTCGTGCAGTAAAATTTCAGCGATCTTGAGTGCATCCGCAAATTGAATGTTTTTGATAAAATAGAAAGTAGCGAGCACGGCAATGCGGCGCTCCCATAGACTCTTTGATTTCGCCAGTTGATAAAGCGATTTTCTGCTTCTCTCCATTAAAAACGCTCCCACAATATAGGGCGCGGAGATATCAACTAGATCCCAGTTGTTGATGTAATTGGTGTTCGCCATATACAGGTCATAGATTTTCTTCTGGATAGTTTCATCACCCTTGACAAAGGTATTAACAAACAAAATGAGAGCGAATAGCCTCACCTCGTGATAAGGAGATCGCAGCAGCGGCAATACTTCTTTTAATGGCAGATTATCGTATTCTTTGGCGAGTTTTCTTATTGCTGGAACGCGAATGCCCAGGAAAATATCTCCTTCGCCATATTGTCCGGCGCCGGTTTTGAAAAATCCCTGTAAGAATCGGGCGTCTTCCTTATCTCCCATTTTCTGCAAGCGTTTGCTGATTTCTTTTGCTGTGACGATGTTCATAATGAGTTATTACCTTATTTGTCATTGCGAGTTCACGACAGTGAACGTGGCAATCTAAATATGTTTTGATATTTATGAGATTGCTTCGATCATTACATTCTCAGGCATGTACCGGCGACTTCGTAAAATGTGCCAGAGGCAAGGCGCGCAAAGCCTGAGGAATGAGGCCTACTTTTGCGTAGGTCGCAGGTAGCCTGCCCCGGCGAAGGCAGGGGAAGGATGCAGCACAACGCAGCATATTGACATTTTACGAAGTTGCCAATCAGGGATAATTCTGTCCCGTCGGCCTAATCATCATCTCGCTCACATTCACATGCGGCGGCTGCGTAAGCAGCCAGCAGATACCCTCTGCTATCGCCTGAGGTTCCAGCAGTTTGCCCATGTGAGCAATTCCTTTGTAGAAATTATCTTCGTCGTAGCCTGCCACTTTCTGAAATTCGCTGGTTACTATACCGGGCATAACCAGAGACACTCGCACGCCATGCGCGCAAACTTCCTGACGCAGGCCTTCCGCAATCGCGCCTGCGGCGAATTTGCTTGAGCCGTAAAACGCGCTGAAAGGCGATATGTTTCGTCCCACAACGGAGCCAATCACAACTATGTCGCCGCTTTTTCTTTCCTTCATGTAATGTCCCGCCCGGCGCATCAGATGGGCGGCGCCGATAACATTGAGTTGGTATAGCTCCTGCCATTGAGAATTATCACTTAAAAGCGTTCCGCCCGCTAATCCTCGACCGGCGTTGACCACGACGATGTCGTATTGGCTGCCGCCTTCCTTCCAGCCCAGTGTCCGCTCCAGTAGTATATCAATGTCAGAGAAAAGACTGGCATCACCCGCAATCGCGTAAGCCTTGCCGCCTTGCGCCTGAATATCCAACGCTACTTTTATGAGCCTGTCTTTGCGCCGGGCATGTATGACGACCGCAGCGCCCGCCCGCGCCAGTGTTATAGCCGTAACGCGTCCGATGCCCGAACTCGCGCCGGTAACAATTGCTGTCTTTCCTGAAAGAAGTTTATTTGTTTTCCCTTCGACTTCTTTATGCTTCGCCATAAATTCATCTCCTTTTTCTTTTTGCTGTTATCATCCGGTAATACTTAAACTGCATTTTTGGGAAAGAAAGTATCAATATCTTTTTCAACATCATTTAACCAATCCCTGCGTTGTTCTTCTGTGCTTGTGACAATGACATTGAACTTTCGGCGGTGAAAGGTGGTGACGCCGCAGAGGCCGAAGATGCAATTTCTCCAGATAGACCCCAGCGGATCGCCAAATACATTTTTTTCTCTTTGGGTTTCTGTGTTGGATGTATTAAATACCAGCGCCGCACGTGCTTTGAGCAAGCCATTGGGAACACCTTCGCCGAAATCTCCTTCCAGAAATTCGTAGGCGACACCGGGACGAATCACCCGATCTACCCAGCCTTTTAATATGGCCGGTGGCTGACCCCACCAATTCGGATGCACAATTACAATGCCATCCGCCGCGGCAATCTCATCACAATGTTTTCTTATTGCAGCTGGCAAGATCGCGTCTATGGCTATTTCTTCGGTTTGAAGCAGCGGGTCTAATTTTTCCTGATAGAGATCATGATAAAAGACAGTATGCTCGTTCGCTTTTATCGCCTCAACAGCTGTCTGCGCAATGGCGTAATTGAAGCTTTTGGGATCAGGATGGGCAAGAATTACGGAGATGTGCATTAGGATTAAAATATCCTTTTACTATTAATCGTCATACGGACCAAGGAAACGCTCACCGTTAAAGTGAATCAAATGTGTTGGTGACTCGGCAACCCAAACTTCGGTTTCCCATGAGATGTCGTTTAAGTATTTCAACATGGCGTGTCGATCAATAAATGCCGTCACAAAAACTAAGCCAGCAGATGATCCGGCAAATAATTTCTTTAATTCCTGCCGCCGTTTCGGATTGACCGGCCCATGACTGGTCACAGCTTCAATCAGTACGAGCCAGTTCTTTTTTATATGATGCACGACAATATCAGGCATTTTGCCATGTTCTTCTACTGTAACGCCAAGAACCGCCAAAGCTTTTGCATCGTAAAACGACCATTTTAATTGAGTATCACCAATATATATGATTTGGCCCTCGGGAGTAAAGAAGGCACAAAAATCTTCGACGATTTTCTTTACCAAAACATTTTGTCCGCCGGGAGAAAGTTTGATCTCCTGACCATCTGCCAGCTTGACGGGCAATCGCTGCATTTCCCTTTCTCGCTCATAAAGCTTTGTGAGCGTTTTCACCGTGCGCAGATATTTACGCAGATTTCCCTTCCATTCCGGCTTGCCGAAACTTCGCAGCAACTTTAGAGCGGATGGTTCAATCTGATAAACGGCTTTGGGGCTGTTGGTCGGTCGCGAAGGTTTATCAGGATTAGCGATAATCAACGCGGCTTGTAGAAATTGATGAACAGTTTGACGACGCACTGTTTCGCGGGTGTTAGGTGCGTACTTTTTTCCATAGTGTTCTAAAAAGAAATCCATCATGGGTGTGATACCCATTAGAGGATCACTTGCATCATTCCATACGATCTCAGGTTCAAGGGCAAGCAAAGAAAGGAGAGTTAGCGCAGATCGTTCGTTTATTTGCTGCCTGGGTAAACCAAGGGCTTTGAGTATATTTAAAGCGTCCTGTATTTTTTGCTCAGTTTTTTTCTTGTTTACTTTTTTAGGCACAATCTCCACACTCCTTTTCTATGATGTCATCAATAGTCTTCTGATTAGGCATTCGTTCCTGCACATGATTGCCAATTCTTATAAGCTGTTTCTCGTTTGGGTAAGGCATCCTGCGTAAGTCCGTTGCATTAACCTGCGTGTGTCCGCTGAATAAACGAAAATACTGATCAACAACTGAGGAGTTTAAATATAATGCAAGTCCCTTTGCCAGCTTTTCAGGTAATCCTTTGTCATTCCGATGGAAGTAATTCAGATGGTTTTCAAAACTGACAAGATAAGCATCAATTCTTGAAGGATCATATATAGCCGCTGTCAATCGCCGTTTCTGTTCTTTTGAAGAAAATCTTTTTATAAGAACATAATATCCCTTTTCTACGAAGAGATCAGACGTTTCAGATGATGCGACGATGGCGTTGGGTTTTTTTCCTGACTCAAGGGGCCAATTGATGAAGCCGTCTTGAAAATGACATGGGTAAATCAATGGTGCCGTTCCTTTCTGAGGCGACTGACGCAGATGCTCCTTCGCTCTGAAATCCACAGTGCGTCCGGTGGAAACACATAAATTCAGTTTGTCGAGTGTCGATTTAAAACACTGCATTCGTTTCATGATGTGAATTGTGGTATGATCAATGCCGAGATGAATAAAAACATCCCGATCATCGGGATGCACAATGTGATCGTAGGGTATTATCAATGTGCTGGCATTATTGAAATCATCACTGTTTGATGTTGAGATCATGACCTGCTGAGGCTTCTTGGCCTCCCGGATAGCGGAATAGATGATATTTTCCTGTAGCACGTTATCATCTCCGAAAGCTTTATTGCGTGATACGAATACATGAATGCGCCTGAGACTCAACATGTCCAGAAACGCAACTCGGAATTTTTTAAAATAAGGACCATTGCAGAAACTTCGTGGCGTAATAGCTACTATTTGGCCTCCCGGTTCAAGCAGACGTATCGACAACCACACAAAGGCGGCGTAAAGGTTTGCCACTTCCATACCCGCTGAATAGAGTACGGTTCTCGTTCCCGTTTCACCATTGATTTTTTTGTAGGGCGGATTAAGGATGGCATGGGTGAAAAGCTTAACTGGAGCGGCAAAAAGAGATTCTTCTGTTTCGGATATTGCGGAAGCAATAAAATCATCTTTTTTTATGATTCCCCTGAAGTCGACGTTACAATCTTCACATTGTTCTGCACACCGATCCATTGTTTCCTGAAGATGCGGCAAAATGGTTCTATCTTTTTCATAGGCAACAACGTCTATAGAAAGAGGTCGTTTTTTTTGCGAAAGTAATTTGTCCACACAAGCCGCAAACAGAACGCCTGCGCCCGCTCCAGGATCGAGAATTCTAACTTCTTTTGCTCTGGTTTCAAACAACGAAGACATAAAATCGGCGATTGAGGCAGGGGTGAGGAATTGTCCAATACGTGAACGATCAGTCCTGCTAGTCACAGCATTAAATGATTGACGAACATGATCTAACATATTTAATGATTCAATCGTCATATCGCCTTCTTTTATTGTTTAAGGATAAATCAAATCTAAAAAGTTTTTTCTGTCATCTATTTTACCAATATTTTCTCCAAAGCGGGGAAAACTTTTTCTAAATTTTCCGGCTGAGTGCCGCCGGCCTGGGCCATGTCGGGTCTGCCGCCGCCGCTGCCGCCGACCAATGGAGCTAGTTCCTTGATAATGTTTCCGGCGTGATATTTTCCGGCCAGATCCTTGGTGACCATGCACAAAAGCAATGCCTTTTCGCCGGCCTTACTGCCTAAAAGAATAATGCCGGATTCCAGTTTGTCGCGCAGTTTATCGCCGAAGTCGCGCAGTGTCCTAGCTTCGGTAATGCTTACTTCCACCGCCAGCACTTTCACGCCGCCGATTTCCTTTATCTGATTCATCAGATCGCCGGAATCCTTGGCGGCTAGTTTTCCCTTAAGCGTTTCAATTTCTTTTTCCAGTTCGCGTTTTTCTTTCAAAATCTTTTCGGCACGATCATACACCTCGAAGATACTTGCTTTAAACAATCCTGCGGTTCCTTTTAATCCTTCTTCCACTTTTTGAATATGCGCGAGAGCTTCCCTGCCGGTGACGGCTTCGATTCTGCGCACGCCCGCGGCAATAGCCGATTCATGAACAACTTTCAACAAGCCAATCTCTCCCGTGCGCTGCACATGCGTGCCACCGCATAACTCCATGCTCATCTCGCCCATTTTCACGATGCGGACAGTCGCGCCATATTTTTCATCAAACACAGCCGTGGCGCCGGTCTTGAGCGCGTCTTCGAGAGCGCATACTTCCGTCTTCACTTCCAGATTTTTGCGGATGATATCATTGGCGATGTTTTCCACGCGCTGCATCTCGTCATCGCTGATTTTGGAAAAATGGGTGAAGTCAAAGCGTAGTCCCTCCGCGTTAACCTGCGAACCGGATTGTTTGATATGATCGCCCAGCACAGCTTTGAGCGCCGCCTGCAAAATGTGTGTGCCGGAATGATTGGCGGCAATGGCTTTTCGTCTTTCTTCATCAACAATCAACCGCGCCGCATCGCCGACTTTTATTTTTCCTTCCTGAACAATTCCCTTGTGGACAATAAATTTATCAACAGGCTTTTTGGTATCCGAAACTCTAAAGCTAAAACCGATTCCTTCCAGATAGCCTGTGTCGCCTGCCTGTCCGCCGGATTCGCCATAAAACGGCGTAGTCGTAAGTACGATTTCCGCGCCCTCTCCTTCATTTGCGCTTTGTACGGATTGTCCATTCATGAAGATAGAGGCGACTTTCGACTGCGCCTTGATCACGCCTTCATAACCGCAGAACTCGCTGACAATTCCCGAACTGGAAGCTTTGAGATAACATTCGGCAATCGCTTCCTCGCCGCTGCCCTTCCAGGCGCCGCGAGCTCTTTCGCGCTGTTGCTCCATTTCTTTTTCAAAACTATCATTATCCAGAGTAAAACCGTCGCGCTTGACAATATCAGCCGTTAAATCCGTGGGGAATCCGTAAGTATCGTAGAGTTTAAAAACCAGCGCGCCAGATAGAACGGATTTCCCTGCTTTTTTCAGAACGGCAGTTTCTTCATTCAGGATGCGAAGTCCCGCGTCGAGTGTTTCCATGAAGCGCTGTTCCTCATTTAAAATCATTTTGGTAATAAAAGAGGTCTTTTCCACCAGATCGGGATAAACGCTTTTCATCATATCAATCACGATTTGAGCGCTTTCATTTAAAAACGGTTTGTTGATGCCGAGCATTTTTCCGTGGCGCGCGGCGCGGCGTAAAATGCGTCGGAGCACGTAGCCGCGGCCTTCATTGCTGGGCGTTATGCCGTCGCCGATCAGAAAAGTTAATGCGCGGCTGTGATCGGCAACGACTCTGATGGAGACATCATTTTCCGCGTTTTTGCCATAGGTCTTGCCGGAATTTTTTTCCATAAAGCGGATTATGGGTACGAAAAGGTCCGTATCGTAATTGCTCTTTACACCTTGAATAACAGCGGTAAGCCGCTCGAGTCCCATTCCTGTATCGATGCTGGGTTTGGCCAACGGATTTAACTTTCCGTTTTCATCGCGATCATACTGAGTAAAAACAAGATTCCATATTTCCAGGTGGCGGTCGCAGTCGCAGTGGATATCGCATTCGGGACGGCCGCAACCCGTGCCTTCGCCCTGATCATAAAGGATTTCGGAGCACGGGCCGCAGGGACCGGTTTCTCCCATCATCCAGAAATTGCTTTTTTCTCCCATGCGGACAATACGATCTTCGGGCACTTTCATCTTTTTATTCCAGATTTCGAAGGCCTCATTGTCCTCTTCATATATTGTGATCCACAGCTTTTCTTTGGGAAGCTTCGCGACGTCGATTAAATATTCCCACGCCCAGGCGATGGCCTCTTCTTTAAAATAATCGCCGAAGGAAAAATTGCCGAGCATTTCAAAAAAAGTATGATGGCGGGCGGTAACGCCGACATTTTCCAGATCATTATGTTTGCCGCCGGCGCGCGCGCATTTCTGGCAGGAGACTGCCCGTGTGTAGCCGCGGTTTTCCAATCCTAAAAATGCATTTTTGAATTGCACCATGCCGGCATTGGTGAAAAGCAGAGTGGGGTCATCTTTGGGAATCAGCGACGAACTTGCCACCTTTGTATGTCCCTTGCTCTCGAAATATTTTAAAAAGCTTTCTCTTATTTCATTCCCAGTCTTCGCCATCAATATCTTCCTTTTTTATCCTTCCCGATTTATTTAAAATCAAGCCCGGTGGAAAACCTCGTACCATCAGGCCCTGAAATAGTTTATGTTTTTCTTTTACATCAAAATCAGCAGGTTTCTTTTTGGCTGCCTTTTTTTTGACTAAAACCGCTATCGCTTCTTCTTCCGAAATTTCGAGCCGGGCAGTGGCAATTGCGTCATCAATTAATTGCACCGCGACGCCTTTTTCCTGCAAGTTGGCGATTATTTTTCGATTACCCCATAGTTTGTTTACCGCCAGATTACGTGCCCAACTTACGGCAAAAGAAGCGTCATTGAGATACTTCAAATCGTGGAGTTTTTCCAGTGTTTCTTTAATGACAACTGCGGGAAAACCTTTTTCCCGCAGTTTCTTTTCCAGTTCTTTTTCCGAATGCGGCCGCATGGACAAAAGGCGATAAGCTTTTTGTTTTGCTGCTGGCAGATCTAAAACCTTCACTTATCTTCTTCCTGATCTTTAGCTACGATACCCAGCTTGGTGCGCACATCATTTTCCACTGCCGTCATAATATCCGGATTTTCTTTCAAGAAGACGCGGGAATTGTCCCGTCCTTGGCCTATGCGGTCGCCTTTATAGGAATACCACGCGCCGCTTTTTTCGATGATGCCGTTTTCCGCCGCCAGATCGAGCACGTCGCCTTCGCGCGAAATGCCTTCGCCGAAAATGATATCGAATTCCGCTTCCCGGAATGGAGGGGCGAGCTTGTTTTTTACAACTTTAACTTTGGTTCTAAAACCGATCACTTCCTGACCGTTTTTGATGGAAGTCATCTTGCGAATGTCCAAACGCTGGGATGAATAAAATTTCAGAGCATTGCCGCCGGTTGTCGTTTCGGGATTGCCGAAGAAGACGCCGATTTTCATGCGCAGTTGATTGATAAAAATAACAGTTGTTTTTGATTTGCTGATACTGCCGGTGAGCTTGCGCAGAGCCTGCGACATGAGACGCGCCTGCAAGCCCATCTGGGCATCGCCCATTTCGCCTTCGAGTTCCGCTTTAGGCACCAGCGCGGCCACGGAATCAACCACCAGAACATCGAGCGCGCCGCTCCTAACCAGCGTTTCCGCGATTTCAAGGGCTTGTTCGCCGGTGTCCGGTTGGGAGATAAGAAGCTCATCGGTATTTACACCTATTTTTTTGGCATAGGTAACATCCAGCGCGTGTTCAGCGTCAATATATGCCGCAATGCCATTTTTCTTCTGCGCCTCGGCGACGATATGCAGAGCCAGCGTGGTTTTTCCGCCGGATTCCGGTCCGTATATTTCGATGACTCTGCCGCGTGGGACGCCAAAAGTCCCCAATGCTATATCGAGGCTGAGCGAGCCGGTGGAAATTGCCGGAACATCGGCAACCCGCTCCGAGCCACCCAGTTTCATAATCGATCCCTTACCGAACTGCCTTTCTATCTGCGTAATCGCCAAGTCAACGGCTTTTGATCTGTCCATATCTGCACACATAATACAATAACCTCCTCACCCTGTTATTTTTTATATTTAATTATATTCATTTCTTCAATATTTCTTGTCATTCCCGACTACAATCGTCATTCCCGCGTAGGCGGGCGTAGTGCCCTTTAGGGTAAATCCAGTTTTTTCTTGTTGGGCATCGTCCCTCGTTTCCTCTATAGTTATTCTTCCATGTAAGGTTTTACGAGTGAATTCCATTCTTTTTCAGATTCATATATCTTTCCTGAAAAAACACAAAGGATAGAAGTGTTCGTCCTTACAAAATACCCTAACTTCTTATTTTCATTTACATCAGATAAAGACTTACTATGATAAGATTCATTTTTATAGTTTACAACACCATCCGTTGAAATAAGAATAAAACATTTATTCAGTTTTTTATTATAATGACACTCATAACTTGAATTTGAGTATCCACCTCCATTACTGATTGTTCCATTACCATACTCGTTTTGAAAAAATTTCTGACTTCGTTTTCCACATCTTTCCTGTAATTGATAATCTTTCTGATTATTACATCCAACTAAGGACATAAATGATGTTGTGAAGAAAACTATAAAAAGTGATAGAAACAATTTTCTTTTCATCTTAGCCTTCTGTTTAATTCCGGGGACAGTAAACTTAATTTCTGGATTCCCGCTTTCGCGGGAATGACGCAAATATTTTCTGTCTGCTCACTATTTCTACAAAATATGTCATCCACTCAAAGCAAATTCCGCCAGTTTTGTATAAACCGCTCCCTGCGGAGAAAGATTGCTTTGAAATAAAATCAATTCCCGGCAGATAAATTCTCCCGCTGTAAACGTGCCGTATTTGGTCAGCGTTTCACTGATTCCCGTAATACCACGCGAGTCCTTAATTCGGCCTAAGGTCAGATGCGGCCGAAAAGGCCGGTCTTCCTTGGGGAAACCGATTCCCGCAAAATCGCTATCCAGTTGTTTCTGGAAGACGGAGAGCTTTGCTGCGTCGTCTGTCACACCGCACCAGAGCACTCGCGGCTTGCGGGCATCAGGGAAAACGCCTAATTTTTCAACTTTCAGATTCAGTTTCGATTCCGAAACTATCCGGTTTTGCGTTGCAGAGCAAATATTTTTTACATCTTCCGTGGAAATATCGCCGAAAAATTTAAGGGTCAGATGTTGTCCCTGCGGTCTTGTCCAACTGATACGGCCGCCAATCTCCCGCTTTAATTTTTCCTGTAGGCGGGACATGGCCTGTAAAATATCTTCCGGCAATTCTATAGCCAAAAAGGCGCGGATATTTTTTTCGGAATCGGCCATAAATTAAATTTTCCCCTGCAAATCACGGGTATGAACCCCAAAGCAAGCTTTGGAAACTATTGTACCCTCCGTTGTGCGGGATTGTTCGACTTACAAATTTCAATTCACTTCGTTTTTGAAATTTGAGTCTCACAATAATTTTTCAGCAAAAATAGCGCCGCTTCGGAAAACATGTCTTTATTTCTTTTGCGATCCCACCTGTATGCGTAATGACGGCAAATGGTTTGTTTGGAGTCAGCCAGCGCCAGATAAACAGTGCCCACAGGTTTTTCTTTGCTTCCTCCGGTTGGCCCGGCAATGCCGGTAGAAGACAGCCCCAAGTAGGTTCCGGCAAGCTTGCGCACTCCTTCGGCCATCAGCCGCGCCGTTTCTTCGCTTACGGCTCCATGCTTTTCGATGATTTTGGCGGGCACACCCAGCATACTGATTTTGGCTTTGTTGCTGTAAGCCACCAAGCCGCGTTCAAGATAATCCGAACTGCCGGATACATCGGTGAGGCGGTTAGTAATAAGTCCCCCCGTGCATGATTCCGCCACCGCAATGGTAAGATTTTTCTCTGTCAAAAGTCCGGCGATCACTTCTTCCAGCGTTTTTTCTCCATAGGTGAAAATATAATCCTGCAGACGGGCGGTAACTTCATCCTGTGCCTTTTGCACATTCTTCTGGGCTTCATCCGGAGTTTTGCTGCGTGCGATCAAAACGATATGGTTTTCGGGAAACACAGGATAAAATCCAATGCTCACACCCAGAGAATCAAAATCAATATCCTTCAGCCTGTTATCAACGGCGGCTTCAGAAAGCCCGAAGGTTTTGATGGTTTGTTTGGCCGTATATTGTTCATTTTGCGGAAAGTGCCTGCGCAGTATGGGAAGTACTCCCTGAATCATCATTATTTTCGCTTCGGCTGGAATTCCGGGAATAACAAAAATAAATTTCCCCCCAACAGGCAGGGCAAAGCCCGGCGCCGTTCCTCTGGAGTTAGGGATTATTTCCGCCCCCTGTGGGAACGTGGCCTGTTTGGCGTTATTTTCCACCCAGCGCAAATTGAATTTGGTGAAAATATCTTTTATATAACTCAGGACATTTTCATCAGTATATAGAGACAGGCCGAAAGCCTGAGCGATCGCGGCGGTGGTAATATCGTCGGCGGTAGGTCCCAATCCTCCTGAACAGATTACGGCATCTGTCATTGAAAGCAGATAATCCAGACGATTTTTAATAGACGAAAAATCATCTCCCACGGACATTATCGCTTCCACGCTCCAACCTTGCAGATTAATTTCGCGAGCGATAAAAGAAGCATTCGCGTCGGTTACGCGTCCGTTTATTAATTCGTTGCCGATTGTGAGGATCCCTATCTTCATGTGATAATTCTCCAAAATGTTAACAGCCACATTAATGCTCCGGCATAAACTCCAGCTATAACATCATCAATCACAACGCCCCATCCGCCGGGCAGTCTCTGCAGATTGTTGATGGGAAAAGGTTTTAAAATATCAAAAACTCTAAACAGGACAAATCCGACACAAAGACTCAGAACGTTTATTGCCACCGGCAGCATCGTTATTTGAAGGCCTATAATCTCATCAATAACAATGCGCTTGTCATCTTTCTTTTGATAAATTTTTTCCGCCTGCCCGGCGACATAAAAAGAAAGCGCCAGTAAAGTGAACACGAAAAGTAATCGCAGAATCCAGGGCATGGGCATACAAAGCAGGCAAATCACAACACCGACCAGCGTGCCCATCGTTCCAGGAGCGAAAGGGACCAATCCGGAACCAAAGCCTGTTGCCAATAACTTTATCAGTTTTTCGTTCAAAATTCCTCCGGAGATATTAAACGCAATCTGTTTTGAAGGCTTGGATCTCATTTCCCTGCGCTTTGCGCGGGATAGTTCGTCCAGCAAATTTCAGTCGCAGATGACCTTCAGGTTATGCGCTACGCTTCTGAAACTTGGGACTCAAATCCCATTCGCTCCGTTCAGGGATAATTCGACTAACGCTTCAAACTTCACTTCGTTCGTTTTCAGCGAGTCTCATTAAAAAAGTCTTGACAATAGAACGATTGTTCTATAGCATGTTTTCCATGAAAGTCAAGCGAACTTTACAGGATGTCGAGAAAAAAATCACTGCCTTTTTCCGCGAAAACCGGCGCATGCCAACATATTCGGAAATTGCTGATATTATTGGAGTCCGGTCCAAGAGTGTTGTTTACTTTTGGGTGAATAAATTATTATCCGCCGGACTTTTGCAAAAAGATGCCAAAGGTTTTTTATTACCGGTACGCAACTCGCTTGCTTTGACACTTGCCGGAGAAGTTTGCGCCGGAGTTCCAACGCCTGCGGAAGAAGAACTGCGGGGAATTATCTCTTTCGATGAATATCTGGTCAGGCATCCGGAAACATCATTTCTGCTTTCCGTCACCGGCGACTCCATGATTGATGCGGGGATCAGGGAGAAAGACCTCGTTATTGTTGAGAAAAATAAAGATCCCCAAAACGGCGATATAATCCTGGCCGAAGTGGACGGCAACTGGACAATGAAATATTTCTGCAGAAAAGGGAAAGTGGTGACTCTCGAGGCGGCAAATCCTAAATATCCCCCGATCATACCGCAAACTGATTTGCGCATTGCTGGTGTAATAACCGCGGTTGTAAGAAAATATCATAAATAATTTCACTTCTAAATCAAATTTCGGAGATCAAAAAAACCATTTTATCAAGCAAAGCTACGACTTCAGTTGCGGATCTGCTGCCCTTGCCATTCTTCTTAATTTTTATCTGGGGGAAAAATTAACCGAAGCATAGATGATCCAAGGGTTTCTTCTCGTTGTTTTCAGAGGAATTTACAAGGGGCACGTCTTTCTGACCGATCCATGGCGGGGCGATATCAGTTTTATCTTCGATGAGTTCTATGACAAGTGGTACGAAAAGGTTTTCTTATTGTCTCCAAGAAGGTAACGGTGCTGAAAGAGCAATTATTGAACACCAAGAGCTTTTTTAAAAAAATCCCTGTCATTTCCGTTTAAAATCTTTATTGGCAGCTCAAAATTAGTGGAGCCCCCTCCGGCAGGAGCCGGAGGCTCCCTATAATAACGCGACCTCCCGCGAGTTATGGCACATTCCTCCCCCGGCTGGAGCCAGGGGATTCCAAGTCGCGGGATTAAAACTCTTTACTGCGGATGAAATTTACCGCGTTGCGGAAGATTGTCAGACCCTGACCTTCTTCCGGCAGGTTTTCTCGTGTCCAGCGGGGATGGTTGGTGCGGTGCAGAAACGCTTCGGGATGAGGCATCAAACCGAAAAGCCTGCCTGTTTTGTTACAAAGTCCAGCGATGGCATGAATTGAGCCGTTGGGATTGGCCGGATAGTCCATTGTGGGCGCGCCTTCAGCTGTACTATATTGAAGCGCGTACAAATTTTTCTTTTCTATTTCTTCCAAAACGGCATTGCTTTCCGGAACAAATTTACCTTCTCCATGCCTTACGGGATAATAGACAACATCAATGCCTTTGGTGAAGACACAGGGGCTTTTTGCGTTGGCTTGGAGATACACCCAGCGGTCTTCAAAACGTCCTGAATCGTTAAAGGTGAGTGTGGCGCATTGCTTAGTGAAGTTGCCATTAAGCGCGGGGAGCAATCCCAGCTTAACCATTAATTGAAAGCCATTGCAGACTCCCAGAATTAATTTTCCTTCAGAAATAAACTTAAGCAGTTCTTCGATGAGCATTTCATTAGCGCCGAAAATGGGCGCGTGCAAAAAGCGGTTGGCGCCTGCTTTTGCCGAACCAAGATCATCGCCGTCTAAGAAACCGCCCGGCAAATTCAAAAAAGTATAGTCAGAGAGGCGCCGCTCCCCGAAAAGCAATTCACTGATATGGACAATATCGACCATATCGGCCCCTGCAAGCCGGCAGGCGTGCGCCATTTCCATTTCACAGTTGGTGCCGTTGCCGGTCAGTACTATTGCTTTTACCTTGCTGGTCATAAATAAAATCCTGTCTAAAAATTAAGCGGTTTTTGCCACGCGTCTTTGAGTTTGTTGATTTTTTCTTTTATAATAAGTTTGCCATTGAGTCCCGTTATCCGGAAGAGTCCATCGCTCGCGACAAAGCCGATTTCACTGATGACGTTGCCAGCCATGATCTTTTCAAATTTGCTTTGATCTTTGGGATGGATGGTTACCACAAAACGGCTAGCCGTCTCAGAAAATAATATATAATCGTTTCTTTTCTTGCCGCGGTAAGGAACATCCTTCAAATCGATATTCATACCGTAGCCTCCGGCAAACGCCGTTTCTATCATCGCCACACCCAAACCACCGTCGGAGCAATCATGACACGAAGCCACAAGTCCCGCCTGAATCGCCTTGTGTAGGGCGCGGTATTTTTTAATCGCCTTTTTCGCATCCACCGGCGGCACTTTGTTGCCAATGGCCCCATGCTCGGCAAACCATTCGGAGCCGCCCAGTTCATCAAGAGTTTCACCGATAATGTAAACCAGATCCTGCGGGCGTTTGGCATCCATCGTCACTGCTTTGCGCACATCCTTGATTTTGCCGATGACCGAATAAAGCAGTGTCGGCGGAACGGAGATTTTTGTTTTGCCGATGGAGTAGTCGTTCTTCATGCTGTCTTTGCCGGAGATGCAGGGCACACCAAAGGCGGTAGTGTAATCATAAATCGCCATATTCGAGCGTACCAGTTGCGCAAGCTTATATTCGCCGTCGGGCGTCTTTGCGGACTTAACCGGATCGCACCAGCAGAAGTTATCCAGCCCCGCCAGATGATCCAGATCAGCGCCTACCGCCACGGCATTGCGTATTGCTTCGTCAATGGCGCAGGCCGTCATGTGGTAGGTGTCGATATCGCTGTAGCGCGGGCAGATGCCGTGCGCCACCACCACGCCTTCCATCGAATCCAGAATCGGCCGCACAATGCCCGCATCCGACGGGCCGTCGTTTTGCGCGCCCACTATGGGTTTGATAACTGAACCGCCTTGAACTTCATGATCGTACTGACGCACAACAGCTTCCTTGGAACAGATATTCAAACGCGAAAGTATCCGGGCAAAGGCTTTGCCAAAATTTACCGGCTCGGCAAAAGCGGGCTCGGCATTTTTTGGCGCCTTCCATTTAGCCGTCAGTTTCAGCTGCGGTACGCCTTCGTGCAGAAAATCCATATCCAGATAGGCCACGGTCTTTTCGCCGTAGCGAACATGAAATATCCCCGATTTGGTAAAATTGCCCATAGCCGTGGCTTCCACGCCCATCTTACGGGCCAGTTCCATAAACGCATCCACTTTTTGCGGATCGACAGCGAGCGACATGCGCTCCTGCGCCTCCGATACCAGAATTTCCCAGGGCTGAAGACCGGCGTATTTTAAGGGCGCCAGCGACAAATCAATTTCGCAGCCGCCGGAATAGGTTGCCATTTCGCCAACTGATGAAGAAAGACCGCCCGCGCCGTTATCGGTAAGCGCTCGATACAGGCCGCGGTTGCGGGCGACCAGCAAAAAATCAGTCATTTTCTTTTGCGTGATCGGGTCGCCGATTTGCACAGCGGTAACAGGCGAACCTTCATGCAGTTCTTCGGATGAAAAAGTCGCGCCATGAATGCCGTCTTTGCCGATTCTGCCGCCGGTCATGACGATTACATCGCCGGGTTTGATTTCCTTGCCGTGCGTCGACCTGCCATTGAGTTTCGCGGGCATGATGCCGGCGGTGCCGCAGTAAACCAGGGGTTTGCCTAAATACCGCTCATCAAATACGATGCTGCCGTTGACCGTAGGAATGCCGCTTTTGTTGCCGCCGTGCTCCACGCCTTCGCGCACGCCTTCGTAAATCCGACGCGGATGAAGAATGCGGGGCGGCAGTTTCTTTTTATGGAAAGGCGAGGCAAAACAAAACACATCGGTATTGAAAATAAGTTTAGCTCCCATACCGGTGCCGAAGGGATCGCGGTTGACGCCGACAATGCCGGTCAGCGCGCCGCCGTAAGGATCAAGCGCGGAAGGCGAATTGTGCGTCTCCACCTTGAAGACCAAATTATGATCGTTGTTGAATTTAATCACACCCGCGTTATCCACGAAAACAGAGAGGCAGAAATCCTTCTTGCCTTTGGCCTTGCGGATTTTGGCAGTTGAGCCTTTGATATATTTTTTGAAAAGCGAATCAATTTTTAATTTGTTGCGGCCATCGGAATAATCAATCTTGCTGCTGAAAATTTTATGTTTGCAATGCTCCGACCAGGTCTGCGCCAGGCATTCCAATTCCACATCGGTTGTATTTTCATCAAGCCCGAATTTTCTGCGGGCTTTGAGCACGGCCGGATTCTGATAATAAGCCTGAATCTTCTGCATCTCTTCGAGATTCAGAGCCAGAAGTTTTTCCTGGCTGATTTTCAAAAGACCCGGCGCGTCAACTTTCGCCAGATTGATTTGGGCTACCTGCGGTTCGTCTTTGCACATAACCTGCGGAACATAGGCTGGCATACCGGCATTGAAATCAAAGTTGTTTGATCCGATAACCTGATGGCGTTCGATGAGGTCGTTGGCTAAAAGACCGGAAGCGATTTTTTCCGCATCCGTTTGTGAAATTTTGCCACTGATTAAATACTGACGGGATGTGTAAACGCTGACTTTACGCGTGCAGATATTTTCACCAAGCAAAAGCGTAATGGCTTCGCGGGCGGTTTTGCCCACGTTGTCAGTCACACCCGGACGAAAACCCACTTCAATGAGCCAATCAAAATTTTTCGCGAGCGGCTGATTAATGGAGAATTCCTGAATTACCGGATCAGAGAGCGGCCCCGCGGCAGCTTCCGAAAGTTCCAAAGCCGTGAGCTCTCCGGCGATGGTATAGACTTCGATGGTGGCAACTTTATCGACCGGCAGCATTAGATTATCGATAATGCGCTTCTTGGTCTTTTCGCCCAAAGCATCGCGAATACCAACTTTGAAACCAACTTCAATTCTAGAGGCCATGATTAACCTTAATTAACGACTTCATCTGTATTAGATTCTATCTGGTATAAAGCAGACGTTGCGTTTATACCCAAAAGAGCGCAATAAAGCAACTTACAAATATGTGCCGGGAATGTTTAAGAACAGTTGATTATTTGTGCACATTTAGAGTATTGTGAAGATAGGTAGAATAACTTAGCTGTAGATAAATTACATGTTAATCCATAGAATATGCACACTCGTAGGTATTATATCATGAGAACAACTTTAAATTTGCCCGAAAACCTTATTGCAGAGGCAATGAAATTAACTGGAGAAAAAACCAAAACAGGCGTTATCAGGCTGGCGTTGACTAATCTGATTGAAGAAGACAAGCTCAAAGATTTAAAAAACTATTATGGGAAAGTTGATCTGGATATTGACCTCGTTTCCTTGAGAAAATAGATTTTAAGTACGCATCAGTGCAGAATATAAAATGGGGTGTTGCCTTAGATTTACGATTTAGATCACTTTTTGCCAACAAACTTTATTAATAATTATTTGATTTTAAATAAATATTTGTGTAGAAAATACATTAATTCAATAACAAATTTTGTTTCAACCCTGTCTTTTAAGTGTTATGTATATTAACTGTTAGAATCAAAAATGGATATGAAATGACAAAAATAAAAATGCTGAAAAACTTTCTTTTAATTATTTTGGTCTTTTCAATAATTTTTGGTCTTGATTATTATCTGAGGAGCAACAATCTTATATTTTATTCAAGCGGTTCCCACAAGAAAGCTTTCATAAATGCTACGTGGGAAATGTCTCCTAACGAGGTGCACCGAGCTAATAAGATCAATTTAAATCCTGCCCAAATCAATTTATTTAATTTACCCGATAAAGATAAATTTGAATATCCAAGCGTTATTATCATGGAAAGATACAAACTCTTAGAACAGAAAGAGCACATAACTTTATGGGGGTTTGAAACTAAAGTAGAATATGCTTTTTTTGATGAAAAACTTTTTGAATACACCGTATTTTTGGAAGGATATAATTCCGACAAAATGCATGAAAACATTATATCTGCTTTAACAGAAAAATATGGGAAGGGTATTTTAGCAGACGATAAAAACTATTTACATTCCATGAGATGGGAAACAGATTTTGAAAGAGTTTCATACTGGATGCTAGAAAAAGAAGACCTAGGGACTGTGAAGTTATTTCTCGTAGGAGTAAAAATTATTTATAAACCAATGCTTAAAAAAATAAGTGAAGTAAGTCAAAAAGAACATAAGAAGTTATTTTGAAAAATTGTTCTAACCAAGTAATCCAGCGGATGGCAAAAGCGCCACCGCTGATTTTGATGTTAGGAGAAAAAAATGACAATAACCGCTAATGAACTCTGGCCTGAATTGGAAGCAGATGGAGAAGATACTGTTCGTAAAAAACTGGTTCAAGGTTCATATGGTCATAATAAAGTCCGCCTTGTTGAAGAGTGGCTTCTGCGCAAAGACGAAGAACGAGAACGCAAAAGCAAGGAAGAAGAAAATTCTATTGCACGTGACATGCTATCTGCTGCTAAACGCCAAGCTTCCGCATCCGAAGCAGCCGCCTCATCTGCGGCAGAACAAGCACGTATCGCACGAAAAGCAAAAAACGTTGCTATAATTGCCATGATAATTGGAATTATTATAGCTATTGCAAACATCATTGTTTCACTATGTCTCCAAAAATAAAATTCCTAACCTGTCAATCTAGCCGATCGCTACTCTCCGGCTGATTTTTTCGTTAAGCCCTTACCGCAAATGATTGCTTATCCTTTTATTGTGCCGCACTGGCGGCATTTTCTGGCTCCGCGGAAAAGTTTAGTGCCGCAATTATCGCAGGAAAAAAGTTTTTCTTCGGCTTTGATAAACGCCTCCGTACCAAGCTCTTTCCAGCGTGGAATAGCACGCAGAATATTTTTCTTGCCTTCCGGCACCGGGAAATTTTCAATTTTATCGCAGGGGAAACTATCACATTGATGGCAGCCGCTATATCCTTTTTCATTCGTACAGCTTTTGATGGCGCAAACCGCGCAATACCAGTAAACCGAATCAGAGAGGCAGCCCTTGCAATTAATTTTGTCGGGAGTATCGCCATAGGCTTTGGCCAACTTTTCTTTTAGCGGCTGATCGCCGCTTTCCGTCGCGCAATAAATGCCGCAGACACCGCAATAAAGACCGCATGGAGCAACCAATTCCTGATTAACCATTTGTCCCTCCTGAGTTTTTATTTCCCGCTTTGCGGGATAATTCGACTAACGCTTCAAACTTCACTTCATTCGTTTTCAGCGAGTCTCATTAAATATTTCATTAATGTTGTTTCTTCGTAATAAATCTTTCAGCCAGCTAACCATATCCGGCCCCTTGAAAAACGGCTGCTCCTGATAAAGTTCAAGAAATTCGGAGTATGAATTTTCTATATCGGTGATGGTCTTTCCCAGAACCGTTCTTATTGTCCCCAGTGAGTCGTGTTTGACGTTCATATCGCTAGGCTTTATCATGCCTAATTGTATCAGGTAACTCACCTGCTCGCTGCATTTGCAGGGATTGTGCTCATCAAAAAGGCTGCAATTGTTTTGAAAATAATCGGCAACTTTTTTGCGCGAGCGTGATAGAATTTTACGGAAGTTCGCCCGCGAGATATCGCAAATTTCCGCCCCGATACGATCAGTGACATCAAAGATGGCTCCCAGAATCAGCACCATCCGCTCCATTCGAGTCAGACACAGAAGTATGCATAAAGTGCAGTAGTTCTTGGTTTCATCGATGATTTCTTTATCACGCATTGGGGCATGCTTTTTTGTATCGGGCAGGTTAAGGCTAAAGGTTGCAAAATCAAGGTTTTCCGCGTGAGCGGCAAAGAATTGTTCCTTTTTGCTTTCCTTCATGTTGATTACATGATTGACAACAATCCGGTATAACCAGGTTCGAAACGCTGCCTTTTTCTGATCGTATGTAGAGAGCTTGGCAATGGTTTTGATCAATATCTCCTGCGTTACATCTTCCGCCCGGTGGATGTTTCCGGTCATATTCAAGGCGATATTAAAAATCCAGGACTGGTGACGCAGGATAAGTGCCTCCAGTGCCGCCGCATCACCTTCCAGCGCACGTTTTATATAATCAACATCGCTCTCATGCTCTTCAATCTTTTCCTGAAATGGATTGTGCATGCTTTAAACTCTTTACAAAAGTGAATTTCCTTCTCATATAACTTATACAATTTTTCCCCAAAAGTGTGACAGACATTTTCTAATTATTCCAATTCTAAATCATCGTTTCTAGACATTTCCTTTAAATTACAAATCATTATACTCTGATTTGCCGGTTATGCCTGTTTTAGTTTACCTTCATTTTACTTGACACTTCCATCTTTTAACCGATATATTTAGCCGTCATTTTCAGGGTATTGGCAATGCGTCATAATTTATCCAACTGATTGCGGAGAAAACATGGAATTAATTTTGATTATAATAATTCTCATCCTGCTGCCCATCGGTTTTGTTCTGCTGTATCTGCGGACGGGGAGAGATTCTGTTGATCTTACGCCGCTTATCAACAAATTGGATATATTACAAAATTTTCAGGAAAGAATCGATCGCTCGGTGCGGGATGAGATTGCCATGTTTCGTGCCGAAATGCAGATGCAAGCCCAGCAGGAAAGAACGGAATTAGCCGGTTCGCTTAAGTCTTTCGGAGATTCCGTGCAAGCGCGTATGGCGGAAATTGCCGACCTGCAGCGTAATCAATTGGAAGGCTTTGCTGCCCGGTTGTCTTTACTCACCACAACTAACGAACAAAAGCTGGAATCTGTGCGGCAGGTAGTGGATGCCAGGCTCAAACAAATTCAGGAAGACAATACACGTCAACTCGACCGGATGCGGGAAACAGTTGATGAAAAATTACAGAGTACGCTGGAGAAAAGGTTGGGTGAATCTTTTAAGCAGGTCTCCGAGCGGCTCGAGCAGGTGCATCAGGGCTTGGGCGACATGCGCAACCTGGCGGCGGGAGTCGGCGATTTGAAGAAGGTGCTGACCAATGTTAAATCGCGCGGTACCTGGGGAGAGGTGCAATTGGGCGCGCTTTTGGAAGAAATTCTGTCGCCGGAACAATACGCAAAGAATGTGAAAATCAAAGAGAACAGCAATGATTTTGTCGAATTTGCCATCAAACTGCCGGGTCAGGGTGATGAAAAGGCAGATCCGTTGTGGATTCCGGTTGACGCAAAATTTCCGGTGGAAGATTATCAAAGACTTTTAGACGCGCAGGAGCGGACGGATGTAACTGCCGCTGATGATGCTGTAAGGCAACTGGAGGCAAGCATCAAAAAATCAGCCAAAGATATATCTCAAAAATATCTGGCACCGCCCAAAACCACGGACTTTGGCATTATGTTTTTGCCGTCCGAAGGCCTTTATGCCGAAGTCATTCGCCGAACAGCTTTAGTCCAGTTGTTGCAGCGTGAATATCATATTGTTGTTACAGGACCTACCACTTTTGCCGCTATCTTAAACAGCCTGCAAATGGGCTTCCGCTCCCTGGCGATTCAGCAACGCTCCAGCGAAGTCTGGAAAGTGCTGGGCGAAGTCAAAACAGAATTTGGTAAATTTGGCGATCTATTGGATGCTGTCCATAAAAAACTGGTGAATGCAACAGACTCTATGG
>Ga0209777_10001789_pt1 | contig 29884 bp, 26 predicted proteins | sample FrelakmetHBP12HB_FD_187147 | JGI IMG/M metagenome (GOLD analysis project Ga0209777, IMG submission 187147) | Freshwater lake sediment microbial communities from the University of Notre Dame, USA, for methane emissions studies -HBP12 HB (SPAdes)... | ecosystem: Environmental > Aquatic >...
CCTGGACCCTCGCCGAACTCAATCCCCTGGTTGCCGCGGCCAACAAGGCTGCCAATCAGGCTAAAGCCATGGGACTGAAGTATGCAACGGAAAACGCCAACGAGGTGATCAAAGGGGACGATATGACTTCCTTTGGCATTACGGAGTTTTTCGCGAACGTAAACCCCAATGTCGGTTTGCAGTTCGATACGGGAAACTTTTTCTGTGTGTCCAGGGTGTTAACAAAGCCGGCGGATGCTCAGGCCTTTCTGGAGAAATACATCGGAAAGCTGGCGTATATCCATCTGAAAACCTCATCGCCCGAGCACAAGCCCCTTCCAATCCTGGGAGAGAATGAGCTCGATTTCAACATCATTCTGGCCTTGATGGCCAAGAACAGAGTCCCCTGGGTGGCCATCGAATTGGCCCAGGCAGGCACCCTCGAGGAATGCTATGCCAACCATAAGAAAAGTGTCGAGTATTTGATGAATAATTATTGAGGACCCTGGGATCCGCTGAATGAGTAGTTGTGCTGAGAAGACATATCGGGAAATCAGAAAAAGACGTGAGAGGAGGAGAGAAACGAAGAAACCTGTGGTTATTCTTATGCTGTTGGTCGTTTTGGGTTTATAAAGGAGCAAACTATGGACATTCGATATGCGATTCACCCGGATCATATGAAGGCTTTGGATAGTCAGGAAATGAGGAAACATTTTCTGATCGATCGGCTTTTTGAAAAGGCTAAAGTGAATTTGGTCTATAGCCACATCGATCGCATCATCACTGGAGGCGTCTGTCCGGCCGATACCGAATTGAAGCTCGCGGTGACAAAAGAGCTGGGCGTCGATACGTTTCTCCAACGAAGGGAAATGGGAATCATCAATATTGGGCCGGCGGGAACGGTTCTGGTGGATGGGAAGGAATACCTTCTGGAAGAAAAAGAGTGTCTCTATGTCGGCATGGGGCCAAAAGAGGTGGCGTTCAGGAGCACGGATAGGGACCATCCCGCTAAATTCTATTTCAACAGCACGCCAGCGCATGTTGCGTACCCGATCGTCAAGCTCTCCATGAAGGATGCCCAACGGGTCAATCTGGGCTCTCGGGATAAAGCAAACGTGAGAACCATCTATCAATTTATCCACCCCGATGTCCTGAAGAGCTGTCAGTTGGTGATGGGAATGACGCTTTTGGAACCCGGCAGTATTTGGAATACCATGCCATGCCATACTCATGACAGGCGCATGGAAGTTTATCTCTATTTTGATCTACCCGATGATTCCCTGGTATTTCATCTGATGGGCGAGCCCAAAGAAACACGGCATATCGTAGTGAGGAATGAACAGGCGGTGATCTCTCCCAGTTGGTCAATCCATTCGGGGGTCGGGACCAGCAATTACACGTTTATCTGGGGGATGGCCGGAGAAAACCAGACATTCACGGACATGGATCAAATCCCAATGTCAGAGTTGAAATAGTCTATTGAAGAGGAGGGTCCTTTATGATACTCAATGCCTTTAAATTGGCAGGAAGAGTGGCCATGGTGACCGGGGCCAGGACAGGGCTTGGGCAGGGGATGGCGTTCGGCCTGGCTGAAGCGGGCGCAGATATTGTCGGGATCGATCTGAGCAGTCTGGCCGAGACACAAAAGGGTGTTGAAGAGAGAGGAAGGAGATTCTTGGGAATCGAAGCGGATCTGTCGAATATCAAGACGATAGACGATATCATCCACCGAACGATTCAAGAATTTAAGAAGATTGATATCTTAGTCAACAACGCGGGAATCATAAGACGGACGGATGCAATCGATTTTAGTGAAAAGGATTGGGATGATGTCATGAATATTAACGTGAAAACAGTATTCTTTCTTTCTCAGGCTGTTGCGAAACAATTCATAAAGCAGAAAACGGGCGGGAAAATAATCAATGTTGCGTCGCTGCTTTCTTTTCAGGGAGGGATCAGAGTTCCATCCTATACCGCCAGCAAGAGCGGTGTCATGGGAATCACAAGACTGATGGGAAATGAATGGGCGAAATACAATATCAATGTCAATGCGATTGCACCGGGATACATGGCAACAGATAATACAGCGCCACTACGAGCAGACCCGGAAAGAAGTAAGGCCATTTTAGAAAGGATACCGGCAGGAAGATGGGGTCTGCCGGACGATTTAAAGGGAATCGCTGTTTTCCTTGCTTCGGAAGCCTCCAGTTATGTGAATGGTTACACGATAGCCGTTGACGGTGGTTGGCTCGCGCGGTGAAAGACAGCGCCCTTTTTCGTACCCCTTGTTAGGCTATCGACTGGATGAAAGGAGGTAAGAATGGCTGAAAAGAAAAGAGCGTATTTTTATTCCATTAAGGATTTGCCAGTTGTGATGTTAACAGAAAAATCGAAGAGTCATATGGTTACCGGTCAAAATGCACTGATCAGTTTTATAGAGAATCCGCCGGGTTGTGTTTTTCCTCTTCACAGCCATCCTGCAGAACAGATTCTTATTATGCTCGAAGGAGAGGAGGACCACATTTGCGGCGAAGTGCGGTTCTTGATGAAGGCCGGCGACCTGTGCATCCATCCCCCCAACGTAATGCACGGGGGTGAAACCAAAACTGGATTCAAAGGAATTGACATCTTCGCGCCGCCCCGGGAGGAATGGCTTGCGAAATTGAAAGAGGCACTGAAAGAGCGAGGAGAGGAGTGAAGAAGAGTTCGGAGTTCAGGGTCCGGAGTTCAAAGTTTTAAACCATCGGATAATAAAGGGAAAAGGGGAAGAGGATTGAAATGGAAAATTGGAATTTCTATATGCCCACCCGGATTCGCTTTGGGTGGGGTCGCTTTAAAGAGATCCGTCAAGTAATCGATGAACTGAATGGCAAGAGGGTCTTCCTGGTCACAGGTAAAAAGTTTGCAAAGAAATATGGGATGTTGGAAAAACTGACTGATTACCTGAAGGGATTAACCCTTGAGGCCTTTGCGGAGATCGAGGAGAACCCATCGATTGAAACGGTGGATAGAGGTGCGGCGCGATGCAAGGAGGCCATGTCTGATACGGTCATCGGCCTCGGAGGGGGAAGCGCACTCGATGCCGGGAAGGCGATTGCCATGCTGCAGAAGAACCCTGGTTCCATCCGGGAGTATCTGGATCAGGAGAAAATCTGCCAGACCAAAGGCCTGCCTTGCGTTGCCATCCCCACCACCTCGGGAACGGGGAGCGAGGTCACCCCCTTCACTGTTATCACTCACCCGGGCAAGAAGGCAAAACCAGCCATTGCACCTCCTCAGAACTTCCCGGACGTTGCCCTGGTGGATCCGGAGCTGACGTTAAACATGCCCTTTGAGGTGGCCGCCGCAACGGGCCTGGATGCCCTCTGTCAGGCCGTGGAAGGGTTCTGGTCAACCCAGAGCAATCCGGTAACGCGATCTTTAGCTTTTCAAGCGATCGAGCTTGCGATGGAGAATCTTGAAGCAGCCTGCATCAGGAAGGATCAGGCATCCGTAACGAATATGGCCCTGGCGAGCCACCTTACCGGAATCGAGATGTCCAATATCGGAAATACCGCCATCCATCCCCTCTCCTATCCCATTACGCTCGATTACGGAGTCTCCCATGGATTCGCCTGTGCCATCTTCCTTCCGGCGGTGATTCGTTTTAATGCCCAAGCAGTTGAGGAACGATTCAGAGATCTACTTCGCATTTTGAATCTATCGAGTGTGGAGGCCTTTGCTGACCGCGTCGAGTCGCTCATGGAGATCTTGAAAGCACCGAAGAGGCTCCGTCAATTCGGGGTGAAGATGGGAGAGATCCCCCAGATCGTAAAACGAGGGATGGGAAGATCCACGGCGTGGAATCCGAGGACGATGACAGAGGAAGATATCATTCAGCTTTGCAAAACGATCCTGTGATCCTAAGGGACACAGAGCCACGAAAGGAGGTTTTCGGTTATGAAGTCACATCGAATCATTTTATTGACATTGGCATTGGTGGTCGCGGCACTCTTCACTCTTGCAGGGTTGCCGAAGGCCGAGGCCCAGGTCGTACAGATGAAGTTCGCCCATTTCGGCGAAGAGACCCATCCCTCGAATCTGGCGGCGAAACAGTTTGCAGCAAGAGTGGAGGAACGTACCAAGGGTCAGGTGAAGATTACCATCTACCCCAATAATGTCCTGGGATCTCCTCCGGAGCAGGCCGAACAGATAAGGCTCGGTGCAATTGATATGGGTCTTTGCACCCAAGGTCAACTGGACAAGTGGGTGAAAGCCTTCTCCGTGGTCATGCTTCCCTTCTTGTATGACGATTATGACCATGTCCACCGAGTTCTGGACGGCCCAGCGAAGGATTGGTTTTTCCCCCTTGCGGAAAAGGAGGGATTTGTCATCCTCAGCAACTGGGAATATGGATTCCGAAATCTCACCAACAATAAACGCCCTGTTCTGAAACCGGAGGATGCGAAAGGGTTGAAGATTCGAACTCCGCCGGAAATGCAGCTTCAGGTCACCATGGAAGCGTTGGGCGCAGTCGTTACGAAGATTGCCTTCCCTGAAGTTTATATGGCCCTTGCACAAAATGTGGTGGACGGAGAGGAGAATCCCATCTCCGTCATCTATTCCATGAAGTTTTACGAAGTTCAGAAGTATCTGAGCCTCACCCGGCATATCTACAACAGCATGATGCATGAGGTGAGCAAGAAGTCCTGGGACAAATTGACACCAGCGCAGCAGGAAATCTTTAGAGAAGAAAGCAAATTAGCAGGTGACTATATGCGGAAGTTGATTGTGGCTGAGGAGGCGGAGCTAATTGAAAAGATGGAGAAGGCCGGATTGCAAGTGGCGCGGCCTGATCTCGCCCCCTTCCGCGCGGCCATGGGGCCAGCTTACGAAAAGATCGGCAAGTATGCAGGTGAAGACAATGTAAAGAGATTCATGAAATTAGTGGAGGATGCCAGAAAGAAATAGTAGTCAGCATAACAATACGGTAGAATAAACGGGCGGGTGTAATGTTTTTTCGTTACGCCTGCCTGTTTTTAACCGTTTTCTACAGCCAATAGATCATTCATTGAGATTTGAGAGGATAACGCTATGATGACCGCCGCCATCTTTGGGGTTTTGATATTGCTGATTATGATCGGACTTCCGATCGCTTTTGCCATGGGGCTGACGGCGGTGATTTTTTTCGTGGTTCTGGGCGAGACAAGCGTTTTGTGCATGCTCCCGGCGAGAATGTACTCCAGCACGACAAGTTTCACCCTCCTTGCCATCCCATTTTTCATCCTGACCGGCAACCTGATGAATGCCGGCGGCATCACGCAGCGGTTGTTTCGATTTGCCCAAAGCGCAGTAGGGCACCTGAAGGGAGGCCTCGGCCATGTCGTCGTGGTCAGCGCAATGATCTTTGCGGGTATGACAGGGGCAGCCGTCGCCGAGGCTGCGGCCATCGGAACGGTCGGATTGGAAGGAATGACCAAGAAGGGCTTCGATCGAAAATTCTGCGCCGCGATCATTGCCTCTGCCTCGACCATCGGGCCGGTCATCCCTCCCAGCATCCCTTTAGTCATCTACGGCAGCATCACCGGCACATCAGTTGGCCGGCTTTTTCTGGGTGGCTTTTTCCCCGGCTTTCTGATGGGCATCGTTCTGATGATCATTGTTTACGTCTATGCCAAAATGAGAAACTATCCGAAAGAGAAGAGGGCTACCTTCATGGAAATTCTGAAAGCCATTTGGGGGGCCTCAAGCGCTATTCTGACGCCGGTCATCATTATCGGCGGAATGGTCTCTGGAATCTTTACGCCGACCGAGGCGTCGATCATCGCCGCGGTCTATGCCCTCATCTTAACCATGTTTATATATAAAGAAATCAAAATAAAGGATCTTCCGCGCATCCTGTGGGAGACGCTTGAGTCTTCAGTCCGCGTCCTGTTCATTATCTCGGCAGCCGGCATCTTCGGATGGCTTCTCATTCACCAGAAGGTCCCCGAGGCGGTCATTCATGGGCTCCTGTCCCTAAGCAGTAAGACATGGGTGGTCTTGCTGGTGATCAACATCATTCTGCTCATACTGGGATGTTTCATGGAGGGAATAGCCATCATCCTTCTGACGGTCCCGATCTTCATGCCAGTCGTAACCCAACTCGGCGTCGATCCCGTTCATTTCGGATTGATCATCACCCTCAACTCGATGATCGGCCTGTTGACCCCTCCTGTCGGCATGGTTTTGTACACCATGGCGAGCATCGGAAAACTCCCCGTCATGGAACTGGCCTATGAACTGAGATGGCATATGGTGGCTCTGACGTTCGTATTGTTTCTGGTCACGTATGTACCCGTCATTACGACTTTCGTACCCAACCTGCTGATGGGCGCTGCAAGATGAGCGGAGGCTGAAGATGAAACAGGAATATTTGGGCAAGGTGGATCGGACAGTGGGAATCGGGTTGCGGTGGGGGAGTTCTTTTTGTTTAGCAAGCCTGTGGATCATCGTCACTGCCATCGTACTTTTGAGATTTCTCCCGATCTTTTCCATGGGATGGTCGGACGAGATCGTGGAATTGTTGTTTGCATGGATGGTTTTCATTTGCGCGGCGGAGTTGGGCCGTCAAAGGAAGCATTTTATCGTGGATCTCATCCCCAACATGATCGCCGGAACCCGGACAGGGCAGGTCCTGGGCATCGTGGTCCAGTTGCTTGCGTTGGCGTTTCTCCTGGTCTTCACCTATGAAGGAGCGTTACTGGCAATTCAGGCCACAGATCGATCCCCAATTTTCGAATATCCAAAAACCCTCTGGTATATGCCCATTCCGATCTCCGGGGCGATCATGATGGCCTATACGATCCGGGATCTTTATCTCTTGATCTCTCGTCGACGGACCTGAGTCATGGGGGCAATTAGCCAATCAACCAACTTCTCTGCATGAGCATGGAGGCACCCATGAAAATGGAACATGTTGCACTCAATGTGTCCGATCCCGCAGCCGCGTCGGCGTGGTACCGGGACCACCTGGGATTTGAAATCGTGAAGAGCATGGCAACACCGCCGTTCACCCATTTCTTGAGGGAAAGGGCCGGAACGATGATGATCGAGGTCTATCATAATCCTCCGGATGAGGTCCCCCGGTACTCCGAAATGAATCCCTTGCTCCTCCATCTGGCCTTCATCTCGGCCGATCCGGAAATGGACAGAACAAGGCTTCTTGCCGCGGGGGCAACTTTCGTTGAGGAACAGCACCTTCCCGACGGCACCCATCTGGTGATGATGCGCGACCCCTGGGGACTGGCGATTCAGTTGGCCAAGCGGGCCACGCCCCTTCTCCGTCCAGAGAAGTAATCCCCCATGATGCACGTAGCCCGCTCGCAGCCTCTGCCTCAGCCCCTCTGCACTCAAAACCGCTGAGTTGATTTTACAGTCCCATTCTGCTGGCAGATTGTTGCAATGCTAAGGCTGTCGCTGCGGTTATCCCTTCATTGCACCGGCGGTCAGCCCCTTGATGAGGTGTTTCTGGAGGAAGGTGAAGAGGATGGCCACGGGGACGGTACTGATCATGACGCCGGCGGAAAGCTGCCCCCACTGGACTTCGTACTGGCCTGCCATGTACAGGAGGCCGGCTGACAGCGTCCGCATTTCGGTGCTGCTCGTGAACGTGGTGGCGAAGAGCAGCTCGCTCCAGGAGGAGACGAAGGCAAAGATGGCCGTGGCTGCGATCCCCGGTGCCGCCAGGGGCACGATGATCCGGAGCATGGCGCCGAACCGGCTGGAGCCGTCCATCATGGCGCTCTCCTCCAATTCGCGCGGGATGCTCTCGAAGTAGCCGACCAGCATCCAGACCGTGAATGGCACGGTGAAGGAGAAGTTGGAGTAGATGAGCGCCTGATACGTGTCGATCAGGCCCAGGGCATACCACTGGGAGAGCAGGGGTGGGATGAGCAGAACGGCGGGGAACATCTGAGTGGCCAGGAAAACCAGCATCAGGGTGTTCTTGCCGACGAAACGGAAGCGCGCCAGGGCGTAGCCGGCCGAGGTGGAGATCACGATGGTGGCCACCATGGTAACCGAGGAGACCCACAGGCTGTTGGCGAAGAAGCGGCTGAACGGAGTGAGGCGGGAGGTCCAGGCCTCCACATAGTTCTGAAAGGTGGGAAGGGCGGGGATGTACGTGATCGGGGTGGCGTACAATTCCGCCCGGGTCTTGAGGGAGGCTGAGAAGGCCCAGAGAAACGGCCCCATGGCAAAGAGCGTCATGATCGCCAGGCCGGTCCAGAGGGCCGGGCCGCCCAGGATGCGCTCCAAGAAATCACCAGATCGATGTTTGCTCATTCCGAAACCGACTCCACGCCTTTCGTGACTTTGAGATAGAAGGCAGTAAAGACCAGCATGATGACCAGGAGGATCACCGACAGCGTCGCGGCGTAGCCGAAGTCCAGGTCCGTATACGCCGAGAGCAAGGTATAGCTTGAGGTGATCTGGGTCGCATTCGCCGGACCGCCGCCGGTCATGACGAAGATGAGATCGGCGTAGTTAAAGGTCCAGATGATGCGGGTGGCTGTGGCGACGATGATGATGGGTCGCAGCATGGGCAGCGTGACATGCCTGAACCGCTGGGTGACGCTCGCACCGTCCACCGTGGCCGCCTCGTAGAGCTTGTCCGGTATGGCCTGCAGGCCGGCCAGAATCATGATGGTGAAGAATGGAATCCCTCGCCAGATGTTCGTAAAGATGACCGAGGCCATGGCTGAGTTGGGCTCGCTCAGCCAGGCGATTGGCACGCGCAGAAGCCCCACCCGCCTGAGGATGTCATTAATCGGCCCATAGTTCGGCTGGTACAGATACTCCCAAACCAGCCCGACGACCACGCCCGGAATGATCCAGGGCAGCAGATTCAAGGTCCGGAGGAACGTCCGCCCCTTGAACCCGGCGTTCAGAAGCAGCGCCCCCAGGAAGCCCAGCACGAACTGGATGCTGACTGAACAGACGACCCAGATGAAGGAATTCTTCAGCGTCAGCCAGAACGTCGGGTCATGAATCATCCGCAGGTAGTTGCCAAGCCCGATGAAGTGGTAATCCTGGGGACGGGAAAGGACGTTCTGGTACAGGCTCATGTGAATGGCTTTTAGAATAGGGAAAAGGACCGTGCCTCCCAGGCAGATGGCTGCCGGCAGGAGGTAGGCGTAATTGGCAAGGGTCTCCCGCGTGCCCCGGGAGATGAAGCCCCGGGGTACGGGCATAACAACGCTCGATTCTCTGGTCACCGGAAAGGTTCCTACTGAAGGGTACTCTGTTACAGCCGGTCCCAGAGGCCGGATAGCCGTCCCCCGGGACCGGGAAAGCGACACGGACCGCTATTATTTCATGTTATTGGTCAACATCTCGGCAAACTTGTCCAGGCACTGCTTCGGCGTGGCCTGGCCAACAAACGCCTGCTGGAACAGGGGCACCCCTTCCGAGTCAAGCTTGCCGCCCCACCCGGGATAGGCCAGGTAAGGACTGACGATGGAGAAGGGGAAGGACCCGACGAAGCCCGCGTACGCGGCCTCGGTATACGGCGGTCGCTTGGTAAGCGCCTCCCGTGTGGGCAGCAGGCCGAGCGTCTTGCAGTACCGGAAGTGGGGTTCGTCGTCCATCAGGAAGGCCATGAACTTCCATGCCCCTTCCTTGTTCTTGGCCCCCTTGAACATGGTGAGCGTCTCGGAGAAGAAGAACGAGGCGCGCTTCTTCGCCGGGCCGACCGGGACCGGGAGCGTGGCGAAGTTTGCCTCGCCCACGAACTTCTTCTGCTCCTCGATCGAGCCCGAGTTGTGGAGGTACATGCTCGTGACGCCGCGGCCAAAGCCCTCGACGATCTGGCGATAGGCGTCCGTCGGGGCACTGGGCGGGGTGACCTTCACTTTCCGGATGAGGTCAATGTACCACTCGAACGCTTGCACGGCCTCCGGGGAGTTGATGGCGACCTTGCCATCCTTCAGGACCTGGGCGCCGTTGCCGTACATGAACTCGGTGGCGTACAGGACCGCCCAGGTGCCCCCGCCGCGCAGCCCGAAGCCGTACTGGTTCTTCTCCGGCTTGGTAAAGCCCTTGGCAAGGGTCAGGAAATCGTCCCACGTCCAGTTGAACGTGGGGGCCTTGAGCCCGTACTCCTTCACCCGGTCCGTCCGGACGAAGATGGCGTCGTTCGTAAGAGCCCAGGGAAAGGAGACAATCTTTCCCTTGACCGTCACCGTCTGCCAGGCGGTGGGCGCGGTGGCGGCGTAGTGCTTCCAGGCCTTGATCTGGCCGGTCAGATCCTCCAAGGCCCCCATCCCGTCGAACTCACCCAGCCAGTTATCCCACATCATGCTCAGATCTGGCGGGTTTCCAGAAGCGATGGCGGTGATTAGCTTCTGCCGCGCCTGGGCCTGCGGCACGAACTCAACTTTGACCTCGACGTCCGACTGGGATTTGTTGAATTCGTCGATGAGCGATTCCACGAGGGAGATCCTTAGTGGCTCCGGGACGCTGAACTGAAACCGTACGGTACTCGCGGCCGAGGCCGAACGCACCACCCCACCGAGGGTGAGGCCCAATGCCACAATGGACACAACAACCACGAGCCCGCTAAACCTTACACAATATTTCATAACGATCCTCCTTCCGCGGTCTGTGTCTCACGGACCGCTTCGATGTCGCTTTGGGTTGCGTCGAATATACTAAAAGCGGAGTTGTATGTCAAGCAAAAAACCACAAAAATTGGTATCCCCTCACTTATTGGTGGGAGTAGAGGCTTTAGCCGGAGGTCTTCCGCCTGAAGGCTCGACTCCTAAAGAGAGGATTCCAAGTGAAAATAGCCGAGTTTTGGCTAAGCTTATGAGGGCGACTAAAGTCCTCCTTCCCCGGAATTACATCAGAACGCCTGGGCATTCATAGAGCGACTTTCGTTGCCTGAACCAAAGCATCCAGATTCTCAGCGGACATCCCTGGAGAAGCCCCACCTCCTGCCGAGAGGAGCAGAGCCCGGCCGCCTTCTGCCTTTCGGATACACTCTACAGCAAAGGCTCGAACTTCTTCAGGGTTGCCGTAAACCAGGACATCAAGAGGAGGAACGTTTCCCATGAGGCAGACCCGGTCACCAATCCTATGATAGACCTCGCCAATATCGAGTTTGTGGCTGAAATTGAGCACGTGAAATCCCGTTTCAGCGAGGGGTTCAAGGATCCGGCCATTGGGTGTATCGTTGTGATAAACCTTTACCATGTTCCTGAAGGAAGCGAAGATCTCTCCCAGGTAGGGATGCGCGAATTCAAGATAATCCTCAGGTGACAGGAAACCCACAACGTCATCGAGCACCATGATCCCTTCTACCTCCGAGAGCCGATCGATCTGTGCATGAAGCCATCGAATGACGGTCTGGGTCGTTATGTTGAGCAACTCCTTTGTCTCAACCGGATAGAGCTTCAGATCCATCAAGAACTCGGAGAGGCCCCGCAGATGGGCGGCAATGGCGAGGGGACCGCGGGCAGCAACCATCTTGATGTGCTGCCCTCGAATCTTTAGCTCCTTTTCCATGAATCGGTAGAGATTCAGAACCAGGGGCATCAACCCGTCTTCCGCAGGGTCAGGAACCTCAAGCCTCGACACCTGGGCAATGTCAGTGACCACCGGGCTGATCGAGGGCGGGTTATTTTCCCAAAACTTGATTTTGCAGCCAAACCCCGAGGGTTCCACTGCCATCCCATATTCTATCCAGAAGCCGGGAAGGAAGACGACCTCTGGAAAACGCTCTTCAAGATAGAGGTTCGTTTTCATCCACTGATCGGGAAGAGTAAAGTAATCCAGATGAGAAATGCCCACGAAGCCGGGAAGCCACGGGCTGTCCACGATCAAGACAGGCAGAACGGCGTGTCCATCCACGGCCTGACCGACCGGTTCCGAGCCCTTTCTGTTGTGGAGGGCGAATCGTTTAAAGTTTTCCCACGCCTCTAATCTCATCGACGTACCATTAGCCGTTCGTGCTTCTGAGCTGGTGGTTCGACAGGCTCACCACGATCGGTTTTATTCCGAATGTCCTGAGCTTGTCGAAGGATGAACCGTTTTTGCATGACTGAACAACATTGAGGTCAACCCTTCATCTGCTCCAGGGTCGCCTTGGAGGCATTGAACATGAAAGAGGTGTCTGTGGAGCAGGCCAGGACTGTCATTCCCCTGGCCTTCCATTTCTTGATGGCATCCGTGCTTCCAATGTGGATACCGGAAGCCTTTCCATGTCTCTTTGCTGACTCGACCACTTTTCCAATCGCCTCCTGGATCATGTCGGAACCCAACTGGTCAGGAATCCCGAGGGAGATCGAGAGATCATTAGGACCGATTAAACCCACATCGATTCCCTCCACGCTGAGGATCTCATCGATGTTTTTAATGGCCTCCTGAGTCTCAATCTGTGCAATGAGCAGGGTGTGGTCATTTGCCTCTTTCATATAATCGGGAGCCTTCCTGGGTTTGAAGTCGGTCATCCCGGACTGGGACCCAAATCCCCGCTGCCCCAGGGGAGCATATTTTGCAAAGCGGACAATGGCCTCCGCCTGTTCCTTCGTTGAAGTCATGGGAACCATGATCCCCTCTGCACCGGCGTCGAAGACCCTCGATATGAAAAATGTCTCGAGACGGGGGACCCTGATAATCGAGGCAATCCCAGCGGATCTCGCACCGCGAATCAGGTCGGCGACGGTCTCCATGTTATAGCATCCATGTTCCATGTCGATGAAACAAAAATCATACCCTGCTGCCGCAAAAACACATGGCGCTCCCGGATCACGGGACAACCGGATCATCATTCCGTAGACGCACTCCCCTGCCATAATTCTCTTCCTCAAGCCTGCCCAACCCATATTTTTCCCTCCTAACGTGACTTAAGTCGCATAGCGCATAGTGTCAGACCCAACCAATGAAAAATGCAAAATGCAAAATGCAAAATTGAAAAGCCCAAACAAAGGGGAGAAAACATCTTTGAATAACTCATTTTGAACTTTGAATTTTGCAATTTGAATTTTGCAATTCTTCCTCGGTTATAAGAGTTTCATTTCCTTCAGGATTCCCTTTAGTTCGTCCTTGGCTTCGGGTTTCATGCCTCCGACCGGCGGGATCCCGACGCCGGCGTCGATGCCGATCAGCGTCAGAGCCTCCTTGATCACCACGGGAAACGTTCCCAGATCGAAGGCCAACCGGAGGGGAGCTAATCGGAACTGGGCATCGAGAGATCGCTTCATGTCTCCTGCCATGAAGGCTTCATAGATTTCGACGACCACCTTCGGCGCCACATTCCCTGTCGCCGCGATCGCTCCCGTCCCTCCATAACAGAGGGTTCCGTAGATCAAGGTATCCCTCCCGGCAAGAACTGAGAATCCTTCTCCCGTTCTCCGAATATATTCCGCCGTGAGCGACAGATCTCCGGAGGAATCCTTGATGCCGACGATATTCTCCACTTTTGAGGCCCGGACGACGAAATCGGCAGATATGTTCACCCCGGTTCGAGCCGGATTGTTGTAGAGAAGGACGGGAAGCTTCGTCGACTTCGCAATGGTCGTGTAGAATTGAAGAAGCTCTGCCTCGCTTGGCCGGATGAAGTAGGGCGTGATCACGGAGACGGCGCTCGCACCGGCCGACTCGGCCATCTTCGTCAACGCGACAGCCTCTCGTGTCGTGATGGCTCCGGTCCCTGCATAAACCGGAACCCGGCCCCGGGTCTCTTCAACGACGACCTCAATGATCCGCTTCTTCTCTTCAAAGGTGAGAGCATAGAACTCCCCCTGAGTCCCAACGGAAAAGAGGCCATGAACGCCTCCTGCAATCAGATAGTTCGTCAGCTTCCGAAGGGCCTCCACATTAATCTTCCCGTCGGCAGTAATCGGTGTCACCATCGCCGGGATAATGCCTTGCGGTTTAAATATCATCTTTTGTCCTCCTAACCCCCGGCTCACCGGGGAACTAAACAGGTTCTCAGCGCTTGAGAAATTCGAAATCCGAATATCGAAATTCGAAACAAATCTAAATGCTCAAATGTTCAAATGCTCAAAAAAGGATCGTTTTGAATTTCGGATTTGAGACATTTGAATTTGTTTCGAGCTTCGGATTTCGTGCTTCGGATTTAAATGTCTTCAATTGAGCCTGCCCGTTTCCCCTCATCCTCTGAGGATGGGCAAAGTCAGGAGTCCATCCGGTATGATCAGAACCTTTGCCTTCGGATTTTTCTTCAGCTCCAAATCCAGGGCCTGCTGCAACGTCGGAACGGATTCGAGATGAATTTCTTTAAGTGTCTCCTCTGGAATCGTGCATTCCGTCAGCACGATCCTTGCCTGTTTGAGAATCCAGGCCAGGATCAGAGCTTTCTGCTCTCCCGGAGCAAAGCCTTCCTCCCGCGAGATGGCGATCACATCATCTGCATTTTCAGATCGCCTCATGATGTCACAATACCCCGGATGCCCGCACCCATCCTCACAGGCAGCGGGAATGAGAATAACTCCTCCCTTTACGACCACAGGACGGGGACCGAAAACGACCACATTTCCAGCCCGACTCGCCTGGTAAAGGTCCCTGCTTTTTGGATAACCAACTCCACTGATGACAATGTCTCCCGGTCGTTCGATTTCGACCTCGTAGAGATGCCGGGCTGTCTGGACCCCTTCCTGAAAGGCCGCCACCGGGTCTCCGGCAACAACTTTGACCACTTCCTTCTTTCCCGTCTGGACGACATTGACGATAAAGTGGAGCCCGATTGCCTGGGTTGCCTCTGTGAGAAAACGCCGGAATTCGTTGCCCTCGGTCACCCCCAATCGGGTGTGCTCCATCATGCGATAATTGTGGGTTGCCCCGATCGTCTCCTCACCGGCAACTCCGACGGCGATGCTCTTCACCCCGCCACTGTAGCCTGCAAAGAGATGGGGCTCGATGACTCCCGTGGAAATACGAATATCAGCCCTCGCAACAGTCTTATTGAAAACCAGAGGGATGCCTCCCTGAGACTTCCCCAGGTTGATGAGACCATCGGGATTCCATGGGTCGTGATTGATAAATGAAATCTCATCCACCACCGGACCAAATTTCTCTCGCAATTCTTCCGGCGTGTTCGGCCGATGGGTTCCCGTAGCGACCACAGCGGTGATATCCTTTTTCTTTATCCCGCCCTTTTCGAGCTCTCCGAGAAGGAGGGGCAAAATAATCTCCTCGGGAAGCTTCCTCGTGATGTCGGTTACCACGATCGCCACGGTCTGTCCCGGTTTGACCTTCTCACGGAGCCGTCCGGACCCGATCGGACGGCTGAGAGCCTCTTCAACCGCCTTTCTTACATCCGGAACCGGAGCCCTCTCCCGGGACGTCACACACTGGACCGGTACTTCATCCGGGATTTGAATGGACAACAACTTCTTCCCGCAAGGAATCTGATAGTGTTTCATATGAGTATGAACCCCTCACTCCGTTTCTCTCTCCTCAGAGCGGAGAGGGAAGAGCCGATGAATGGAGGTGGATGACAATAACCACGCCCGCCTCACGATTACTAATCACCTATCTCTTTTCAAGCATATTCAGGAGATCTGATTCCTTTCCGGACCTGGCGGGAGGTTTCTCCTTTTCGATCTCGGGCAGTTCCTGCTTTTTCGACTCCTTCTCCCGGATCATGCGCCTTTCGATCCACTGATCGAGGGTCTTTAAATCAAAGAGAACCCGTTCCCCGATTTTTAGATAAGGAAGCTTCTTGGAAGCGGCCATCTTGTAAATTGTTTCCGTGGAAACGCTTAAATATTGACTGGCTTCTTTGGCTGTGATCAACCTCTTCAGTTCCGGGATTTTTTTAAGCCGATCGTCCATCCGTTCGAAATACCTCTCGGCCAGCATGTTTACCAGCATATCCAGGAACTCTTTAATCGGCGGTGAATACTCTTCTCTGGCCATTGCCCCCCTCCTTATCATCGGTTGGTTAGCTCCATCAAATACTTTCAGGAGATTGCCCCGTATCCCTTGCCACATCGAGCTCTGAAAAATTCGAAATTCGAATATCGAAACTCGAAACAAATCGAAACTCCAAATGATCCCGTTTTCAAAACTCTGAAAAGGTCCAGTTTGGAATTTTGGTCATTAGAAATTCTTTCGAATTTTGTGCTTCGAGTTTAGGATTTCCGTTCTTTCTCCTTGGTTTCCTCAAGGATATTTTTCATCATGGCAACATTATCCGTGTGGCCCGTCAGGCGGGCCGTGACTCTGCCTCGAACCGGTCGATTGAGGAGATAGAAATCTCCGATAATGTCCAGGATCTTGTGCCGGGCGAACTCATCCGGAAACCGGAGTTCGGTGTTCACGACCTTTTCATCATCGACGAGGATGAAATTGTGGAGTCTTCCTCCTTCTCCCAATCCCATGCGCTCGAGCATCTCAAAGTCTTTGAGAAAACCGAATGTCCGTGCAGGTGCGATCTCCTTCTTAAAGCTCTCTTCACTTTCCAGGACGAATTCGAATGTCTGTTGCCCAATAGGAAAGGGATAGTCTAGGAAATAATGAACGGAAAAGACCCCTGCAGGCTCGACGACCATCGACTTGTTCTCATGGAAAACCTCAAAACGCCGGTCGATGATGAGTTCATCCACCCTCTCCTCCTGCTCTTCGACCCCGGCTTCTTCAATCATCTTACAGAACTCCAGAGCTGAACCGTCCATGACCGGAATCTCTTCGATCATCTTCACCATCAGGTTCGTGATCCGATATGCATGAAACACCGCCATGAGATGTTCGATCGTCTTGGCAACCGCCATCCCTTTTCTTACGGAAGTGGCGAACCCCGTCGTCTGGACATAATCGACGTGCGCCGGAACCACCTCTTCTGACGAGACATTTCCAAAGAGGATCCCGCTATTCGGGGGAAGAGGTTGAAGCAGCAGCCCTGTCTTCATGCCGGAATGAAGTCCTCTTCCGTAAAGGACCATACTTTTCTTAAGGGTGCGCTGAAGGGAAAGGGCGGCTCCTATTCTCTTCGACGTCTCTTTAGTGAGGGAGAAGGCTTCCCGGATGGAGGAGAGAGGCGGCCCAGCCAGATCTCCAGCCGTCTCCTTGAAGGAGATCATCCTCTCGGTAAGAGAGGGATCCTCGGTGACGATTTCGGTAGACCGTTGGACCGTCATGAGCTCTTTCTGGTGGTCAATGGCCCGGTGGACCGTCATGAGAAGAACATCGAGAGACAAAGGTTTTTCAATGAAATCGAAAGCGCCAAGTTTCACAGCGGCCATTGCCGTCGAGATCGTCGCATGACCTGAGATCATAATCACCTGGCAATCTGGAGCCATCCATTTCAGTCGTTTCAATACCTCGATGCCATCCATCCCCGGCATCCAGATGTCGAGGAGCGTCACGTCCGGTTCTTCCTGACTGAAAATAGCGAGGGCCTCCTCACCGCTCTTTGCCGTGGTGACGTGGAAACCTTCATCTTCGAGCACCCCCGCAACGGATGTAACGATCCTGTCCTCATCATCTACAATGAGGATCTTTTTGTCCATGTAGTCCCCCTTCCACATCAAGTGAATGAGTTATTGAGTGAATGAGTGAATAAGTTACTCAGTCAAAACCCTGTTTCAAGTCCCGAACTCCGAACTCATCACTCCAGACCGAAAGGGCCATTTGCTATTCGCCATGGGCTATTTGCCCTTTGATCATTGCTAACTGATCAATGACCATGTTGCAATGATATGTTAGTAGTTTCCAACTCCCACTTCGGCTTTCAGAAGATGATGATCCTCTGTAGTGGAGGCAAAGACTCTTACGTTCCCGAGTTTCACATTTCTCAGTCCAACTGCGATCACTTCGTGATAAGCCTCTACCATATCTGAGACCTTTGGGCTCTTGTAACGCTTCATCTGGTATTCCGGGAAAAAAGCCAGGATCGTGAATGGAATCTCTGGATTCACATCGAAAATCATCTGGGCGATCTTTTTCAGTTGAGGTGTTTCCACCAGGTTGGGAATATAGAGGGAAAGGATTTCAAGGACAAAGCCCCTTTTGAGAATCTCCGCGGGAAGCTTGAGGATGTTTCGGTTGAAGCAGCCCGTCAGCCACTTATGGTCTCCGTCATCGTAGGCCTTGATGTCAAGCCAGAATGAGTCAACACCCGCTTCCTTCAGTTGGTCGAGGGTCTGAGGGGTGAGGCCATAACCGTTTGTTTCGACCAGAACCCAGAGATCGGTCTCCGCCTTGATAAGACGGGTGCACTGAATATAAAACTCCGGACAGCAAGTCAGGTCACCTCCGGTGAAGGCAACGATATTGCGGGCGGGTCCCCAGCCCTGGGGGCTGAGAAGAATCTCGCTCTTCTCAATCATCCGGGGGCAGAGAGGCGATCGTTTTCCCTGCATGACACAGGCTCCGCAGCAGCGGCACGAGTCCTGGGCATGAAACGCCGTCGCTTTGCTTCGGGGCTCCCAGAGGGTCACTCCCTTCTCATACTCCTTACATGCTTTCAATACATCAGCCGGTGACCACCAGTCTCCTTTTGCCACCTTTGCAAAGGTCCAGGAATGGCATTTGCGACAGGAAAAATTACAGCCCGATTGATAGATGGAAAGATAATTTTCCGGCCGGGAGAGATGAACGGCGGAAATGAGCCTGAGAGGACCGTTGTCCGTCTGCTTGAGGGTCGCCTCACATGCAAGCGATTTTCCCTTCTCCGTATCAACGAAACAACTGCCCTGCGGGTAGCCTTGCTTGATCAGATTGCACTTCATTGTCGAATTTTATCACATGTATTCCACCCCTTGCAAGCAAAGTTAAGCCTGTGATATAGAAAATGGGTTATCATGCTCAACTTGGTTCAGCAAGCCAAGGAGAGAGAGGGGAGCAAAACATGCAGGAACAGATTGAGCAGGTTGCCCGGTGGATCGTAACCTCGAAAAGGGTGGTCGTCTTTACTGGCGCTGGACTCAGCACGGAATCTGGAATTCCGGACTTTCGAAGCCCCGGGGGAATCTGGGACCGATACAATCCAGAGGACTTTTATTTCCAAAAGTTCCTTGAGAGCGAAGCTTCCCGGGAGAAATATTGGCAGATGGCAACGGAGATGTACGAGCCCATGAAGAGAGCCCAACCCAATCCGGCCCATATCGCCATTTCCGAAATGGAAAGGCTCGGCCGGCTTGATTGCGTCATCACGCAAAATATCGATGGCCTCCATTTGAAGGCAGGGAGTTCAGAGAAGAAAGTGATCGAGCTCCACGGAACGGCAATGTCCGTCTCCTGTTTGAGCTGTAAGAAGAGATATGATCGGGACGATATTCAGAAGCGCTTGCAGAGGGGTTTGAAAGTCCCCTATTGTGACGACTGCGGCGGTCCCCTGAAACCAGCAACCATCTCCTTCGGCCAGGCCATGCCTGAAAGAGAGACCGAAGAGGCCTACCATCGGTCTTCTCTTTCCGATCTTTTTATCGTCATTGGCTCCTCCCTCGTTGTTCACCCTGCCGCCTCAATGCCCCTGGTAGCCAAGCGAAGCGGAGCAAAGCTGGTCATTATCAACCGCGACCCGACCCCCTGCGATGACATGGCCGACATTGTAATCCACGGCCAGGCCGGTCCTACCATGGCCGCCATTCTGGACAAAGTAAAAAAGTTTACAAAAGCCTCACCAAATGTGGTATAATACCTTTGCTTCTTGACTGCCAGGTCATTTCTCATCGGGGGTGAAACATGAGAGGTTCCGTTGATTTATGCCCAGACATGAAGCGGATTCGAACCCTTCGCTCCATGGTGCCATGGATTCTTCTCTGTCTCCTCCTGACCTTATTTATCCCGCGCACTGGAAACAGTATTGAAAGGATCTTTCGGATCAATAATGAGCCGACTGAGGGGAATTCCGTGTTCCCTCTTGACGATGGTTATCTTGTCCTTACAAACCACAACGGCAAACAGAACTTTACAAAGTTTGGCCTCCTGGGAGAGGTGCTGTTCTGCAAAGATTTCTTCGATGCCGCAGGGGGATGGCCCCATTCTGCCATTCAAACCAGCGACGACGACTACCTGATTGCGGGTCTCATCAACAACCCAAGGCCGCAGAAAGCCTATCTCATCAAGCTCGATGAAAATCTGAATTTCCAATGGGGCAGGAAATTTACCCATATGGATCCCACTCTTGATATGTGGATCGCCGGAATCAAAGAAATCACAGGAGGATATTTGGTTCTGGTCAAAGGGCAGATGATCAATTTCCTCACCAATAATCCTTTTTTTGGAATTGTGAAGATCAATTTCGACGGAGACCTCGTCTGGCAGAAGAAAATCGATGTTGGAGTTCAGACTGAAGTCTTTGATATTTATGAGATCAGCAGTGGATATGTGATCTATGGCGCAATTGAACATCGTGTTTCCGATTGGGACCTCTACCTTGGGGCCATTGACAAAGATGGAGAGAACATTCTGTGGCAGTTTGTCATTGGTGGTAACGAGTTTGATGGAGCCTGTTCCATGAACTCCCTCATCTATCCTCATGCCTCAAACATTGTCCAGGTCGACGCAGATCATCTTGTGGTTGCCGCTTACACCAAATCCTACGGTGCGAATCCTGAATCGGGAGATGGGGTTGGCAAATCGATCTTGCTCCTCATGTTCCCTACCGAGGGCAATGCCTATACCGCGATGAAGATGATCGATGGACCGATGGATGATCAAATCGCAGGACCTTTCGGAGGACCCAATCTGATCCGATTGTCAGACGGCAATCTTCTTCTCGGAGGCTACACCAATTCGACATGGTCCGATCCCTATTCATCAAATTATCCGGGCGCTTTTCTTGTTAAACTCACTCCAGATTTGAGCGCCATTCTCTGGCAAGATGTGCATCTGGTTCGCACAGGCAAAACGAGGTGGGAACCGGGGCTTGTCCTTGGTCTATCCGAGTCTCTGTCTGATGAGATCGGGGTGACGGGAAAAACAGATGAGGAGGCCTTCTTCTTCACTCTTTCCCCAAATGGGGTCGCCGAGTCGGGATGTACCGTAGGTTTTCCGGCAAATCTTTCGCTCAGCACCGTTACGCCCACCGTGGGTTCTCTCGTCGACTTCACACTCGGTGAGGGCCTGGTTGCCCTGACGAGTATTTCTTCTTCAACTTCCGATGCGGCGATCACTTTGGTTTGCTATTCGACTGCTTCGATCTCTCCCTCTCCACTTGATCGCCATTTTGGAGAACTAAAAGTAGGGAATTCGTCAGCGCCTTTCGACATAACCATCTCGAATGAGAATACAGCCAACGGCACTCTTATCATAAGCGCCATTCATTTCCTGGGCGAGGATAAGGGAGACTTTACGCGCTCCCCGGGCACCTGCGAAACGGCAGACTACACGTTGGAACCTATGGATAGCTGCAAAATCTCCGTGGCGTTCTCTCCCAAATCAACTGGAGAGAAATCGACGACCATCGAAATCATTACGAACGATCCCGATCATCCGAGATGGATTGGAAGGATCAGGGGAACCGGAGTAGCAGGTCAGGGTATCTCCATCAATCCCACAAATGTGCCTTTTGGAGAAGTCCGGGTGGGAGACACCTCGGATCAGACGGTGAACGTTCGAAATTCAGGGACAGTGGACCTTCATCTCGGAGCGATCGGATCACCTGCGGCACCGTTCATCAAGACAGGAGGTACTTGCGCCAATGGGAAGACCCTTGCTCCGGGCGGAAGCTGCACGATCATCCTGAGATTCCAACCAACGAACAGAGGTCCATTCAATTCGAGCTTTGCCATTTCCTCAGACGATCCCAACCAGGGCTCGCTGATCATTAACCTCAGCGGAAAAGGGGCACAGCCAGACGTCCCTGTCACAGCGCCGGATATGAAATCGGATGATCCGGACGAAAATACCGTGCCTGTTACACTGTCCGGCAACGAGACGGGATAACCTGAAATGCACTCTCGACCTCCCAACCCCCAATCCTTCATCCCTGATTTCTAACTCCGAACCCCAGTCCTGTAGAAAAACGGACAATAAAATTCTTGACAAAACTGCTGATTTGTATATTATATTCCCCATGAGTTGCTCCCGGCCATCCTTTCGCAGCGGGAGGAGTTACAGGGATGACGCCGGGTGTAAGATTTTGGCCTTTGCGGATGGTGAACGGTATGAGGACATGAGAGCGGACCAGGGGATGTTAGTATTGGAATGAGAGAATTAGTCCTATTTTCCGAGAAAGGGGGGTATCCACCATGAAAAGAATGATCTTCGTCAGTTTGATCGGGCTTTTTGTTGGTATCATTCCGTGCAGTCCTGCTTTTTCGCTCGTACCCTATGACGATTTTTCAGGAACGTCGATCGACCTCAGTAAGTGGAGGTCGGGGGAATTTGTCAGAGAGATCAGAGACTTGGGAGGGGGGGATCGAAGGCTTGTTCTCGCACGGTCAGGCATAAGTCCTCTCGCAATCGGGAGTTATAATGATGTCCAGCAGAATAACTTAAATTTCAACGATCCTAATTCGGTTAATTCAATCCAGGCCGATGTGACTGTTCTTAAATCGGATATCACTAGTGCGGGCCTCGCAAGGGCAAGGCTCGCGGGCAGGTGGTATAACGATGGGACCACTGGTGGCGGTTACACAGGGGACATCTATGCAGAAGTTACTATCTGGGCGGATCCTACGGTGATTCCTACAGGGTTGAAGGGATGGTGGTATGTCGGGAGATACACAGGGGTGAGCGAGAGTTCAATAAATCAGTTAGGGGCAGGGAGCTTCACTCAGTCTATCTCTCTCGGCACAACGTATACACTATCGATTGCCTATGACGGGACCAACCAATTTACATTTAAAATTGGATCGGAAAGCGTCCCGTTCAATACTGGCCTGACTCATATAGGGAATGCGAACAATCCATGGAAAGGCCTTGGTGTCAGGACCCAGATCAATAACGCCGACTCCTCATGCTATATCTCCGCCACATTTGATAATGTCTACAAGAATGGAGGCCCCACGCCATACGATGACTTTAACGATCCTTCCCTGGCTATTAACTCATCGAAATGGAATCCCTATGAGTATGTGACGGAGATCATCTCAGGAGGAAAGCTGCGATCAAAGTCCAGGAGCAGCGCAGCTTCAGCCCTCGGCACCACTATCAACAACGCCCTTGAGATTGCATATCCTGTGGGGATCAATGCGATTCAGGCTAACGTTACGCCTTTGGCATACGATAATCCTGGAATTTTTCAAGTGGCAGACATCTCGGGGACCTTTTACAACGATGGAACCGGAACAAGTGGTGTTACGGGGGACATCGTCGGTGAGGTCGCGATTGGAGGAAGTGGAACTACCCCGGTGGCCATGTGGCAAGTCTATAAATATACCTCTTCAGATGGAAGTACGTCTACGGTTGTGAAATCAGGCGTGTTCAGTACCTCTATCGTACTAGGAAGTCCTTACACATTATACCTTCACTGGAGTGGAAACGAATTTACCTTCAAGTTCAACGACGAAGAAACCCACTATAAACCTGATCCTGGAACGAGCATCCTTCCGGCTGAACGCCCTTTTAGAAGGTTAAGAACAGCCATCATCCCACAAACTGGCAAAACGGAGGCCACGATCGAAGCCCAATTCGATGATGTCATGGTTGGTTACGTGGTTCCTGACGATAATTTCTCCGAGGCGTTTATCGACGAGGGCAAATGGAACAATGGGGAGTTCGTGAGAGAAATCGACTCCGCCAACCATCGCCTGATCCTTGACCTGGCCAGTCCCAATCCGGTCGCGAGTTCCAGTTTCCCCTATAAAAGTTCCAATCAGTTGAGCTTCGCTGACCCCGGTTCAGTTAACTCCATGCAGGCGTATGTCACACTCCTTGCTTATGATGTCAGATACAACGGTAACACGCGGGCAAGGCTTGGCGGGAGATGGTATAACAACGGCACGGGAACGCCGGGGAGTGATATGACGGGAGATATCTGGGCGGAAGTCGGCCTGAGAGCAGATTCCTCAGGAGTGTATGCAGCTTGGGCTGTTAGTAGGTTTACCAATGCGGATGGGACGGCAACGAGCACTTTGGGCTCGGGAACTTTTTCAACAACGATAGCAGTCGGAACAGCTTATACTCTGTTCATCAGCTATGATTCAACTGCGAACAGTTTCACCTTTAAGGTCGGATCGGAAGAACATAATTTCACGCCATCCGGCTCCATTAATGCACGGAAAGGGGATCCGAACTTACCTTCGAAGGGCCCCAGCACCCATGTCCAGATCAATGACGACGAGTCATTTGGATACGTTGGAGCGGCGTTTGGTAATGTCTATGTGAATGGTGGCCCTTATGACGATTTCTCTTTGCTCACGATCGATCAAACGAAATGGTCCAACTACGAATTTGTAAGAGAGATTTCAGATGGAGAGCTCCGGTCAAAGGTCAGGAGCGGTTCGGGGTCAAACGCCCATATCAACACCAGTCTGGAGTCATTATACCCTTCCCGGATCCATTCGATCAGGGCCAAGGTAACACCAACCGCTTACCTGAATGCCAACGGGGTGGAAGTGATAGCCCGGATTGGGGGAATATACTATAACGACAAAACCCCAGGTAGTACAAGTTATTTGGGGGATGTAGCAGCCGGCGTAAGAATTGGAGGATTTGGAACAGCCCCTGAAGTAAAATGGCAGGTCCACCGATATACCGATGATACCGGGCAAAACTGGGAAGTATTAAAGGATGGAACCCTTGCTTCATCTATTGATCTCGGAAAGACCTACACCTTGTTTTTAGATTGGGATGGCAGCCAGTTTACTTTCCGATTCGAGGGTACAGAAGATCATTATACTCCATCAACTGACAAAATAGCCCCCCATGTACCAACCAGGCAAGTAGGCAACCGAATCAACAATCCTGCTGGCAAAGAGGCCATGGTTGAGGCATTTTATGACGACGTGGTGATGAATTCCCCGAAAGTCCAGGTGGTCCCCTCATCGGCTGAATTTAATAATGTCCTTGTTGGGACCACCGCGGATCGAACTGTAACGGTCAGCAATCCGGGGGATGGCTGGCTGGAAATTACGAATCCCGTTAGTCCGAACTCGCCTTTTGACGTAACCGATTCCACGACCTGCCCTGATCCCCCTTTCACATTAGATCCATTGGCGTCCTGTACCGTCGTGGTCAGTTTTTCGCCCACTGTACCCGGAACCTTTTCTGATAGCATCATCGTGTCTACGAATGATCCCGATCACCCAACGCTTACGATCCCGCTACACGGAACAGGAGTGGTTCCAGATATTGCCGTCACGCCCTTAGATCTTGTTTTTGGCAATGTCTTAGTGGGAACAACGAAAGATCTCGCCACTACCGTGAAGAACGAGGGCACGGCAGACCTGGCCCTCGGAACGATTGGACCGTTTTCGGCACTCTTCAGCAGAGTGACAGGCCCGGGGATATGCACGGATGGCCAGACCCTCCACCCAACTGAGAGTTGCGCCGTCACCATCAGGTTTACTCCTCCATCGCCGGGTCCATTTGGCCCTACGCCGTTCACTATTCCTTCTAACGATCCTGATGAAAACCCAGTTACCGTGAACCTGAGCGGAACGGGAGTGGTTCCGGATATTGCCGTCACGCCCTTAGATCTTGTTTTTGGCAGTGTCTTAGTGGGAACGACGAAAGATCTCCCCACTACCGTGAAAAACGAGGGCACGGCCGACCTGGCTCTCGGTACCATCGGAACGGTCTCGGCGCCTTTCAGCAGGGTTGCAGGCCCGGGAGCATGCACGAACGGCCAAGTCCTCCATCCAAACGATACTTGCACGATCACCATCAGGTTTACTCCTCCATCGCCGGGTCCATTTGGCCCTACGCCGTTCACTATTCCTTCTAACGATCCTGATGAAAACCCAGTTACCGTGAACCTGAGCGGAACAGGAGTGGTTCCAGATATTTCCGTCACGCCCTTAGATCTTGTTTTTGGCAATGTCTTAGTGGGAACGACGAAAGATCTCGCCACTACCGTGAAGAATGAGGGCACGGCCGATCTGATTCTCGGTACCATTGGAACGATCTCGGCGCCTTTCAGCAGGGTTGCTGGCCCGGGAGCATGCACGGATGGCCAAAGCCTCCACCCAACTGAGAGCTGCACCGTCACCATCAGGTTTGCTCCTCCATCGCCGGGTCCATTTGGCCCTACGCCGTTCACTATTCCTTCTAACGATCCTGATGAAAACCCAGTTACCGTGAACCTGAGTGGAAAAGGCGTGAAGTTTCTTGTTAACCCTGGGCAGGGCACCTATGGGACGGCAATGACCATTACAGGCTCAGGATTCGGAACGAGCAAGAATAAGGTTCTTGTCGGAACCGTGGCCCTGAAAGTGGTGGATTGGAATGCGACAACGATCCATGCCACCTTAGGCAAGGCGATGTTACCCGACGCATATGATGTGACTGTCCTGCCAAAGACGAAAGTGCCCTCTCCGATCACCGAAGCTAAAGCATTTGAGGTGAAACTGCCTGAAATTGACTCGCCCCCGGGCAGCGGGCCTTCGGGTGGCACAACTCCCATTATCATTCGGGGAAAATTCTTCAGTGCGAAGAAGGGAAAGGTTTATCTGGAGCAGAATGCCGGTCCAAAGGCCTGCAAGGTTCTCAGTTGGACTGTGAACGTAAATCCCGGAGTGGATGAGATTCAGTTTCTTGTCCCCAAAAAACTTCCCACGGGACTCTACGCTGTGACTGTTACCAACAGTGTGGGTTCGGTCACGAAGATAAAATGGTTTGAGGTCAACTAGGGTCGGCGGGGGCACGGAACAAATGCGGCAGCCGGGGACGGCTGCCCTACGAAAAGCAGAATGCGGCCCCGCGCCCTGCACGGATCGATTCCATTCGTAGGGTCGGCGTCCCCGCCGACCAAACACGGTAGCCGAGGACGGCTGCCCTACGAAGAAATTCAATGCCTGAAGTTCGCAGCGGCGGCGCATGACACACGGGGCGGGCAAAGACGCCCGCGCCCTGTGTGCGCCGTTTAACATCAGGACATGGGGCAATCAAAGAGGGTCGCCCAGTGCCCTCCTGGCATGGGTTGTGGTCTTGCGGATCGAGAAAAGCCAAAGTAACTTAACAGAAAGGGGATCTGCGGGAGAAATGCAAGCATGAATGATTTGTCCGTATCCTCACCGGAAAAAATACTAACCTGCCTTAGAACCCAAATGCCTCAGATCTTGGCTGAGCAACCGGTCATGTTGGCCTACCTATACGGCTCGGTGGTCGATGGCTCAGCCTCTTCTGTGAGTGATGTCGATATTGCACTGGTATTTGAACCGGGCCGTCTCTTTTCTCCCTATGAGCGGATGCGACGGGAGCTCCATATCGCTGCCGAAACAGAGGACCGATGCGGTTTTCGAGAAGCAGATGTTCGCAGCATTGATAACGCCCCGTTGACAGTTCAGGGGAGGGTCCTTACGGAGGGTATATTACTGTACAGCCGAGATGAGGATTTTCGCGTTCAATACGAGGTGTACACCCGGAAGCTTTACTTTGACTTCCTTCCAGTGGAAGAGATGATGCGTCAAGCCTTCTTTGAACGTGTAAAACAGGAGGGATTTACCGGTGGTAAGGCCTGATAAGGTCGAAGGGATCCTGGCTAATCTGAGGACGTATATCGATAAGCTGAACAAACTGCGAGCGTTCTCGCGAGGTGAATTTCTATCCGATTTCACAAAGATTGAAAGCGCCAAGCACCTTTTTCAGGTCGCTGTAGAATGTTGTCTGGATATCAGCAATCACATCATTGCCAGTGAGCGGTTCCGCGCACCGAAGAATTATGCCGAATCGTTTGAGATCCTTGCCGAGCAGGGAATCATCCCTCAAACCTTTTTCCCGACCCTTCGCCAAATGGTCCAATTCCGTAACAGACTCGTCCACCTTTACTGGGAGGTAGGCGCGGAGGTCGTTTATGACATCCTGCAAAAGAACCTGGCCGATTTCGACCTGTTTGCCAAGTACATATTGGGTTACCTGGCTCATCAAATACAGACCTGAAATATCTTGCTCGGCTTTTCGAATGTCATTGTCCGCTTTTGTGGCTTCGAACTGACCCTGCGATTCATTGAGAGGCTTCAGTTGCAGAGCCGAATAGAAAGGCACTCCGGAACATGAATCCACGGGACATCCAGGCCAAAAACTGATGTCATGATGAACAACCACCATACGAGGGAAAGGGGTGAAGGGGATAATGAAAGAGAAATGGATTTGGTCTCTTGTATTCACAGGTATATTTGCAGTTGCCCTTTTTATTGGCCACTTACTGGCCGACAATGGATCGGCTGAGGCCTCGGCAACGTTGAAGGTCCTTAATCCCCGGGGCGAGATTGAGCCCCCAAAGACCTTTGCACCTGCGCCTCGTGTTACGGATTTAGCAGACAAGAAGATCGGAATATATTGGAATGGGAAGCAGGGCGGGCCCAATTTCTGGGATGTGGTTGAGGAACTCCTCAAGAAGCGATTTCCTACCGCAACAATCTTGCGCAGATACGGCGCCTCTGATATTGGAGTCCCTTCGGCGGCGAAACTGGTTAAAGAAGTGGACACATTCATATACGGTGTGGGGGACTGAGGGTCCTGCACCTTTGCCGGCGTGTCCGGCACGATCAGGCTGGAGAAACTCGGAAAACCCGGGACCTTTGTAATCACCGCGAACTTTATCCATGACGCAAGGTCAGCGGCTCACGATCACGGAATGCCCACGGTGCGTCTCACAACACTACCGGATGTGGAGTATTACGAAAACCGGATAAGTGCAGAAAAGGTGCGGCCTGTTGCAGAGAAAGCGATTGACGCCATTATCGATGCACTCACCCGTCCATTAACCCCGGAGGAGGCAAAGCCAAAGGCTATTGATAGAGAGGTCTTCGAGCCGGTTGAGATCACTGCGGACAATGACGAACTCGCTCTTGAAAAGTTCAACGAGCTGTTCCTTGAGAAGCGCTGGGGTGATGGGTTACCCTTAGTCCCTCCCACATCGGAGCGTGTCACGCGGATGCTCGCAGGAACGAGTCGTCCTCCCCACGAGGTCATCGGCATCGTTGCTCCTAAAAATGGGATCGCCACGGTAGAAAAGATTGCCATTAATGCGGTGATGGCAGGAGCCAAGCCGGAGTACTTACCGGTGATCATCGCAGCCATGGAAGGCCTCCTGGATAAAGAGTACGATCTCATGCATCCGCAGATATCGACGGGTTCCTTCACTTTTTTGATCGCGGTGACCGGGCCCATTGCAAAGGAAATTAACATGAATTCCGGGATAGGGTTCCTGGGCCATGGATCGCGAGCGAATAATACCATTGGCCGCGCTGTGAGGTTATGCCTGATCAACCTGGGTCACACGTGGCCAGCAGTGAACGATATGGCCCTCGACGGCAGAGCATCGTCCCATACCTTTTATACATTCGCCGAAAATGAAGAGTACAGCCCCTGGAGCCCCTATCATGTGAGCCAGGGTTATAAGCCCGAAGACAGTTGTGTGACCGTATCCACCGTCGGAAGTTACGGCAGAGGGGGTCTTACAGGCTATGGAGGCGGGGCTGTCCAGGCCTGGACGACGGAGTCCATTCTCGATAACATCGTAAAGGATATCGGCGGCGACCGAAGAGCATTCGCTCAATATAAACGCGGCGTGGCGGACTATGATTCCGTCCTCCGCAAACATATCATCGTGCTTCACCCGGAAATGGCCATGGGGCTGAAGCGCCTCGGCTATACCCGCGAAAGCCTGCGGCAGTATATTTATGAAAAGACGAGCGTGCCGTATGAAAACCTTGATCAGCAGGAGTTACGAGGCGTACACTGGAACTCCGATATAAGGATCAAAAAAAATTGAAAAGTTTTAAAAAAGTTTTAGAGTTTGAGTTTTCGTATGTAGGTTGAGATGTCTTTCAGAATGGGGTCCCAGAGTTGCGAGGTGGCTTGCTGA
>Ga0209777_10001790_pt1 | contig 29876 bp, 28 predicted proteins | sample FrelakmetHBP12HB_FD_187147 | JGI IMG/M metagenome (GOLD analysis project Ga0209777, IMG submission 187147) | Freshwater lake sediment microbial communities from the University of Notre Dame, USA, for methane emissions studies -HBP12 HB (SPAdes)... | ecosystem: Environmental > Aquatic >...
GCACCCTCTGTTGTTGGTTGTTTCGGTTGTTTGGGTTGTTTTAGTTTTGTTGGTTTTGTTGGTTTGTCCATGAATTTTTATACCTCTTTCTGTTTATTTATGGCACTGAAGAGCGCGTGCATCGATGCTTGTCAGCAGTTCCTGCACAACCTCTTCAATTGTCATCACGGTAGTATCGATTATGATTGCATCAGCAGCCGGCTTCAGCGGCGCCAGGGCTCTTGAACAATCATCCCGGTCGCGTTGAACCAGTTCTTCGTGTACTTTACTATATGCCACTTTCTGTTTTTTTTCAATAAGTTCTTTATAGCGCCGCTGACTGCGCACCTCCGCTGGTGCATCAAGATAAAATTTGAACCGGGCATAAGGAAAAATGACGGTACCGGCATCCCGGCCATCAACCACAATCCGTCCCTGCCTGCCGCAGTCACGCTGCATGCGCACCAGTTCGCTGCGTACGCATTTCTCTGCAGATACGCGGGACGCAAGCATGCTAATCTCCGGTGTCCGAATGTCATTGGTGACATCATCATCGCCGGAATAAACATGCATACCGCCGTTATGCTTGAACGCAATGGTGATTGTTGCACACAGGCTGCTGAGTGCTGCGCTGTCATCAGGGTTAATGCCGCGGCGCATGGTCTCAAGGGCAACAACCCGGTACATGGCACCGGTATCAAGATAGGTAAAGCCGATGCGCCCGGCAAGCAGCTTTCCTACCGTGCTTTTCCCGGACCCGGTGGGGCCGTCAATGGTTACGATATTGTCCTTATCCATATACGTTCGTGACTCGTGGAAAGTGGAACGTGAAAGGTGAAATTCCGATTTACCTATTCACCGACTCACCCATTCACCTTTTTACACCTCTTCACCTTTGTGCCTGTGCCTTATGCCTGTTGCCTATTGCCTTTTGCCTGTATCTCTTTACCGCATGAGTGACTGCAGGCAATTCATGAAACCGGGAAATGACGTCCTGATGCAGGCGCAGTTTTCAACCACGGTCTCACCCTGTGCCGCAAGACCTGCGACCGCCATGGACATGGCCACCCGGTGATCGCCGTAGCTGGTGCAAACAGCAGCGCTCAAGCTCTCTTTGCCCCTGATTATCATGCCGTCATCCTGCGCTTCTATATCAGCGCCCATTTTCTTCAGCTCCGTGCACATGGCTGCGATCCGGTCAGTTTCCTTAACCCGCAGCTCCCGTGCATCCCGTATTATGGTCGTCCCTTCAGCATAGGCAGCAGCAACAGCCAGTATCGGAAGCTCATCAATAGTCCGGGGAATAATCGCACCATTGATAGTGACCCCCGTAAGCCTGCCAGCCCTGACTCGAATATCGGCGACCGGCTCCCCGCTCATCTCCCGCATATTGAGCAGTTCAATGCGCGCTCCCATGTTCTGCAGTATTTCCAGAAAACCGGTCCTGGTCGGGTTCACCCCGACGCTGCGCACCAGCACCTCTGCATCATGAACCAGAAGCCCGGCCACAATGAGAAATGCTGCCGATGACAGGTCGCCGGGAACTTCGATGAGATCGCCTTTCAGCTCGCCGCCCCCGGTAACGGCGAGCCCGGTGCCGCTGACCTCAAGCGGTGCGCCCAGATACCGGAGCATGCGCTCGGTGTGATCCCGGGACGGTACCGGCTCCTGCACCATCGTTGTGCCGTCAGCATAAAAACCTGCCAGCACTATCGCTGACTTTACCTGGGCGCTTGCAACCGGCAGGGCAAAGCGCGCTGCCTGCAGCTTCCCGCCCTGTATGGCAAGGGGAGCATAATTGCCTCCATCCCTGCCGCTGATCCGGGCACCCATTTCCCGGAGAGGCGTCACGACCCGCTTCATAGGCCGGGCATTGAGGGACGCATCGCCTGATAGCACTGAAAAAAACGGCTGGCCGGATAGCACCCCCGTCATGAGCCTCATGGTGGTGCCGGAATTGCCCGCGTACAAAATGGAGCCTGGCTCCCGCAGTCCATGCAGACCTTTGCCGTGGAGCAGATACTCAGCAGGGCCTCTTTTTTTTATACTGACGCCAAGCTGCTGGAATATTTTTACAGTGCGCCGGTTGTCCTCTCCTGAAGACAGCCCCGTAACCATGACCTTTCCCTGCGCCAGCGAGCCCAGGATTATGGCCCGGTGGGAAATTGACTTATCCCCGGGAACCGTCACCTCTCCGTTCAGTTTTTTTGTCTTGTGAACAACAATGCTATCTGAGGACATACTGTTTTCTGGTAATTCAGTGATTCAGTTCGGAGCTGTTCAATTTCAGATTTCAGATTGAAAACTGAATTGTTAATCCTCATTCTGCAATCTGCCCGTCCTCCGTAGCACTTATAATGACGGTCGATTAAGCACATCATGGTTCTTCACAATCGCCATGATTTCTGCTCACCGGAAACTGCGGAGGGTGGACGATCTAAAATCTGCAATCTTTAAATGCCCCTTCTCGCATCCTGCGACTGCCTGAACAGGGCCTCAAGCCTGCTGCCATTGCTTTCCTGTATGGCATCTTTCAGCTCTCCGAGCGAGCGCAGGAAGAAATCTATAGTTGTGAGCAGGTTATCCCTGTTCATCAGGGCAATGTCCCGCCACATGACCGGATCACTTGCTGCAATGCGGGTAAAATCCCTGAAGCCGCCTGCTGAGTACTGGAGGATGTTCTGCTCAAAGTCCTTCATCTCGACCAGAGCATTGACCAGGGCAAAGGCAACCATGTGCGGCAGATGGCTGATGGCGGCGATAATTTTGTCATGCGTCTCCACATCCATTAATACCACCCGGCTGCCGACCGCGGCCCACAGGCTCTGAACGAGTTCCAGAGCGCGGGCATCGGTATTCCGGGTGGGCGTCAGTATGCAGACCCGGTTTTCAAACAGCCCGGCGCATGAGGCTTCATAGCCTGAATTTTCCGTGCCCGCTATCGGGTGCCCGCCGATGAAAGAAAGCCCTTCCGGCATGCGCGACTCAAGCGCGGAAACAATCGGCCCCTTCACGCTGCCCACATCAGTTATGATCGTTCCCTGGCGCAGATATGGCGCCAGCGCCAGGGCCTGCTCCGCAATCATACCAACCGGCGTTGCGATGACCACGGCATCGACATCCGCAATGCCGTCTTCAAAGCGCTCGTAACATGCATCGACCAGCCCGAGGCTTCGTGCTGCCTTAAGCCGCTCGATATTGCGGCCATAGGCGCTCACTTTTCCAACGAGTTTTTTTTCTTTAAGGTCACGCGCCAAAGAGCCGCCGATGAGGCCGAGGCCGACAATTGCTACATGGTTAAAAATAACATTCACGTGATTGATGTTTTCTAAGCTTTATTAATGGTTTGCAGAACTTTTTTGAGAGACCTGATAAACCGCTCATTCTCCTCCGGAAGGCCGATGGTAACCCGCACGTAGTTATCCAGCCCGTAGCTTGCCATGGAGCGGATGATGACGCCTTCCCGGAGCAGCTTCTGATAGACATCCTCCGCCTTCGTTCCCAGGTTCACCAGCAGGAAATTGGTATGCGTCGGGATATAGGCAAGACCCATCCTCTTCAGCTCAGCGTATATACAGGCAAGGCCCGCCTGGTTATTGTCCCGTGAGCGCTCGATGTGCTCTCTATCATCAAGCGCTGCCAGGGCTGCTACCTGCGCCAGATAATTCACATTAAACGGCACCCGCACCCGCTCCAGGTAATTGACCAGCTGGACCGGACATAGCGCGTAGCCGATCCGTAAACCGGCCAGCCCGTATATCTTGGAGAAGGTGCGCAAAATAATAATGTTTCTTCCCTGCCGCAGGTATTCAAGTGAATCAGGATACGCAGGGCTCGTGACATATTCACCGTACGCCTCGTCCAGAACCACCAGCATCTCCCCGGGAACCCGCTGCATAAATGCTCTCAAGGCCTCAGCGTCCACCATGGTGCCGGTGGGGTTATTCGGATTGCTGATAAATATTATTTTTGTTTTACCGGTAATCTGACCGGCCATGGCCTCCAGATCATAGGTAAAGCCTTTGAGCGGGACCTCTACCACACGCGCGCCCCGGGCATTGCTCATGATGGGATAGAGGATGAACGTCTGCTCGGATGTTATCACCTCTTCTGCCGGCGTGAGAAAGGCCAGCGCTATGAGCTGGATAATTTCATTTGAACCATGACCGAACAGCACCTGGGACTGCTCTATGCCGCAGTGCTGTGCCAGTTTCTCTCTGAGATAGTAACAGCCGTTGTCCGGATAGCGGTGTATGTCTGCCAGCGCTGCCTGCAGCGCCTGCAAAGCTTTGGGAGACGGCCCCAGGGAGTTTTCATTTGAGGCAAGCTTAATGATCCCGTCTATGCCGAATTCGCGCTTCACTTCGTCAACAGGCTTGCCGGGCGGGTAGAGCGGCAGTTGTTCTATGTAATCCGGTACCAGCTTTTTCATCGCGTGCAATTTTTTTTCGGGGATTCGTCGTCCGTGCCGATGGTCTTTTTCTTTCCTTTCGGATAGGACCCCAGCACCTTCATAAACTGGGAGTTGCGGGTAACCATCTCCAGCGCTTTTTTTATATTCGCGTCTTCAACGTGTCCTTCAATATCGATAAAGAAAATATATTCCCAGGGCTTTTTTCTGAACGGCCGTGATTCTATCTTGGTGAGGTTGATACTATTTTTAGCAAACGGCTCAAGCATCTCAGAGAGGGCGCCAATCCCGTCCCGGATTGAAAACATGAGTGATGTCTTATCATCACCGGTCCGGCCCGGCGATTGCTTGCCGATCACCCAGAACCTGGTGACATTCTGCGGGTTGTCTTCTATTTTTTTCTTCAGCACCGGTATCCCGTATATTTTGGCGGCAAACTCGCTGGCAATGGCGGCCGTTTGCTTCTCTCCCAACGCCAGCTTGGCAGCCATGGCCGTGCTGAAGACTTCCTTCACCTCCGCATGGGCAAGATTTTTACTGAGCCAGCTGTAGCACTGGGCAAGTGCCTGGGGGTGTGAATAAACCGTGCGGACATCTTCAAGACGGTCATGCTGGGACAGCAATGAGTGTGATATCTCCAGCATCACCTCAGCGCATATCTGCAGGGGTGACTCGATAAACATATCCAGGGTCAGATTGACTACCCCTTCGGTTGAATTCTCTATCGGGACCACGCCGTAATCAGCGCGCTCCCGCTCAACCTCGTCAAAAATATCAGCGACGCTTTTTGTATAAATGAACCGGGCGGCCTGTCCGAACTGCTGAATGGAAGCGATGTGGGAAAACGTCGCATCCGGCCCGAGGCAGGCGACGTTCAGGCCCTTTTCCAGGGAGAGGCATGCTGACATGACTTCCCGAAAAATAGGGCGGATTGACAGCGAAGGGAACGGCCCCGTGTTTTCGGACACCAGACGCTGGTAAATCGCCTCCTCGCGCTCCAGTACGTGGAATCTGCTTTTTTCTTCCTTCTTGACCGCGCCCACTTCAAGAACGAGTGATGCCCTCTGGTTGAGCAGGTCAAGCAGCCGGCTATCAACTTCGTCAATCTTTTTTCTTAATTCCTGAAGCTTTTCTTTTTTTTCCACCAGTGGTCCTTCAAGAGTGCGTTATTGAGTTGATTTATGCCATAACGACAGGGCGTCATAGCAAATGTAACCCGTTTTTGGCTGCTGGTATCCAGTTATGATTAAATTCTTTTACTCACTTCTTATAGGGATTTACATGACGTGCGGATGAGGAATCATATCAGGAAGAGGGTTAGTGGTTACTAGTAAGAAACAAATTACCCCTTGTTTATCCCTGTTGTTATTATCTGTCAGTTTGTGTTGAAGACCGTACCCCCTGTGCCAGTAAAAGTTTATTATTTTATGTATAGTAAATTTCCCCGGCTAAAGCAACCTTTTTTATGTAAAAACACCGGATAAACTTTTTGTTTTTCTGCTCATCCCATGCTACTATTTCCGTGTTATGAAAGTGGCGCTGCTATCAGATATCCACGGCAACCTTGAGGCTTTTCAGGCCGTCGGCGAATCGCTTGCCGCGCTCCGGGCGGATGAGATTATCTTCCTTGGCGACATTGTCGGCTACGGCGCCAACCCGAACGAGTGTATCGCGATGCTGCGCAACCTGACTGACTGCTGCATCGCCGGCAATCACGATTTTGCCGCGGTCAATAAAACCGATGTCAAATATTTTAATCCCCATGCGAAGGCAGCGGTCGCATGGACTAAAAAGCAGCTCACCGAGGAGAACACCCGGTTTCTCGCAACACTGCCGCTCTACGGTTCAAGGGACGGCTTCTTCTTTGTCCATTCAACCCCTATGCATCCGCAGCTCTGGGATTATATTTTCCTGCTCTCGGAGGCCAGCGTCAGTTTTAACAGTTTCAAGGAAGCGCTCTGTTTTGTCGGCCACTCCCACTATCCCGCCATTTTCCTCCAGGAAGGAAGCGGAGCGATTGCAGAAGCAGAGAACGCTGCCCTTAACCTGAAAAATGATTGCCGTTATATTATAAACATCGGCAGTGTTGGCCAGCCGCGGGACGGCAACCCCCTCGCCTCCTACGGCCTGTATGACACGGAAACAGAAAAGTACCGCCTCATCCGCGTGCACTATGACATAGCGGCCGCCCAGCAGAAGATACTTGACGCGGGACTGCCGCCGTTTCTTGCCTCACGGCTTGCGCTGGGCAGATGAGCAGGGATTCGTGGTTGGGGATTCGGGATCAGGGACACTACTTTCGTTTTACATTTCACGTTTCACTTTTCACGTCTTTAATATTTTACTTTTTTCAAAAACAGCCCCTGGGGCGGGGCGGTCATTCCTGCCAGGGTCCGATCTTTCTGCTGCAGAATAGTTCTGAAACCCTCGGCGCTTGATTTCCCCTTGCCCACGTTAACCAGCGTGCCCACGATATTTCTCACCATGTGCTTGACAAAAGCGCTGCCCGTGATTGAAAAAATTATGAGATGTTCCCGGGTCTTCTTGAAATAAACGCTGTTCACTTCCCGCACCGCATGCCCGTTTTCCCGGTCCGCTCCCTGGAATGACGCGAAATCCTGCATGCCCACCAGGCACCCGGCAGCCTGCCGCATTGCAGCGATATCAAGTGGTGACGGTATGTGCCATGCATAGCGCTGCAGGAACGCGGACCGCTGCGGGCAGTTCCATATGAGATACCAGTAGGTGCGGCTCCGAGCGTTAACGCGCGCGTGAAATGAAAGATCGACTTCCGCAATATCTTTAATCACTATGTCCGCCGGTATCAGCCTGTTCAGCGCCGTGCGCAGCGCCTCTACATCCATGGAATTATCTGTTCTGAAATTTGCGACCTGCTCCAGAGCATGAACGCCGGCATCGGTTCTGCCCGAGCCATGCAGCGTGACCGGCCGGTTGAGCACCATGGAGATGGTGTCCCGCAGTACCTGCTGCACGGTCGGCGTTTCCCGCTGTATCTGCCAGCCGTAGTAACGGGTCCCGTCGTATGCAATAGTAATCTTAATATTGCGCATAAAAAACACTTTTAAACAATTTACCGCCGAGGGAGCTTAGTTCGCTGAGAATTATAATCTTTATCTCTGCGTTCTTCGCGGGCTCTGCGGTTATTGATATGTTACATTTTTCCCTTTCCACTTTTCCCGTTCCATGCTAATTTATCATAACTATTTCAATTAAAGGAGGATTTTATTTTGCAGAAGCTGAAAATCGGAATACCCAAAGGAAGCCTGGAAAATGCGACCATTGAACTGTTCAAAAAATCCGGCTGGAAAATAACTACCAGCTCCCGCAGCTATTTTCCCAGTATTGATGATGATGAGCTTACCTGCGTGCTGGTGCGCGCCCAGGAAATGCCGCGCTTTGTGGAAAACGGCGCCCTTGATGTCGCACTCACCGGCAAGGACTGGATACTTGAAAACAACTCTGTAGTGGAAGTGGTGTGTGACCTTATCTATTCCAAAGCCACCGCACGGCCTGCCCGGTGGGTGCTTGTGGTGAAAGATGATTCGCCGATCAAACGGCTTGAAGATCTTGAAGGGAAAAAGATTTATACCGAGCTGGTCGGCTTTACCAGGAATTATTTCAGCTCAAGAAATATCAATGTTGAAGTTGAATTCTCATGGGGGGCAACTGAGGCCAAGGTGGTTGAGGGGCTTGCCGATGCAATTGTCGAAGTCACCGAGACCGGCAGCACCATCAAGGCCCACAGTTTAAAAATCATCTATGACCTCCTGGAAACAAACACCCAGCTCATTGCAAATAAAGAATCATGGCAGGACCCGTGGAAGAAAGAAAAAATCGAGCAGATCGCCCTTCTGCTCCAGGGAGCTTTGCGGGCAGACGGTATGGTCGGCCTCAAGATGAACGTGCCCAAAGACAAGCTGGAAGCGGTTGTCAAGCTGCTGCCGAGCATCACTGCGCCGACCATTTCCAACCTGTATCAGTCAGATTGGTTCTCTGTTGAAACAGTAATCGCTGAAAAGCTCGTTCGTGAGCTCATGCCGAAGCTATTGAAGACCGGCGCGGAAGGCATTATAGAATACAGCCTGAATAAGATAATTTAAAAATAAAGATGGATAAGACCGTACGAAAAATTAATCTGAAAGACTCCGACCAGCACGATATTATCTACTGGAAATCACAAAGTCCAGAGGAGAAGCTTGATATAGTACAGTCACTTAGGGAAATCTACTACGTATTCCGCAATGAGAGTAGAACAGGACTTCAAAGAATTTATAGCATTATTAAACAACAATAATGTTCAATACCTTATTGTTGGTGGCTACGCATATTCCTATTATGCCGAGCCGCGATTCACAAAGGATATAGATATTTTCATTGCGACATCCGTTGAAAATGCAAATAAACTCATGGCTGCTCTGGAGGAATTTGGCTTCAAGAATGTCGGTCTGATCGCTGCAGATTTTCTGGAATCAGGTAAGACCATTCAGCTCGGTCAGGCCCCGATTCGTATCGATCTTCTTACTTCAATTGATGGTGTTTTATTTGATGAAGCATGGCAAAACCGAACAGCAGGTACATTTGGCGATATACCTGCTTATTTTATCGCAAAACAGGATTTGCTTAAAAACAAAAAAGCTGCGGGGAGACTTCAGGATATAGCAGATAGTGATAAACTTAATAAAATATAATAATGTGCTGCCGGCAATCTGTAGCCGGCAGCCTGCATATTAAAAGAGGCGGAAGTCTGAAAAGAATTCCGCCTCTTTTTCTTTTTATGGTACTCCCAGCTTTACAGGAATCTTTATCGAATGGTAACCTTTAGATGATTATCACATCTTCATATAGCATATGAAGATGACCCTATGCTTTCCATTTTCATTAAATTTTCAAAACATGGCCCCAAGCATCTCATCTTTTTTCCTCGTGTTCCTTCTCCCCTTGTTGCTGCTGCGGTTTCTTGGCATCATGCTGCTGCGGTTTCTTAGCATCATGCTGCTGCGGTTTCTGGACAGCAGGCTGCTGCGGTCTCTGGACAGCAGGCTGCTGGGGTCTTTGGACATCATGCTGCTGACGCCCTTGCCCTTGCTGCTGCAGAGTCTGGACACCCCGCTGCTGACGATCCCTATCAATACGATTGTACCGTTCTCGCCGTATATCATCCCTCCGCTCATGCTTATACCAATCATAGCGGTCCCAATGCCGTCTCTGATCCCATGTCCGCCAGTTGCCAAAGAAATCATTGTAGTGTATCCGGTAATATCCGGATGGCACGTAGTGAATATATTCCGGCGGTATAACAAAGATGACTTGCGGGACCATAGACGGCTCAATATAGCCCCAGTACCCGTTGTAACTGGTAGACTGGAACCAGTAGCCATTATAAAACCTGTACCAGTTGCCGCCGTAGAAATAGACTCCATCATAATCCGGCACCATATAGACATAGCTTATTCCACTGGGAACCACGTAGACATCAGGCGGTGCGGCAAATTGCAAAGGCGGAGGTGCAACGATGCCAATGTTGACCTGCACCTGCGCCGACGCCTCTTGCGTCACCACGAGGGCAAACAAGGCCCCGAAAAGGACGGCTAATCCCAACACGCTGTAAATACTTTTTTTCATTTTTACCTCCATGGCGGCTGAAGGCCGCATTACTGCGACGTTTCCCATCAAAGAATACACCCTGCCCACTGGTAGTGTTCAATCTTTGTTTTGGCTTTGATGGGTATATCCTAACCCGGACAAGCCGGAACCAAAGTTAACCGCAAAGACTAAAAAAGGAAGCAAAGATAGATTGAATTTGGAACTCAGGAACTCACAAAGGTAAAAACAAAAATTTCCTGATTTCTTGAGTTCCAGATTTATTAATAAAACTCAATGTCCGAACCAGTTTGTCTGGCAAAACCATGCCGTATAAGAATTGGTCCAACGTAACTTGCCAAAGCTGTTTGTGTTACATGCCCTTGCAGCCATGCACCAACACTGTTTGCTGGTGCCATATCTCTTGCTGTGCCTATTGGCACTGTCCTTCCCTTGAAGTGATTTATTAAATGTTTGTAATGGTCAACGCAGATGTTGTGAGTATATTTACCATCCTTACCGTAATAAATCTTTGTACCTTCTGTAAGAGGATTTCCCTCATATTTAAATTCGCTTCTGCCTTTCCATGTTCTTAATGTTGGCATTTTATTTTCCTCTTTATTAAAATCACTCTCGATTCTCGATAATAGTATTTTTGCCGTCTTGCTTGGCCTTCTTTCACCACTTTCCCATTGCAGTATTGTATTTATTTTCAATACAAAAAGGGCGCTGACCCCTTTAACCACATTCTTATAATAAAAACAGATCTGTCAACTTTCCCTCTCGTCTAAAACGGGCGCTGTTGTCCCTATTTCCCCCCCATAGGTCTTCTGCCAGATAATATCCCCGTTGCCGTCAAGTTTAATCATCAAAACACCGCCACCAGCACCAAAGGACTTAGACATGCCTGCAACCATATACCCGCCATCATTGGTTTGCGATATTGTATAAGCTTCATCTGAAGAGTTTCCTCCATAAGTTTTTATCCATTGAGAGCCTTCAGGAGAAGAACATTCCTGCTCACACTGTATCCCTGAGCACCCCCCACACCCCGGATCCGCATCACAAACATCTCCAATACCATCTCCGTCTGCATCCAGTTGCTGAACGTTGCAGTTATTGGGGCAGTTATCACACACATCACCGATACCGTCACCATCAGCATCCTCTTGGTTTTTGAGGCAATGCCCGTTAACTGAACAACCAATGACACAATCTGCATCACTACTACAGTTTATGCCCGGATTATCTGAAGTAGCTGAGCAGGTGCCAAAGTCAGGGCCGTTGGGTTTAGTGGGACAGTTATCTTCGCCATCTATAATGCCGTCTCCGTCTGAGTCTATTGCCTCACAAATTAATGATGCCGTGGCAGAACTATTATAGTGAGAGACACTGGTGTTTCCAAGAGTTGCTGAAGATAAGGAACCTGATATATTTGTATCTGCCACAGTAAATGAGGCGTTATTTGCTAAAGCGTTACTGTTTCCCATCATACTGCAATAAGGGATTTCCCCATTTCTATCAACCTTTAATATCCACAAATCTCTACCATAACCAAATGATTCCGTTGTTCCTGCAGCAATATATCCATCATCTGTGGTCTGCTTGATTGAAACAGCTCCGTCAGTATTAATGCCCCCATAAGTCTTCTGCCAAACAATATTTCCATTGCCATCAACTTTGAGTATCCAGGCATCATAATTGCCCGCGCCAAAAGATTGCGTTGAACCTGCTACAACATAACCACCATCTGCGGTTTGTTGAACCGAACTGCCAGAGTCCCAATCACTACCGCCATAAGCTTTTTGCCAGACAATGTTTCCATTACTATCAAGTTTAAGTAGCAAAAGATCTTGGCCTCCAGCACCAAAAGATTCAGTTATCCCCGCCACTATAAATCCACCATCTTCAGTCTGCTGTATGGAATTGCCAAAATCATAATTACCCCCCCCATACGTCTTCTGCCAGATAATTTCACCAGCGCTGTCAAGCTTTAGTACCCAGACATCACTCCTACCTGCACCAAATGACTCAGTGTAACCGGTCAGAATAAATCCCCCATCTGCCGTCTTCTCAATAGAATTAGCAACATCATCAGAATTTCCACCATAGGTCTTCTGCCAGAGTATGTTGCCAGTGCTGTCAAGCTTCAGTACCCAGACATCCTTTAGGTGACTGCCATGGGTATAACCTGCCACAATATAATCACCACTTGATAGCTGTGTAACGGATTGGATTAGATCCTCGAGAATATCTCCATAAGTTTTTTGCCAGATAATATTACCACTTGCATCGAGCTTTATTACCCAACCATCATATCTGCCAGCACCAAAGGACTGTGTACTGCCCGCTACTATATACCCCCCATCCTTAGTTTGCAGGATAGAATAAGCTTCATCTGCAGAATCGCCACCATAAGTTTTAATCCACTGCCTTGTCCCAGTGCTTATAGTAGTTGTTGTAGTTGAAGAAACGGTGGTTGTAGAACTTGTCGGCTCAATGGTTGTTGTCGGGGCAGTGCTTGTTGTAGTGGGTGGTGGCACTCCGTAACGAAGAATTGTACCTTCACTGCCTACCGCAAAAACATCAACCCCTGAATTACCCCATATGCCCGAAAGGCCTGCAGATGAAGTTGTCATCCGAGACCAACTGCTTCCATTATAATAGTATATAGCACCACCAATATCGTCGTTTCCCACAGCAAAGACATCACTGCCTGAACTGCCCCAAACAGCATAGAATGCCCATTTACTACCGCTTTCCATAGTCGACCAGGCATATCCATCATAGTGGAGTATAATCCTTGTAATATTGCCACCAACAACAAATACATCACTTCCGGAACTCCCCCAGATACCGTTAAGATAATTTGTTGTGCCGCTTGTCATACGTGCCCAGACGCTTCCATTATAATGTAGAATAGTACCATTGTCTCCGACTGCAAATACATCACTGCCTGAACTACCCCAAACAGACCAGAGAATTATTGTTGTTCCACTGTTCATAGGAGTCCAGGTGCTGCCATTGTAGTGCAAAATAGTGCCATAACTCCCAGCAGCGAACACATCTGAACCTGCGTTGCCCCAGACAGACCATAGTGTTTCAGCTGTTCCACTATCCATGGCAGACCAAGTGCTGCCATCGTAGTGCAGAATAGTGCCATTCTGCCCCACTGCAAAGACATCAGATGAAGAACTGCTCCAAACACCATTTAATCTATTTGAATTTACACTGTCCATTGAAGACCAAGTATTGCCATCATAATGAAGTATTGTTTGAACAGGCGTTTCACCACCAACAGCAAAAACATTAGTCGAGGAACTCCCCCAGACGCTTAATAGACCTATATTAGTGCCACTAATCATGGGATACCAACTATATGCGCCTGGAATAGTTGTGGTTGAGGATGATGAGCTTGAAGACGAAAAAGCTGTTGTAGTAGTTGGAGGTTGAGTAGTTGTAGTCGTTGGTGCAACTGTGGTTGTGGTAGTTGATGGCACAATAGTAGTAGTTGTATTAGGCGACACAGTAGTTGTTATAATTGCTGTAGTTGAAGATGCGCTTACTGTTGTAAAGGACCATACGGGTCCTGGATTAGAGTTGCCGCAGTTGTTTTTGGCTACGATCTGCCAGTAGTAGTTTGTGCTGTAACTCAGGCCGGATCGGAAATAACTCGTACTGGTGGTGGAGCCAATATATGGCGGGCTTGGCGATGTGCCGAAGTAAACATCGTATGAGTCTGTGTTTGGGCATGCTGCCCAGCTCAATGTGGGATTACTCGAAACACCCGTCTCCATCCAATAAGGAGAAGGGTTGGAAGGTATGCCTGGTGTAGAACAATTCCAAGAACATAATACATTTGTTGTGTTCGTTTGAGAATCCCAATAAATATATCCACCTTCAAAATCGCTTCTCCGATTGTTCCCCCATTGGTATTCATCGGATTTTGGAAAGCCTAAACAACTGCTTGAAAAACCTAAATCCTTATACTGCTTGCCGATAGCCCCATGGACCTCATATGCTCCATACTGGCTCGTCCAGTTGATAGTGCCGAAGATTGTATCTGTATAGTCAAACTGCTGGTATTTTCCCGTTATACCTGAATAACCAGATGGGTAAGCATCACCAACCTGTGATGTTGGGAAGCCGAGGCAGGAGGAAAAGGTTCCTGGCCACCCCATCCATGAGGTAGAGCTTTTACAGTACGAACCATTTGCATTACGATTATAGGCAGCAATGAAGCTGTTCTTAATTGATTGATTTGTCTCACCTTCACCAATTCCATAAATATCGATACCTTGATTTGGCACATTATTAGAAATAGCACTGGAAGTTACCTCGATCACGTCCGGATTCCAGTCATGTCCTTCCCACATCAAGGCTTCTTGAGAAGTAATCCACCTCCGTTTGCCATCAACAATTGCATAAACTTTACTGTCACTGGTTTGTCTAATTAATAATCCATTCGAATCAGAATTTGAATATATAAATCTTGGGCCCTTAGGGTAATTATCAGGATTGAAAACATTTAAAGGATAATCATGAATTTTATCAATACCCCAACCAGGAAGGGTGGACATATCTGTAATTATAGCGGCTGTTGTTACCCAGTAGAGTTTTCCATGCTGTAGCCAATAAACTGGATCAGTGCCAGAAAGACGGATGAGAGTTTTGTCTTGCAGGCTTCCAAAATGCTCACTAACCCCTGAATAAATAGCCCATGCATTATCATCGAGATAGTTTGGGTCTTTAAGTCTAAGTTCCTCAGCAGTATTTGAAATATATGATACTTCAATAAGTATTGAGGGAATTGATGCCTGCAATTCAGGCTCTCTTACCATATGAAGATTTGCCTGCCCAACTCCATCTATGCCACATAGCCAATCTGTTCTGCCTGAACAAAGAGTATCTGTAGTTGACCCTGGAGGCCCAAGTGGTAAACCAGTTGATGCCCCTAAATTTAATATTACTACTGAAGCGAGGTTTCCTGCTGTTAGATAGCACTTGGTACAATAAACAAAGTCCATAGTTTTATTAACTAAACTGCCCCCTGCATTATGGTGGATTGAAATTGCTCTATTGACATTATTAGAAATAAAGTAATTTGATCTGCTTACGAGAGAAATAGCTACATCTGTTGCTCTTGTCATAAAAACAGTTGCGCCAGCTGCTTCAAGGTAGTTTTTAAGATCTAAAGAAGTGGTAAGATTAACAGCTTTTTCTGTTAACCCTGTAGGGCCTACTGCTCCAGGCTCCCCCCCCCATGTCCTGGATCTACTCCAATTTTATTGCCAGTTAATTGAGCGTAAGTAACATCCAATGGAATATAATATAAGAATACGATAATAAAAATTAACCTTATAATATTTTTTCTTTTCATGATATCACCTCAAATCAAAGACTTTTGCTGAGTAAATAGCACCATCAGAATCAAAAGATATTTTCTGACCATCTGGCGACCATGAAGGCCTCATTTCTAATAACTTAGGTGTATTGGTTAGTTGTATTTTCTTTTTTAGTTTGAGATCAGCAATATAAAGGTCAGAATCTATAACCGAGTGTCCATCATCAAATAAAGTTGCTATTCGGAGACCAGGAAGCATCATCACCCTTGCCGATATATTCTGTAGTATTTGAATTAATATCAGTGACATATATTCCTCTTGATATTTTTTGATATAGGATTTTAGACCCATCAGGAGAAAGATTGGGTAAAAAATATTTTCCATCATCCTCTGTTATTTTTTTAATAACTCCATTGATATTTAAAAATATTTTATCATCTTGTTGATACACAAATGGCAATTCTTGATTTTTATAATTATTGTTTGACAATGTATTAATTTCACCTTTAGTTTCATCCGGATATTTGATAATCCCTGGTTTTATTTGAAGAGGAATGCTTAAGTTCCCTTCAGATAGAATTGAAATTTTGCCGTCGGCGATTTTAATTTTTTTAATAACGGTGGCTTGCCCTTGAATACGGGTTCTGTAAATTAAACTCTCGCCATCATCAGTCCAAAAGAATTTAAACCCAGCTGTTTCATCTGTAATTTTGCTAATTTTTTTATCAACAATTGAAACAATGAAGGTTCCTTCTTTTCCAACAAATGCTATTAAACTAGGATTTACAGGACACCAGATTGGATTTTTGTAATTATTATTTGGTGTTATTTTCTGAACGTCCGTCAAATATAGCCTTGAAGATTTTAGATTTTCAAACCCACTTGAATCGTCAGCCCATGAAGCTTTCTCTGTTATCACATAACCTATTGATAAAAAGACAAATAATTCGATTGCCATGTAAAAAAATATGGATATTAATTTTCTCATTTGACAATCCTCCACTTGAAATAAAATTGTAAAATTAGAGATCCTAATCAGCATTAATATTTGCAGATATAAAAATAGGGACAGCGCCCATTTTATGCAAAATATGTAACGCAGTGATTAAACAAAATCTTATCCATTCCCCGCACATTATTGCGCCCTTGCTATTCTCTCGTTTGATTCTGACAGTTCCAGCAATTTTCTTAATATCGCATGCACCTCGGATATATCACCATTCACATAGGTTAAAAAACGGGGCTGCAGCTTATAGCCTATCTTTACACTCTCATCCTCCCGGTCAGGCAGAATGATGATGATTCTAATAAAGCCAAACAGTTTTTGAATAGCAATGATATTTAAAAGATCTTTACGGTCCCCGGCTATAAGCACCATAATAGCCAACCCATCAATGGGTCTGGTGAGTCTTTGAGACAGGGTTTTGATGGTGTGATAATGCTCTGTTTTATTTTCTATTGCTGATGCTTTCAGCAGCCTGATAATCTGCCCTGCAATGTGACCGCTTTTTTTTTCGTAGAATATACATTTCATAAATCACCTCACTCTAAAATCATTACAAGAAGTGAGCCATCAGGGGCTTAAATGCATAGTCACTGTTATTCCAGCTGGTTAGCAGGGGATAGGGACAGGGAAGGAAATTAAAGATAGCGGAACATGTCCTCCGGGACGGGACTGAGTCCCGCAACATGGGATTTGTCCCGTTCAACAGGACACGTAAAACAGGTGGTGATACTAACGGGAAGAATCAGAAATGGGTTGTTATGTTGTGCTTTTTCAAAAACACATAGAGGCGGGTTCTGGACAGGCCGGATAACTGACAGGCTTTCTTGATGTCACCCATGGTAATGGTCATCAAGTCCTTTAGGTATTGTTGTTCCGCATTGTCCAGGGCAATGTCTCGCACATCTTTCAGTTTAAGAAATGCCCCGGAAGATTTGGCCACGGGCGTTTTTTTATCAGCCGCTGCATCCATTCCAATTGAAGTGCGCTCCAACCATATGCGAATATACATTGGCAGGTGCTTGGGAAAGATGGCAGTCTCATTCTGGGCCGCGATAATTGCACTTTCCAAAGCATGTATTAATTCCCGCACATTCCCCGGCCAGCTATAGGCATCAAGGACATTGAAGAATCCAAGGTCAAACACCTTTTCTGCAATACCAAACTGCTTACACAGTTTGGCCGTGTAATACAGTGCGAGTTCCTTGATATCCTGAGAATGTTTTCTCAAGGGGGGTACCTCTATGGTGAAAGAGCGGAGGCGAAAAAGCAAATCATCCCGAAACAGCCCCTGCCGCACCATATCTTCCAGATCACGGTTGGAAGCTACTAGCAGTCTAAAATCACTCCCTATTTCCTGCTGCGACCCTACGGGTCGAAACCGGTGTTCCTGAATGACGCGAAGAAAGGATTTTTGAATAGAAAGCGGAAGTTCACCCACCTCATCGAGAAAGAGCGTCCCGCCATTCGCCTGCTTGATAAGACCGTCGCGCGATTTTATTGCTCCGGTATAAGCTCCCTTTTCATAACCGAAAAGCATGCTCTCCACCAGCTCACCGGGAATGGCTGTACAATCAACTATCACAAAATTATTTTCAGCGCGCTGACTGTGATAATGAATGGCACGCGCAAAAAGTTCTTTGCCGGTGCCGGTCTCGCCTTTAATGAACACATTGGCCTCAGTTTTTGCAACACTGGCTACCAGGTACTTGCAGAATTTAATGGGGGGGCTGCGCCCTATAATACCTTCAAAATGTTTTTCTTCCAGAAGCGGCGCGTCCTGACTGCCCGCCTTTTTCTGCCGGTATTGCAGAATATTAATTATCAGCAGCGTTATTTCATTGGTAGAAAATTGTTTTTTTATGTAACACCACGCACCTTTTTCAATCGCAACCTTTGCGTCCTGAGGCGTCCTGAAATCAGTGATTATAATGACCTCAGGGGGAGCCGGGTTTTCAAGGATCTCTGATAATACGTCCAGCCCATTACCATCAGGCATCTGAACTTCCAGAAATACGATATCAAATTTCCTTGAGCTCAATTCTTTAAGCCCGCCCTTAAGCGTGTCAGTGCAGATGACCTCATGTCCCATGCCCCGTACGATGCTGGACAATGAATCGCAATATATTTTGTTTTCTACAATGATTAGAATGTCTGACATGGATTTCTCACGGTGTTACTTAATGAGGTACCATTTGGGAGTTTATCAATAAATGTCGCATAATTCAATCCTCCATTTCTTCACCGGTAATCAGAATGACCGTCCGGGGTTTTACCGCCGATAACCCCTATGTGATAATAGCGACTCAGTACTTTCTTTAGTTACTACTTTTTACCTCTGCGTTCTCCGCCATTCGGCCTCGAGCTTTTCGGCAACGAGCCTTTCGGCCACAAGCTCAAGGCCGAGTGGCTCAAGGACGAGTTGCTCATGGCCGAGGGGCGTGCTCTGCGGTTATTAAACAAGGCTACAAACTATAAAGAGGGCACCAAAAACTGTGACCTCACTGAACCCTCTTCAATGCTTCTGATTGATAAACCCGCCAGCGTTTACATGTTCTTTTCTTTTGCCATCGTTGCATGGCCATTATTGTTTGTCCTGTTCTTTCACCTTCCACCGTTCACCCCGGTGGTAATGACCCTGCCGGAGGCTAACGGCTCAGCTGCTCTTGCTGCTAAAAATACTGTTCAAAGCATCGTCTCAGTTTTTCAGAGCGTTTTAACTTGGCAAGCGCCTTGTCTTCAAGCTGCCGTATCCGTTCCCGCGATAAATTGAATATGTGCCCGATCTCTTCCAGGGTATGCTCTGCGTCGATTCCGATACCGAACCGCAGTTTGATGATTTCCTGTTCGCGGGGGGCAAGTACCTGCAGGGCCAGCTCTGCAGTTTGCAGACAATGGTTTTTCAATATCTCATCAAGCGGTGAGGTGTTTGAGGGGTCTTCAATAAAATATTTTAAGGGGCCGTCTTCTTTTCCCGCGGGGGTTTCCAGTGAAATGGTATCCTGCAATATCTGCTGTATCTCATCAACATGTCTCGGGGAAATACCCATTGCCTCAACAAGCGATGACAGCACCGGCGCTTTGCCGGTATCCTGTACGATCTGCCGGGTTATTTTTTTCATTTTTTTCAGCCGTTCATTTATATAGACCGGTAAGCGGATGCTGCTTCTCTGCCCGTCGATGCAGCGCACTATTCCCTGCCGTATCCACCAGGACGCATAGGTGCTGAAACGGCCACCCAGGCGATAGTCAAACTTTTCTGCCGCCCGCATCAGGCCGATGTTTCCTTCCTGAATAATATCAGCAAGCGGCATCCCCCAGTTCAAATACCGCCGGGAAAGGCCCACCACCAGCCGCAGGTTTGATTTCACGAGCCGGGCTCGTGCTCCCTGTGACCGTGCTTCGGCAGTTTCTATTTCCTGCACCATGCGCAGAATTTCTTTTTCAGCTTTTACCTTCTGCCGCGAGTTTACACCTCCAACATGCTTTATTTTTCGGAGAATTGCGCGGTCTTTGAGCGCGCGAAGGTCGACCTGTGAAACAACGGCGCAAAACTCACTGACGATTTTCGCCCTGCTGCGGTTGAGCTTCCGGCGCTCATAGGAGCCGGAAACGCTCTTCTGTATCGAGCGCTCCAGCGTCTTTATTTTTTGCTGTAATGATAGTGCGGTCATGCATGCCCGTACTATCGGATGCGCGCCTACCGGCGCTGCCAGAAGGCGCCGTTTATTTACCAGCCGCGCAACAAGAAGCATCAACTGACCGGTCAGCTCCTGCTTGTTCTTCTCCTGCTCCACGCTTTCTTTGCCCAGCGTAATTTCTTCCTGTGGTGTGAGCAGCACGCTGGTGCGCAGCTCCTTTAAGTAGGCTGACAGTATATCTTTATCCCGCGCATCTCTGGTTGACTGAGCGTTTGAACCATCCGCTGTATCTGCAGCCGCATCATGGCCGCTATTGATCAATGGTTCATTCTCTTCAACGCTTATGATTTCTTCCAGGTGTGCATCCAATGCGTAAACAGTTTCCACGTTCACACCCCCTTTGAAAATGTTGTTGTCTTTTGTCTGTCATCTGTCTTTGTGGTGCGGTGCGCGCAGCACCAGCACCGGACAGGTTGCAAGTCTGATGACTTTCTCTGCTACCGAGCCGAAAATGAAATGGTGAAAGGCTGATTCCCCGTGGGTTGCAATGATAATAAGGCCCATGTTATCCTCATCAGCACATTTCACTATCTCTGCCGCAGGGCTTCCCATTTTGAGTATGGGATGAATCTGCAGCTCGCTCCCACCATGCTCTGCGGCAATTTTTTGTAATGCGGTGCGGGTAGACTCAATAAGTTCCTGCTCGTACGCGGGCAGGCTGATGGTCAGCTCAGCACTGAATGCGGTAACAGGCTCTACGACATGAATCGCCCATACTTCACTGGATAATCTGGCAGCAAGCTCTTTCACTGTTTCAAGTGCTCTGTACGACGCCTCACTGAAATCAGTTGGCCAGAGAATTTTTTTAACGGCAACATGCGCTGTGACTCCTTTCTTTATTGGCGCTCACTCCTGCATCCAATAACGAAAGCTAATGGTGAAAGCTGTTTTATCTGACCCTAATTTACAAATTCCCCGCAGCAAATACAATTTGCAGAAACACCCATTTTTATATGGTTAAAATACGTAGTTTTTGTATGGGTAGAAATACGTATAAAGAGTTGAGAGTTAAGGAGTTGAGGAGTCGGTGAATAGGTTAGTCGGGATTTCAGATTTAAGATTGCAGATTTTAGAGTGTCCACCCTCCGCAGTTTCTGGTGGGCAGATATAGTAGCGATAGCGAAGAACCATGCTATGTTTAATTGACCATCGTTACCAGTGCTAACGGAGGACGGGAAGATTGTGTCTGTCTTCTGAAAGTCTGTTTTCTGTTGTCTGTCATTTGAGTTTCATCTGGCCACGGTTCGACTGCGCTCACCGCAGGTCGGCCACGAGCGACCAGCCACTGGTCAGTTACACCACATGCTTTTCCCTGAAACCAGGAGATAAATAAAAGTCTCCGTTGCGGACAGTTTTGATGGCGGAAAATATTTCCGAGTCCATCTCGCCCTTCAGCAAATATCCTTCAGCCCCGCCGGCAATGGCGTATTCGAGATATTCTTTATTGTCGTAGATGCTCAGAAACAATACTTTAACTGACGGGTACACCAGCTTAATCTGCCGCGCGGTTTCAATCCCGCCGAGGTACGGCATGGATATATCAAGGATAACCAGATGCGGCAATGCCTGCTGCTTAGCGTTCAGCTTATATAAATAACCAAGCAGCTCCAGGCCATTGCCCGCCTCTCCGCAAATCATTAATTCGGGGTCTTCCTCGATGTAATGTTTCAACTCTTTCCGGAGCAGCTGGTTGTCGTCAGTCAAGACAATGCTGTATACTTTCTGCGCAGACACCTTTGGCGGCATATAATAGTTATTCCAGCTGATTGTCGAATCCCTGCCTTAAAAGCCCTGTCCCGCTCAAACGGGACCGGCTGGGATTAAAAAGCAGGCATCGTATAATATAATTAATTGAGCACATGCGCCGTGCCAGGCACGGACTGCGTTACTTGGTTTGTAGCAAGTGTAGCAACACTATACGAACAATTTCAATAAGCAGTAATACTCATTTTAGTATGAGTAGAAATACGTATGTTGGGGATTGGTGAATCGGTGAGTCGGTGAATCGGTGAGTCGGTGAATAGGTTTAGCCTTTTAATCTTTTGGCCTTTTAGCCTCTTGACCTTTCAGATAGCCACTACTGTCCACTGATTTAAGTAGAATGGGTAATTCACTGTTTTATGTTGTTTTATGCTTGAAGTTGAAGTTGTATGTATGTACTATTAATCAAAGGCTACCTCTAAAAATGTCATTCCCGTGAAAGCTTGTCCTCGAATGTTTTAGTCGGGGACGGGAATCTATAACCAATTGCAATCACTGGACTCCCGCTTTTGCGGGAGTGACAGATTGGGAATTATCAGAGGTTCTCTAAAGTAACAGACATAATTTTCAAGCAGGGTGATATCAATATGGTTGGATTACAGGCGCTTGAATCCAGACAGAATATTACGGGCATAAAATCCATTGGTTCCGTTTTTTTCACACCATTTTCTCACTTCTTGTTAAAGTTTTTCCTCCATATCTCCAGGCCAGCAGCACCGCTATGTATTTCTGGTATTCGGTTGAGCAGAGCATAGAAGAAAGGGTGGCGATTTATCATAGCCGGCACTCTTATTGTTTGGAGGCAATAAGACCATGAAGAAAAACAAATCAGTTCCCGGGAAGGTTCATGCGCATCAAGAGGAAGCCGAACAACGGCTTGCTGCAAAAGGCACAGCCGCTGAACAACGCTCAGATGTTGATGTCCGGCTTGCGATTCACGAGCTGCAGGTGCACCAGATTGAGCTTGAGATGCAGAATGAAGAGCTGCGCAAAGCCCAGGCTGAGCTTGAAGAGTCGCGCAGCAGGTATAGCGACCTCTATGTCTTTGCCCCGGTCGGCTATTTCACCTTTGATCAGCAGGGTCTCATCCTCGAAGTGAACCTTACCGGCACCACGCTGCTGGGCGTAGAGCGAAGCGCTCTGAGCAAAAAGCCTTTTGTCCTCTTTATCGCCCCGGAGCACCAGGACGCATTCTATCTGCACCTCCGCCAAGTCATGCAAACCCGGACCCAACAGAGCTGCGAAATCAGGCTGCTCAGAAAAGACGGCACCTGGTTCCATGCGCAGCTTGCAAGCATAGCAGTAGATGATGGGGAACAGAATACCAGCCACTGCCGGACCGTAGTGATTGATATTACGGAGCGTAAGCAGGCAGAGGCCGAGGCGCAGAGCCTGGCCCGGTTCCCGGAAGAAAACCCTCATCCCGTCATGCGCGTGACCGGCGAAGGAGGCGTCCTTTACGCCAATCGTCCGGCCGGGGACATACTTACTGCGTTTGGTTGCGCGGCTGCGGGGCCGCTCCCCGAGACGCTCCTGCAGGGCGTGCGCCAGGTCATCGCCGATGGCCGATCCCGCGAAATAGAGATCACGTGCACAGCAGGCTGGGTATTCTCGTTCGTGATTGCACCCAACTCTGGCGGGGAGCACATCAATCTGTACGGCCGCGACATCACCGAGCACAAGCAGATCGCTGATGCGCAATCATTTCTGTTGCAGTGTGGTTTTGACGAAAATTTTTTCGAATCGCTGGCGCGTTACTTGGCGGAAAAACTGCATATGCACTATGTCTGCATCGATCAACTGCACGGCGACGGCCTGATTGCCAAAACAATGGCCATCTATTGCGACGGGAAGTTTGAGGATAACGTGGAGTATACCCTGAAAGATACCCCGTGCGGCGATGTGGTGGGTAAAACGATTTGCTGCTTTCCAAAGGATGTGTGCCGCTTGTTTCCGCGGGATGTGGTACTTCAGGAGATGCATGCCGAGAGTTATGTGGGGACTACCCTCTGGAGTTCCCGGGGGAAGCCGATCGGCCTGATCGCCGTCATCGGACGACAACAACTTCCAAACCCCGGCCTGGCGGAATCGCTACTGAAACTGGTCGCAGTCCGCGCGGCCGGAGAACTGGAGCGCAGGCAGGCGGGGGAGGCGCTGCGCAGAGCAAAAGATGAACTGGAACTGCGCGTTCAGGAGCGCACGGCAGAGTTGGCACATGCTAATGAATTATTGCTGGAAGAAATCCAGGAACACAAGCGGATGCAGGAAGCCCTGCAAGCCGCTGCTCTTTATGCCCGGACCCTCCTTAAGGCAAATCTTGACCCGCTGGTAACCATCAGCAGGGAAGGGAAAATAATGGATGCAAACTTAGCAGCAGAGCAGGCCATCGGGCTTTCCCGTGAGCTGATAATCGGCAGCGACTTTTCAGACTGCTTTACAGAGCCGATAAAAGCCCGCACGGGATACGAGCAGGTATTCAAACAAGGATTTGTACGGGACTATCCCCTCACTATCAAGAGCCCGTCGGGCATGGTCATGGATGTGTTATACAATGCCACGGTATTTAAAAACAGCGCCGGTGAAGTGGAGGGTGTATTGGCCTCAGCCCGGGATATCACCGCTCGTAAGCACATCGAGAGAGCGCTCAGGCAAAGTGAGCTGCGCCTTAAAGATGCTCAGAAAATTGCCCATCTTGGCAGCTGGGAATGGGACGTTAATAGCGACGAGCAGCGCTGGTCGGAGGAGCTGTACCGCATTTTCGGCTACGACCCGCACAAAATGACCATGACCCATGAAATTTCTTTTAACGCGCTTCATCCGGAAGATCAGGAGTATGTTACGCGGATGGTTTGGGAAGCATTGGAAACGAATGATGCCTACAATATCGATTTCAGGATTATTCGTAGCGATGGCGCTATGCGCTTTTTAAATTCCCAGGCAAGACTATACCGGGATAAACAGGGCCACCCCCAGAGAATGGTGGGGTCATTGCTTGACATCACTGATAGAAAAAATATTGAAAGAGAACTGCAGGAATCAGGGCAGCAGCTCCGCCGCCTGACTGCTGAACTCCTGATCGCCCAAGAAGTAGAGCGTAAGCGTATTGCCGGAGAGGTGCACGATGAGCTGGGCCAGTCCATGACCGTTCTCAAGCTCCGGCTGCGGACCATCGAGAAGCAGCTGCTAAAAGAACAGGTTAAAATCAAAGGGGAGTGTTTGGACCTTTTAGGGTACGCGGACGGCATCCTGAAAAGTGTGCGCCGGATTTCCCGCGACCTGACCCCCTCCATACTTGAGGACCTCGGCCTGTCTGCCGCAGTGCGCTGGCTGGTTGATAATTTCAAGGAAAATCTGGATGTGAACATAGCATTGCAGGCTGACAATATTGATTCCCTGGTGCCAAAAGAGCTGCAGATTAATGTATATCGCATCCTGCAGGAATGTTTGAGCAACATCGGGAAACACGCCGGGGCGCAAAATATAACGGTGTCAATCAGAGAGCTGCAGGACGGAATCAGGCTGTGCGTGGAAGATGACGGGGAAGGATATGATGTGGAGCAGCTGGCTTTCCTGGATGGGTCTAAAAAAGGGGTAGGCATTTCCACCATGCGCGAGCGGGCGCTGATATTGAACGGGACACTTGACATTTCAAGCCGTCAGGGAGCGGGAACCTGCGTGACCCTGCGGATTCCCCGGGGGAAGGGAGGAGCGATATAATGGATAAGTACCGTATCGTCTTGGCTGATGATCATCCGCTGCTGCGGCAGGGTTTAAAGAAGATCATTCACGAAAATGGCGGGATGAAGATCATCGGAGAAGCAGGTGACGGCATGGAGCTGTTAAAGCTCCTGCCCAAAACAAACCCTGATCTGGTCATTATGGATATATCCATGCCAAAGCTCAGGGGCATCGAGGCCATCCCCAGGATCAAAACGATTCATCCGCAGGTAAAAGTTTTAATCCTTTCCATGCACGGGGACAAGGCATATCTCACCCAGGCGATCGCGGCCGGCGCTGACGGGTACCTGTTAAAAGAAGATGCGGACAGCGAATTGTTTAATGCCATCGAAACTATTTTTCAAAATAAAATTTACATATCGCCCATGCTCGCTGATCTCACCAGGGAGGACTGGGTAGACCGCTGCCGCCAGAAGGACAAGCCCTTTACGGAAAAAACCATGACACCCCGCGAACGGGAAATAATCAAGCTTATTGCAGATGGAAAAACGAGCAAAGAGATTGCCGACCTTCTGTTTATAAGTTACCGCACCGTGGAACGGCACCGCGCCAATATTATGAATAAATTTAACCTGAATAAAACCGCCGACCTGGTAAAATTTGCCATTAAAAAGGGCTATGTGTAATCAGCTGGCAGCATTCAGCGGACAGCTATCAGCAGTTTCGAGCTGTCATTGCACTGGCCGGTGACCAGCTGAAAGGTGAAAAGACTAAAAGGATTCACCTCTTCACCTTATTACCTTTTCACCTCTTGACCTTTTCACCTATTCACCGACTCACCGGTAACAGCGTGCCCCTGACAACCTCTACCGTTACCCCCTCAATCCGCAGCACTTTGTGGCGTGAGGTTTGTCCCCGGATAATGGCAACCTGCCGACGCGCAATTCCCAACTGTTTGGCAATGAATTCACAGCACTGCTTATTTGCCTCGTTATCAACCGGAGGGCTGGTGAGCTTTATGCGGAGTGCGTTATTGTGGATGCCGGCAATTTCGCAGCGGGATGAGCGAGGAACGACGGAAACATTTAACTCTACGCCTCTATCTGTTGTGCGAAATATTGCTTCGTTGACGGTCAAATGCTGGTGCCCATTGTTAGGATAATGACAAATGTCAAAGCCCAAAAGCCAAATGAATGTTAAAGCCTCAATGATTGAAAAAATTACACTTTGGCTTTAAGAATTTGGATTTCATTTGTCATTTGGATTTTGGAATTTGATATTTTAAAGTGTCATTTGACATTGAAACGCTATTCTCCCGCCTTGCGACGTTCCCCTCCGAGCATGCCAAGGTAGGTTTCAAGAAGTGATCTGAGGGAGGTTTCGAACTGCGCCCGCTTCTGCACCATGCCGCTAATCTCCTGCTGCAGGGCCGCACACTGCTGCCGTACCTCGGCAATGACCTTTTCTGCATCGAGCCGGGCACCGGAGATAATCAGCGACGCTTCGTTCCGGGCATTTTCCTGCATATCGCCGCCTATTTGCTTCGCCGCGGCAAGAGCATCATATAATTTTTTTTCCTTTTCCCGGTATGCAGTAAGCTCCTGCTGCAGGGCATGCGCCGCTTCTTGTAAATGCGTATTTTCCTCCAGTACCTGATTGAGCTCTTTTGCAAGTTCTTCCAGGAAATTATCAACCTGATTGATATCATAGCCTCTGAAACGGACGGAAAATTCTTTTTGTATGATATCAGTGGGTGATATTTTCAGAGTCGGTACCGGCGAATCTTCATCATCAAACAGTATCTTTTCGTCAATCATTGTTATCGCAGCCTTATGGCAATTTCCTGGAGGGTCCCAACCAGAAAACTGTCGAGAAAGATGATTATAATAAATACGATAATCGGCGTAATATCGATTGCCCCCATCCTCCCGAACGGCAGCAAGCGCCGTACGCGATACAGTACCGGCTCGGTGGCCTGGTAGAGAAAATTAACTATCGGGTTATACGGGTCCGGGCTCACCCAGGAGATAACAGCACGGGCCACTATCAGCCACATATAAATCTGCAGCGCATAATGAATAATTATGGCTAGGGCGTTTAACAGGTTGGCAAAGATGAACATAATGTGCTCCGCAAGCAAAATAGTTGTCAGCTGTCAGCGTTCAGCTTAGTCATTGCTGATCGCTGAAGGCTGATGGCTGTCGGCTATAACGTCATTTGAAATTTGAGCTTTGTAATTTGTCCTTATTTACCCTTATTCCTGTCATAAATAATCTTCAGCCCCTTGAGCGTCAGCAGTTCATCAACCTCGTTAATGGTCTCGGAGTGCGACGCGATCAGGGTTGCAAGGCCCCCGGTTGCAACCACATAGGGATCACTCTTAACTTCTTTTTTCATCCGGGTGACCAGGCCATCCACAAGGCCAATGTAGCCGTAGACAAGGCCGGACTGCATACTGCTCACCGTGTCTCTCCCCACCACCTGCCGGGGGCTGGTAAATTCCACGCGCGGCAGCTTCGAGGCTTTCTGGAACAGCGCCTCGCTTGATATGCTGATTCCGGGAGCAATAGCGCCGCCCAGGTACTCGCCCTGTGGCGTGATATAGTCAAAAGTGGTTGCCGTGCCAAGGTCAATGATAATGAGGCTGCGCCGGTATTTCGCATAGGCAGCCACGGCATTGACAATGCGGTCTGCACCCACTTCTTTGGGATTATCGTATTTAATGGGCATACCCAGGTTTATATCAGGCCCGACAAACAGGGGCGCAATATTAAAATAGGTTTTGCACATCTGCTCCAGCGTTGGCACGACCGGAGGCACAACACACGATATGATGATCGCCGTGATGTCTTCACATACTATGCCGCGTGACGCAATAAGACTCTGCAGGAGCATGCCGTACTCATCGGTGGTCTTATCCCGGTCGGTCATGACCCGCCAGTGCGTCACCAGCGTGTCGTCCTTATAAATGCCCAGTACGATATTGGTATTGCCGACGTCGAAAACGAGTAACATATGTTGTAAACTTCAAATTCCAAAATCCAAATGACCAATGAATTTCAAATGCAGCTAAAATTTAAATTAGTCAATAACAACGTCGTATTTCTTTCAATCATTGAGACTTTGACATTGATTTGACATTTGGTCTTTGTCATTTGACATTTCATCCTGACATTCATTGGTCATTCGCAATTTATTTCCATACTGATATCAACAGCGCGTGCTGAATGGGTAATGGAGCCCACGGAGATATAATTAACTCCCGTCTGCGCAATCTCTTCAATATTCTCAAGCGTTACATTGCCTGACACCTCAAGGGGAATGCCGTCGCCGGCAATTTCGACCGCTTTTCTGATGTCATCGATTGCCATGTTATCGAGCATTATCATATCAGGCCCGGTATCAAGCGCTTCGATGAGCTCCTGGATGGTGCACACTTCCACTTCAATCTTGAGCAGGGGGTTCCTGGCTGCCTGTGCCTTCTTGACCGCCTGGGTGATGCCGCCGCAGGCAGCGATGTGGTTATCCTTGATAAGGATGCCGTCAAAAAGTCCCACCCGGTGATTTATGCCTCCCCCGACATGCACTGCTTCTTTTTCAAGCACCCTCATGCCGGGAGCTGTTTTCCTGGTGTCAAGGAGTGCGACCTCATACGGCTTGATTCGTTCCACAAACTGCGCGGTACAAGTTGCCACTCCTGACAGGTGCTGAAGAAAATTGAGTGCCGTCCGTTCGCCGGTCAGCAGTATGTCAAACGGCCCCTGCAGCTCTGCTATGAGAGCGCCTTTCTCAATTAATTCTCCCTCCTGTTCAGCAAAGAGAAACTCCACTCGGGAGCTTAAGATCTGAAAGACTCTCCTGAACGGTACCATGCCGGCTACCACCAGTTCTTCCCTGGCGATCACGGTTGCCCTGCCCTGCAGGCCGGGTTCAACAAGATACGCCGTGGTTTTATCACCGGGCCCGATATCTTCTTTCAGAGCCATGACGATAAGCTCGTCTAATTGTATTGTTGCAGCAGTGCCTTCTATCATGCGCGCAGCCTTACTATCCTGTCTATGTTTTCCTGCAGCCGGGATTCTCTTTCTTTTAGAGTTTGTGCCCGTGCTCGCTCTTTTTCTATGACCTCCTGGGGGGCGCGGTCCATAAAGTCCCGGTTCGCCAGCTTCCTGTTAATAAACGTGAGGTCATCTAAAACTTTTTTCATCTCCTTCTCCAGCCGCTTTTTCTCCTCGCTGCAATCAACCAACCCTTCAAGCGAGAGAAACAGCTCTGCGCCGTCAATAACTGCCGCCACTGCTGACGGGGGCTTTTGAAAGGTCCGGTGGACGGCAACAGACTTTAACCCTGCCAGCGTGCATATCATCGGGGCATGGGCCTGCAGGATGCTCAGGACA
>Ga0209777_10001791_pt1 | contig 29848 bp, 27 predicted proteins | sample FrelakmetHBP12HB_FD_187147 | JGI IMG/M metagenome (GOLD analysis project Ga0209777, IMG submission 187147) | Freshwater lake sediment microbial communities from the University of Notre Dame, USA, for methane emissions studies -HBP12 HB (SPAdes)... | ecosystem: Environmental > Aquatic >...
AGTTTTCCACAATCTGGAGAAGTTATGAGTCTCCCCCCAGACCCCCCTCATTACTACTACGGCGGTGAATATTTTACTTGACAAAAATAAACCAGACGCAGAGGTCACAGAGAAAAAAAAGGGGTTACGAAAACTTCGCAACCCCTTCATACGATCGATGACTGAAATAAAAAAGGAATACTGGAATGTTGGAACATTGGAATAATTGGGAAAACATCAGAGAACCGGAAGATTGGAATACTGGAAGGTTGGAATATTGAGAGAACCTCAAAAAGAAAACTTCTTTTGAACCCATTATTCCATGATTCCACCATTCCATCTTTCCATGCTTTTAACCCATTATTCCATGATTCCACCATTCCATCTTTCCATGCTTTTAACCCATTATTCCATGATTCCACCATTCCATCTTTCCTTCTCCTTAATCCTTTCCTTTCCTTGAAAAAAGGTCTTCGCCCCGCCGTTCCATCTCCTCCTGAATCAGTTCTCCAAGGCTCTTGGAAGTGGGCTCCTGGTTCGACATATATCGATCGATGTCGGCTTTCTCCATTTTATCCTTCAGACCTTTCATGCTGAGACCGATCCTTCTCTCATAGGGATCGATGTTGATGATCCCTGCCGACACCGTATCTCCCACTTTCAGCACATCCGAGGGCTTCTCCACCTTCTCCCTGCTGATCTCAGAAACATGAACCAGTCCCTCAATTCCCTCCTCGAGTTCAACGAAGGCCCCGAAGTCGGTCACATTGGTCACCTTCCCGGTGACCACCTCGCCCTTCCGGTATCGCCGGGCGACGTCCTTCCATGGATCCGGCGTCAGTTGTTTGATCCCGAGCGAAAACCGCTCGTTCTTCCGATCGATGTTGAGAACAACCGCCTCAACCTCCTGACCTTTTTTGTAAAGCTCCCCGGGATGCTTGATCTTCTTTGTCCAGGAGAGCTCGGAGACATGGACGAGCCCGTCCACCCCTTCTTCAAATCCGACGAAGATGCCGAAGTCGGTAATCGTTTTCACGCGGCCCATGACCTTCGAGCCCACCGGATATTTCTCGGCGATGAGATCCCACGGATTCGGTTCCGTCTGCTTCATCCCCAGCGAGATGCGGCGCTTCTCCGGGTCGCAGTCGAGAACGATCACGTCGACCATATCGCCAACGTGAACGACTTTCGAGGGATGCTTCATCTTCTTGCTCCAGCTCATCTCAGAGATGTGAACCAGACCCTCGACGCCCTCCTCCAGTTCGACGAAGACGCCGTAATCGGTTGTGCTCACCACTTTTCCCTGAATTCGTAATCCTAACGGATACCTGTCACGCACCGATTCCCATGGATCGGGAAGGGCCTGCTTTAACCCAAGAGAAACCTTCTCTTTCTCCCTGTCGAAATGGAGGACTTTCACCTTGATCTGATCTCCGACGGCCAGTTTCTCCGAGGGATGGCCGATCCTTCCCCAGGCGATATCGGTGATATGGAGAAGGCCATCCACTCCTCCGAGGTCGACGAAGGCACCATAGTCCGTGAGGTTTTTCACCGTTCCTTCGACGATGGCTCCCTCCTCGATGTTCTTCAGGGTATCGTCTCTCTCCACCTTTCGTTCTTCTTCAAGGAGAACACGCCGCGAAAGCACGATATTATTCCGCCTTCGGTTAAATTTGATCACCTTGAAATTGAATCGCTGGCCGATCATGGCATCCAGGTTCCGAACCGGTTTCAGATCGATCTGAGAGCCGGGGAGAAAGGCGAGGATTCCACCGATGTCGACGGAAAGCCCCCCCTTCACCTTCGAAACGACTTCTCCCTCCATCACCTCTCCTTCCTTGCAGGAGCGGCTGACGTCCCTCCATATGGTTACACGATCGGCCTTTTCCTTCGAAAGGATCAGGAGCCCTTCCTCGTGGCTTTTCTTCTCCAGAAGGACCTCGATCTTGTCTCCGATCTTTACATCAACACTCTTGTCTCTCCTCAAGAACTCCCGTATCGGGATCTGGCCTTCACACTTGTATCCCACATCAACAGTCACATGATCCGGGGTAATGTTAATGACGGTTCCGTTGAGGATCTGGCCTTCCTCCATGGTCTTCAGGCTCTCTTTGTACATGGCCTGAAAATCCTCGGGTTCGTGACCGGGTTGGATTTCCCTTTCCTCCCGTTTTTCGTCGCCTCCTTCAAGAGAAGCTTCTTTTTTCTCTTCTTCAGCAGGGTTAGGTTGTTCGTTTACCATTCAAAAAATCTCCCTTCTTCCAATGGTTTAGAATGATATACCACACTCTTCAAGAAATTACAAATTTTTTACCCCTTCCAGTCCCCCCGCTCTGTCCTCTGACCCGAAGGATTTCGTCCCTCACCTCTTCGATCACCCGGTATGGTGTTGAACGCCAATACACAATCCTGCGAAGTTAGCAACGAAAAGCGTCACCCTTCTTGATTCCGATCACTCGGATCATCTCTCCCACGACCTCTTCCACCGACCGTGAGGTGGAGTCGATGAGTACCGCGTCTTCAGCTTTTTTGAGGGGGGAGATCACCCTATTGATATCATTATGGTCTCTTTTCATTACTTCATCAAGAGTCCCCTTGAAACTGACCTCAACCCCCCTCTCAACCAGTTCCTGGTACCTTCTCCTCCCCCGTTCCTCGGGCCTTGCATCCAGGTAGAACTTCGCGTCCGCGCCGGGAAAGACGACTGTTCCGATGTCCCTCCCCTCCAGCACGACGCCCCCTTCCCTTCCCATCTCACGTTGCTTCTCGACCAGGGCCACCCTCACACCTTCCCTCTTCGAAACATCCGAGGCAAGAAGGCTCATCTCCGGAGATCGAATGGCCTCGGTCACGTCTCGGCCATTACAGAGGATGCGGCTCTCATCGTCTCCGGCGACGAAGACGATGACGAGAGACGAGACCCACTGGCAAAGCTCCCTTTCATCCTCGGGAACCGTTCCCCTCTCCCTAACCTCGAGGGCAACAGCCCGGTACATCGCCCCTGTATCGATGTAAACGTACCCTAAGCGTCGTGCCAGGGCTTTTCCTACCGTGCTCTTCCCTGCACCCGAGGGGCCGTCGATGGCGATGGTCAGCTTTTTTTGTAGAGAGGTGCAAACCATTCCCGTCCTTTTCCGAAAGGCAGAAATGGTTTACCACATTGGAGCAGAATTTGCAAGGAGGGCCTCGAAGAGGCTAAGGCTAAGGTTAAGATGTCGGTCTCGTCACGGGCTAAGGATTGGGGATCTCTTAACCTTAACCTCAACACGCAGTTTCTGCTATTTTTCGAAGGGATTTACGATGCAGGCAAGCCCAAAAGTCTCTGCAACGCCCGGGCAGATCACTTTTCCGTCGACAAGATTGAGACCCCTTCGCAATGCCTCGTTCTCTTCCATGGCCCTGGCGTACCCCTTGTCCGCGATCTGAAGAACATATGGGAAAGTGGCATTCGTCAGGGCAAACGTAGAGGTCCTCGGATAAGCTCCCGGAATGTTTGCCACGCAGTAATGCACCACACCTTCTTCAATATAGGTCGGCCTTTCGTGAGTCGTCGGCCGGGTGGTTTCAAAGCAGCCGCCCTGGTCCACGGAGATATCGACGAGGGCTGAACCGGGACGCATCTTCCGGAGCATCTGACGGTTTACGAGCTTCGGGGCCTGCGCGCCCGGGATGAGGACCGCTCCGATAACAAGGTCCGCATTCGAGATCTCCTCAGCTATCGTCATGCGGTTCGAGATAAACGTGGTGATATGTCCTTGAGTGATGTCGTGGAGATAACTCAACCTCTCCGGCTGGATATCGAGAATGCTCACCCTGGCTCCTATCCCCACGGCCACCTTGCAGGCATTGGCGCCCGCTACCCCGGCCCCGAGAATGACAATCTTGGCAGGGGGAACACCCGATGCCCCGCAGAGAAGAACTCCCCTTCCCCCATGAACGGTTTCCAGACACATCCCCCCGGCGAGGATCGAAGCCCTGCCGGCAATCTCACTCATGGGCCGCAGGAGAGGAAGGCTGCCACTTCGCTCCTGAACGGTCTCGTAGCCAATCCCTACAATCCCCCGCTCCAACAATTTGAGCGTCAGGCTCTGATCGGCAGCCAGATGAAGATAGGTAAAGAGAACCTGATCCGGCCTCATCAGAGGAAATTCGGGCTCCAGGGGTTCCTTGACCTTCACCACCATGTCGGCTTCGGCCCAGACGTCCTCCTTCTTCTCGACGAGCGTGGCCCCAGTCCTCTCATACTCCTGGTCGGAGAACCCGCTTCCCTCTCCGGCTCCTCTCTCCACAAGCGTCCGGTGGTGATGAGATACCAGGGCATCCACTCCTTGAGGTGTCAGGGCCACCCTCTTTTCCCCGTTCTTAATCTCTTTGGGAACTCCGACGATCATCTCATCCTCCCTCCTCTTGCACTGGAACAATGGAATATTGGAATGATGGAATAATGGGGCGAATCTAACATTTCAGTGTTCCAAGAGTCCGGTTTCTTATCTTTTCCCATTATTCCAATGTTCCAGCATTCCATTATTCCGGCTTCTTCTTACGGTTACTGAAAAAACGCTTGATCGACTGAACACAGAGCGTATTCTCTTCATGGCTCCCCAGACTGATCCGGAAGAACCCGCTTCTCCCACGGAGAGGAGCGAAGAATTTGAGCATGATTCCGTCCTTTTCAAAGACGTAATCGACGATTTCTTTCCCCGTCGCCCCTGTATCGGTCGCATCAATGAGGACATAATTCCCATGGGAATAGAAAGGCTTCATCCCAGGGATCTTGGAAAGCTCCTTGCAGAGATATTCCACGCCGGCATTGTTGTAGGCGGCTTTTCGCTTCAATTCCTCCTCTTCATCCAGAGCCGCCTCTGCAGCAGCGATGGAGAGAAGGCTCGTATTCCAAGGGATCTGCATCTTCCGGAAGTACTGGATGAGTTCTTCGTCTGCGAGGGCATATCCAAACCGGATTCCAGCCATCCCGTAGGCCTTTGAGAACGTGTGAGCAACGATGAGGTGATTGTATTTTCGGATGAGGGGGGCTTTGGACTCGTGCTCCAGATGATACTCCAGATAGGCTTCATCGATCAAGGTCGGAATTCCCAGTTCCACGATCTTCATCAGATCTTCGTCGGAGATGAAGTCGCCGGTGGGATTATTCGGGGTGCAAACGATGATCATCTTGGTCCGGGGGGTCACGGCGCGAAGCATCGCTGGAACATCGTACTGAAGATCGGGTCTCATGTCCACAGCGACAACACTCCCGCCCACCGCCCTCGCCCGAATGCCGTAAAGGGAAAAAGTGGGATTGGGGAGAAGGACCTCATCTCCCGGCGTGACGAAAAGTCGCATGATCATATCGATGATCTCGGAAGAGCCATGGCTGATATAGACGTTCTCCGGTCCCAGATCGTAGCGTCTCGCAATCTTGGCCCGAAGACGGGGACCATTATCCGGGTAACGGTTCCCCAGTTTGGCAGCCTCCAGAATGGCCTGAAGAACCTTCTCAGAGGGAGGAAGGGGGTTTTCATTGATCATCATCCTCTTCAACTCCGGCCTCGACCAGGCGACGATCAAATCCTCCGTATCGTACGGTTTGACTTGTTCGATCCATGGAACCAGATAACGTTTCAGATCAGCCATCACGACCTCCTCTTTTTTTGATTGAGGCTAAAGGATCGCTACGCTTAAGGTTCAAGGTGAAAAATTTCAACCTCAACCCTTAAGTCCCGTGAAACGGGACGATCCTCAAACCGATCGCTTTAGAGCACCTAACTACCTATCTATACAGGTACCAGAAGAAAAAAAATTTGTCAAGACCTTTTTAGGGTTTTGAGATCGAGGCGGTACCTTCCCGATTCCACTTCAAAGATATACTTGTCCCCCCGGTGAAAGGCATGGAGGACCTCCACCGGGATGTTCTTCGAATCATAGATCACACTCTCCAGAAAAATCCCGGGGGACCCGGCGGGAACCCCCAGGAGCGCTGCATCCTCTCCGGACAGGGTGATGGCACGAAAGGTCTGAATGGATCGATGAAGCTCGACCTGGAATTTCTTCGTCAGGAGATGGTAGAGGGACCCGGTCAGTCTCATCTTGAGGATCTCTTTGAACTCCTTGTGCGGCAGGTAGCTTCGCTCGATCACGAGGGGAACGTTATTCCCCAGCCGGACCCTCTCCGTCAGGATGACCATCTTCTCCTTCCCCAGCATCAGCTTCTCGCTCACCTCGATCGGGGCCTCGATCACAGACTGGCGGATCAACCTGGTCTTGGGGACAATGCCCATCCGGGTCATATCGTCCGTGAAGCTGGAAATGTGCTGGAGGGTATACTTCACCGGTTGAAGGGGCCGGTTCGTCACAAAGGAACCCACTCCGTTTCGTTTCTGAACATATCCTTTGGCGACCAGATCAGAGATGGCCTGGCGAACCGTATTACGATTGACATGAAAAAGTCCCGAAAGCTTGGCCTCGGAAGGCAGCTTATCGCTCTCACCATACCGGCCTTTCTGGATCATCTCCATGAGCCAGGCGCCGATCTGGATATATTTGGGAACGCCTTCCTTTAAACGAAGTGTCTCCGGCATTGAATCCCCTATGATGGAATACTGGAACAATGGAATATTGGAGTAATGGGAAACCCGAAAATAGGAAATTGGAATAGTTTCCCTTGATCTCTGCTTATCCCCAGTATTCCAACATTCCAGCATTCCATTCTTCCAGAATTAGGCCGACGCGCTCATTCCCTTCAGTGCGCTCTTTCCGGTGATCAATCTCATCACGAGGAGCATCCCGACGACAATCACGATGATGATGGTGCACATCGCATTGGCGCTTGCGGTACGGCCATCGATGTCGAGAAAGATGATCTCGATGGCAGCGAGCTTCACCTTCGCCGAGATGAGGAAGATCACAGCGCTGATCGTGGTCATGGCCCTCATGAAAAAGAAGGTCATGTTCGAAAAAAAGGCCGTCCTGGTCAGGGGAAAGACCACCCGCGTGAAGGTCGTAATCGGGTTGGCCCCGAGGCTCACGGCCGCTTCCTCAATGGACTTGTCGATCTGTTTCAGGTTGGCGATACTCGCAAGGACTCCCAGGGTGAAATTGGCGATGATGACGTTGATGATGATGATCCAGAAGGTTCCGTAAATAAGAAAGTAGGGTTTGTTGAAGGCCAGGATATAACCCAGGCCCAGCACTGTGCCCGGAATCGCAGCGGGCAATACGCTCAGGGTGTAGAGAATCTGGGCCCCTTCCGGCTTCTTCTTTTCAATGATGTACCCTGAAAGCAGGGTCAACGTCGCTCCCCCAAGGGCTACCAGAATGGCCACCCAGAAGCTGTTCCAGATGGGAGCGAACTTGTAGGCGATGAGGGACTGCCACTCCCCGGTCAGGACGGAAGACCAGAATCTCGTCCAGAGCGGCCCATATCCACCCAGGGAGGGAAAATTGAAATGCTTGAAGGTGAGGGAGAAATCATAGGGCCAGGTCTTGACAAAAGAGGCTAAAAAGACGGAAGCAAAAATGGTGAGGATGAAAAGGCAGGGTATCCAGCAGTAAATCATAAAGCCCCATTTCTTGAAGGGCCGCGAGGGTTGAAGGAATGGGCGGGCCTGCCCGCTGATGAGAGAATAGCTCTTCTTCGTCAGGTAGTAGTTCAGGAGAAAGGCTCCAACGGATGGGATGAGAAGAATGACGCTGATCGTCGCTCCCAGATCGAAGCGCTGCATCCCGATGACCTGTTGATAGATCTCGGTAGCGAGAACACTGTAGTTTCCTCCGATCACCACCGGAACCCCAAAGTCGGTGATCGTGAGATTGAAGACCAGCGCAGCGGCGCTCGCAATCCCGTATTTTGCAGAAGGAAGGGTGACCTTATAGAAGGTCTTCAGGGCCGAGGCGCCGAGGCTCTGGGCCGCTTCGTCCAGGCGGGTATCGACTGCGGACAGAGTCGTAACAAGGATGAACAGGGCGTTCGGGAAGCAGTAGAGGCACTCTGCCACGACGATCCCCGTGGCGCCATAAATATTCCAGGTCGTCTGGAGGAAGTAACGGGTAATCAGACCGTTTCGCCCGAAGAGAAGGATCAGGGCCAATCCCTGAATGATGGAGGGGGCAATCAGAGGAAAGGTTGAAATCGTGTAGAATATCCCTTTCATGGGGATCGTCGTACGAGTGAGTCCGTAAGCAAAGAAGAACGCGAGAACGGTTGTGATGACCGTGGTAACAATAGAAACGTATAGGCTATTCGTGAGGGAGCGAAAGATCCGTGGATTGGTGAAGTAGGACGCATAATTTCGGAGGCTGAAGGCGCCTTCGCGAAAGAAGCTCAATTTGCAGATATCATAGACGGGGTAGAGCAGGAAGAAAACAAGGATAACCATGAGGAAACTCATGGTGACCCAGGTGATTAGCCTGTCGCTTTCAAGGATCGAAGGGGTCGAAGCGCCGCTCAGGGTCTCTGTCCGATTCATCGGGATGCCTCACTCGCGGGGTAGACAAGAAAGGCTTCCGGAGGGAAGTAGAGAAAGACCTCCTCCCCCGTTCCAAGCCGCCTCTGTTCAAAGGCCTTCTCGATCACATCAGAGATCACTTCATCTCCATCCACGTTGATGACGAGCCGAACGGCGGCCCCGAGAAAAATCACCACATCGATTCGTCCCGGGACCACATTGGAGGACTCGACGTCGCCTGGACGTTCTTTATCTTTGAAGACCTCGATCTTTTCAGGTCGAATCGCCAGAAAGACCTCTTCGCCCGGCGAAGTGCCTTCCTGGGAGATCCTGAACTCTCTCTTCCCCGTATTGACAAGGTTGCCGATTCGAGAACCTTTAAAAAAATTGGAGGTTCCAACGAAGTCAGCAACAAAGCTGGAGGAGGGGTGTTTATAGATGTCAATGGGCTTGCCAACCTGCCGGAATTCGCCCTTTTCCATCACGACTACACGGTCTGCAATGGAGAGGGCCTCCTCCTGGTCATGGGTGACGTAGATCATGGTCTTTTTTAGTTCCTGCTGGAGCCGCTTCACCTCTGCCCGGAGCCGCACCCGGATCTTTGCATCGAGGGCGCTCAGGGGCTCATCGAGAAGCAGGACCTGCGGGTCGGGTGCCAGGGCTCGAACCAGGGCCACCCTCTGTTGCTGGCCGCCACTGAGCTGGGGGGGATAGAGTGCTCTCCAGTCCCGGAGCCCGATGAGATCGAGCATCTGGTCCACTCGATCTGAAATGGCCTTCTTGGGCATCTTCCTCACTTTCAGGCCAAAAGCGATATTCTCCTCCACGGTCATATTGGGAAAAAGGGCATAGGATTGAAAGACAATGCCAAACTCCCGCTTCTGGGGGATGAGGTTATTGATCACCTTCCCGCCAAAGATCACGCTCCCTTCCGTCACCGTCTCAAAACCGGTGATCATCCTTAAGATCGTGGTCTTTCCACATCCGCTCGGGCCGAGAAAGCAGATAAACTCGCCTTCCTCCACCTCGAGGTTGACGTGGTCTACGGCGGTGAGCATTCCGAATTTCTTTGTCAGATTCTCCAGCCTGAGGTTTCTTCCCATCGTCTTCCCGCCTATTCCGGCTTCATCGAGATTGATATCCCTTGCAACATACCCATGCCCTGCAAGAAGTTACTCCAAAACTCGAAATCCGAAACAAATCCTAAATTCAAATATCAACCCTTTACCAAGAAAATACCTCCTCTCCCCATCGAGGGAGAGGATTGAGGTGAGGGGGCAAAGGTTTTGAATCACCCTCACCCGCACCCTCTCCCATCAAGGGAGAGGGGAAATACAGCTCATTCTCGTGGTTCGGGGGCGACCAGCTTCTCGTGAAAGTTTGTTTCGGATTTCGTGCTTCGGATTTCGGATTTCCCCCCGGGGGCTGTTTACCTGTCTGTATAGGCTCTTTTAATCAATTTCGGAAAAATTGTCAACAAAAAAGGGCATCCCCCTTCTCGGGCAGGATGCCCTTCGAAGACGACGCAGTCCTCTACTTCAGGAAGAGGCCTTCCCATTTCTTCAGGATGGTATCGCGGTTCGTTGCCTGCCAGGAAAAATCCATGGGATAAAGTTTGATCTCTGTTAATTTTGGCATATCGGACCTCGTGGGGATTCCCGGGAGGGTCACTCCGAGCTTGAACTCCGAATAGGCCTTCATCGCATTCGCGCTGATGGCCCAATCAAGAAACTTCTTCGCAGGCCCCGGGTTTTTTGCCCCCTTCAAAAGGGCATTGGCTTCGACTTCATAGCCCGCCCCTTCCACCGGGAAGACAAACTCCACGGGAGCCCCCTGCTTCTTCAACTCCCCAACCACAAAATCGAACGAAGCGCCCACTGCAAATTCTCCCTGGGCGGTCATCTTCGCCGGCCTCGAACCACTCTTAATGTACTCCCCGATATTGTTGTTCAGCTTCTTCAGGAACTCCCATCCGTCCTCCTTCCCTTCTTTTGCCCCGTACATCTGGAGGATGCTGGCGATCTGGAGAAAACCCGTCCCTGAGGCAGCCGGATTGGGCATGGTGATCAGCCCCTTGAACTTCGGGTCGAGAAGATCGTTCCACCCTTTTGGCATGGGAAGGTTCTTCTCTTTCAGGACCTTCGTATTGACACAGAACGCGGCGATGTACATATCAATTCCCACATAATAGTCTTTGGGATGAACAAACCTCTTATCCAGCCTTTCAACTCCCTTCGGCTTATAGGGATCCAGCATCCCCAATGGAATAAACTGCTCCGTATTGGTTACTGCCCATCCCCAGATCGCGTCCGCCTGAGGGTTGTCCTTCTCTGCCAGCATTCGAGCCCCGAGCTCACCCGTGGAGAGGCGGATGATATTGATTTCGAGATCGGGCAGATCTTTTCTGGCCACCTCCAGATATTTCACGGTCTCATCCGTTTCGAGCGACGTATAAACCGTTACTGAATCTTTGGCCCAGACCGTTGCTGAAACAACTATCATGACCAAACCAATCACCCAAACCATCCTCTTCATTTTCATACCCATGACCTCCTTTCGTTTCGTGTTGCGATGATGCAATTTGTACGCTTGCCGATTGTTCGAATCACCACCTCCCCCATCCCGTGAATTCAAAATTGGCGATCGTGCCTCACTCCAACAGTCTTATATCGAAACTGGTAAGTTTTGTCAACAGCTTTGAGGCTCTTTCGCAAAAAAGGATTGACAAAATGGCTTTTTTGAACTAAACCTGTCTACACAGGTAGGCGGGGGCGTATGGCAATATACCCCTGCAATCTTTGGGGAACGATCACGGAAGGAGACAAATCATGAAGGATCAGGCAAGGGTGGTTATCATCGGTGGGGGCATTACGGGCTGCAGCATCGCCTATCACCTGACGGAAATGGGATGGGAGGATGTGGTCGTCCTCGATAAGGGAGAGCTCACGAGCGGGGCCACTTTTCATGCGGCGGGACTGGTCGGCCAGCTTCGATCCTCTGTCAATATCACCAAGATGCTCAAATACAGTGTGGAGCTCTATTCTCTGCTGGAAGGGGAAACCGGCCAGGCTACCGAATGGAGCAAGGTCGGCGGGTTAAGAATCGCTTCATCGAACGATCGCATGGAGGAATTGCGCCGTTCGGCAGCGATGGCAAAATCCTTTGGTCTTCCCATGGAGGTGATCAGCTCCGAGGAGGCTTGCGATCTCTTTCCGGTCATGGAAAAGAAGGGAATTGTCGGAGCCGCCTTTCTTCCAACGGATGGCCAGATTGACCCGAGCGGCGTCACTTACGCCCTCTGCCTCGGGGCCCGGAACAGGGGCGCGACGATCTATACCGAGACCCGGGTGACCGGGATCCGTCTCCAGAAAGGCGCTGTCTGTGAAGTGATCACCGATAAGGGAACGATCAAAACGGAGATCGTTGTCAATGCTGCGGGCATCTGGGCCCCTGAAATTGGAAAAATGGTAGGGGTTGCAATCCCCATCATCCCAATGGAGCATCAATACCTCATTACGAAGCCTCTGGAAGGGGTTCGCAGGGGAATGACCACCATGAGGGACCCTGACAATCTCGTCTATTTCCGGGAGGAAGTGGGTGGTCTCGTCATGGGAGGTTACGAACATGATCCGATTCCCTGGGCTCTCGACGGGATTCCCCGGGACTTTACGAAAAAGCTTCTCAAATCGAACTTCGAACACTTCGAACCTCTCTCGCAGTTGGCCATGAAGCGGGTCCCGGCAATTGGTCATGCCGAAATCGTTACCCTTTTGAATGGCCCGGAGGCCTTCACTTCCGATGGCGATTTCATCATGGGGGAGGCGGCAGAAGTGAAAAACTTCTTCGTTGCAGCAGGCTTTTGCGCCCACGGAATCGCGGCTGCCGGGGGGGTGGGGAAGATGATGGCGGAGTGGATCATCGAAGGAGAACCGAGCCTCGACCTCTGGCGTCTCGATATCCGCCGCTTTGGGAGGCATCACGGAAGTCAGAAGTATGCCCTCCAGAGATCGATCGAAGTCTATGCTCATCACTACGCCATGAGCTGGCCCTTTGAAGAGATGCAATCAGCCCGGCCCCTGCGAACAAGCCCCCTCTACCATCGTCTCAAAGAGATAGGGGCCGTCTTCGGAGAGAAATCGGGGTGGGAGCGACCCAACTGGTTCGCCCCGAAAGGGGTTGAGCCGGAAGAAAAGCTGGGCTGGGGCCTGCCCAACTGGTTTGAGAGAGTGGGAAAAGAGCACGAGGCTGTAAGAACCCGGGCCGCGGTGATCGACCAAACCCCGTTTGGAAAGATCGAGATCAAGGGCCCTGGAGGTATCGATCTCCTCCAGCGTCTGACGGACAATGATGTCGGAAGACCCGTTGGCTCGATCACCTACACCCAGATGCTGAATGAGAAAGGGGGAATTGAGTGCGACCTCACCGTAAGCCGAATCGGAGAAGGCCACTTTTACTTGATCACCGGGACCGCTTTCATCAAACATGACCTCAACTGGATCGAGAGACATCTCCCGGAAAATCATTCTCTCTCCATCACGGACGCGACCTCTTCCAGGGCCTGCATCACCCTCTGCGGGCCGGAGGCCCGAATCATTCTAACATGCGTTACGGGAGATGACGTTTCCTCCAGGGGATTTCCCTACATGACCTGCAAACAGATTTATATCGGATGCGCCCCCGTGCTTGCCCTTCGCGTCTCTTATGTCGGAGAGCTCGGATGGGAACTGCACGTACCCATGGAATATGCCCTCTACGTCTATGACACGATCTGGGAGGCGGGGAAACCTCTCGGATTGATCAACGGGGGCTATCGCTCAATCGATTCCCTTCGACTTGAAAAAGGATATCGTTACTGGAGCAGTGATATTTCCACGGAACATACTCCCCTGGAGGCGGGTCTCGATTTCTGTGTGAAATTGAACAAGGGCGATTTTATGGGTCGAAAAGCTTTGATCGAGCAGAAGCAGAAAGGGATTACCCGTCGTCTCTGCTGCCTCACAATCGACTCCGGTCCTCTCATGCCCGTTGGTAAAGAGGCCATTCTCGATCGGGAGAAGGTGATCGGTCTCGTTACCAGTGGAGGCTTTGGGTACACGGTAAAGAAACCAATCGCCTACGGATATCTCCCTGTTTCCTATGCCAAGCCGGGCACACGGCTGCAGATCGAGGTTGCTGCCAAAAGATATGACGCTACGGTGCAGAAGGAGCCTCTCTATGATCCGGAAAACCACAGGGTAAGAAGCTGATTTCAGATTGCAGATTGCAGATCCCAGATACTCGGAGAATCCGTTTCGATAGAAGATGTCGCTCTTCGTCAGTATCTAAAACTTGGCTGAGATTTAAGAAATAGAAGGTTTTCGATCTGCAATCTCCAATCTGAAATCTGCAATAGGGTTTTAGTGATGGATCTTCTCATTTTTGATATGGACGGGGTTTTAATTGATGTAACAAAGTCCTATCGCAGGACCATTCAGCGGACTATCGATCTTTATCTCGAAACGTGCCTGGGGTTCCAAAAGAGCAGGAGGGACCTCATCACAAGCGAAGACATTTCCCTCTTCAAGTCCGCCGGAGGCTTCAACAATGACTGGGACCTGACATCGGGGCTTCTCCTTTACGTTCTTTCTATCTCGGGAATTCCACCTTCCCATAGGTTAAAGCGCTTCTCGTCTATCCACGAGGTGATCCTACACTTGAAAGCAGCCTCCTCAACATTCCGGTTTAGAATGGAGAGCCTGGTTTCCAGGAAAAAAGTCTCTCCATTCGTTGATCAGGTCAAAAGCTCAGGAGGAGGATTGGCCGGGGTTCGCCGGGTACTGGGGACCTTCTGGGATGGGTGGGTCTATCGATCCGGAGAAATAGACGAAGGGAACGTAATAAAGCGCATCTTTCAAGAAATCTATCTGGGAAAGCAGTTCGCCTCTCACTATGGCCTTCAGCCTCTCTTTTACAGAGGCCAAGGGTATTACCTTCAGGAGAGACTCCTCATCCCCCGAAAAGTTCTGGCTGTCCTCCGGAGAACATTACGGATGGGGATCGCGAGTGGCCGGCCCAGGTTCGAAGCGGAGCTCGCCCTCAAACGGTTTCACCTCACCTCTTACTTCGATAGCGTGGTCACTCTCGACGAATGCCGTGAAGAAGAGGACCGTTTATTCCTTTCTGCGAGGAGAAGGGTCAAACTTACAAAACCCCATCCCTATTCAATTTCACGGGTGGTTCGAGAGATCGGCCTCATTCGGCCTTCCTGTGGGTATGTGGGTGATGTCGTAGATGATATGGTGGCAACCAGGAGGGCGAGGAAGGCTCTCGACATCCTTGCGATAGGCTTTTTGCCAGGTACGAAGAAGGACAGGACCATCGAAGAATCCTTGTGGGGGGCCGGCGCCGACATAGTGGTTCGGAACCCGGAGGAGCTTCTTGAAACTGTGAAATTCCTTTAATGGCCCATGCCCGCAGGGCACCCACGCCTGCGTGCCGAAACGCGATACCCGCGCCTGACCTGCATGGCCACTCCGGCGTGCAGGCACGACCCGTGAAAATCGATTCGGTGGCCAGATCCTGTATTATTATCGGTGTAATCGTCCTCTGAATCTGTGTAATCATTTTCTACAGAAATCTGTTGACAAAACTCCGTTTTTCCTTTATAAGCTGTCTATACAGGTAGTTAGGTTGCTGATCGCGCTGACACCGGTAATTGCTGACTGATGGCCCATGTCCGCAGGGCACCCACGAACGATGATAATTGACTGTATCTTCCCTCTCCCTTGACGGGAGAGGGCGAGGGAGAGGGTGAGTCAAAGCCCTTGCCCCCTCACCTCAATCCTCTCCCCCGGAGGTGAGAGGAGGTTCTTTAGATGTTATTTTCTGACTAATGGGCCATGCCCACAGGGCACCCACGCCTGCGTGCCGAAACGCCATGCCAGCGCCTGACCTGCATGGGCACTCTGGCGTGCAGGCAGAACGATGATAATCCGATTTTGGGCCCACCCGGCAACCAGGCTCTATTTACTAATCGGTGTAATCGTTCTCTGAATCTGTGTAATCATTTTTTAAAAAAAAGGAGGGCTCCCATCGAAGGTTCGACCCTGCTGCTTGCCGCCATCGTTGTCGCTCTTGCCCTGCTCTTCGACTTCTCGAATGGATTTCACGATGCGGCCAATGTGGTGGCAACCATCATCACAACGGGCGCCCTTTCCCCGAAGAAAGCCCTGGCAATGGCTGCGATCTGCGAGTTTATCGGCCCTTTTCTCTTCGGAACCGCCGTCGCCCAAACGATCGGAAAGAACATCATCGACATCTCGACCGTTGATCCCATGTTCCTGTCACTTTCCATTTGCCTCATCATCGCTGCACTGATCGGGGCAATTGCCTGGAATCTTCTGACCTGGTTCTTCGGCATTCCCTCCAGTTCTTCTCATGCCTTGGTCGGAGGAATGGTGGGCGCGGTGCTCGTGGCCTACGGCCCGGATAAAATCCTCTGGAAGGGACTTCTTTATGTCGTTGCCTCGTTGATTTTTTCCCCTTTCCTGGGCCTTCTCTTCGGTTTTCTCTTTGTCAAGGCCACGTTCCGCCTCGCTCAAAATGCTACTCCCAAGGCAAAATTTTTCTTCAACCGGATGCAGATCCTCTCCTCCATCACCCTTTCCCTCAGTCACGGGGCCAATGATGCCCAGAAGTCCATGGGATTGATCACCATGTGTCTTGTCATTCTCGGGATCTCTCCCACATTCAAGATACCCACCTGGGTCATCTTCGGTTGCGCGGCATCCATCGCCCTGGGCACGGCCAGTGGCGGGTGGCGGATCATCAAGACCCTGGGCTTTAAAATCTACCGGTTGCGATCCGTTCACGCCTTCTGCGCTCAGACTTCCTCGGCCGCGGTGATCCTTGGAGCAGCTCTGCTGGGAGGGCCGGTCTCAACAACCCATGTGGTCTCCTCAAGCATTATGGGCGTTGGGGCTGGTTCGAGGATCTCTGCTGTCCGGTGGGGGGTTGCCAAAAATATCGTGGTTGCCTGGTTTATTACCATTCCGGCCGCAGCGATCATCGCTGCTGTGAGCTTCTATCTTATTCGTATGATCCATCCTGACTTTTAAGCCTTGAAAGGAGACGACTATGGTATTCGGTCTCAAAAAGAAAGTCCCGTTTCATCATAATGAAAGCCGGTTCTTTGACCTTCTAACCCACCAGTCAGAAAAGACGCTCGAGGGACTGGAGGCCCTTTATGCTTTTGCGGAGAACGGGACCAAGGAGAATGCCAATCTTGTCCGCAATATCGAACGGGATGCGGACGAGTTGAGGCGAATTCTCATCGAAGAGCTGGACAAGACCTTCGTCACCCCTCTGGACCGGGAGGATATCTACGACCTCTCAAGGGCCATCGATGATGTCGTCGATTATGCGAACACGACCGTCGATGAGATGGAGATTTACGAGGTCAAGGGAGACACCCATACCCGAGAGATGGTCAATATCCTCAGGAAGGCAGCGAGGGAAATCAACGATGCCGTCAAGATCCTGAAAGACTATCCGAAGATTGCCTCAGAGCATGCGGTGAAAGCAAAAGCATACGAGAACACGATGGAGAAATCCTACCATTTTGCCCTGGCAGACCTCTTCAAGGGGAGCGATACGATTTACATGCTCAAGATGCGTGAGATCTACCGCCATCTCAGCAACGCCGCAGACCGCGGCGACGAAGCTGCCAATATCATTTCAAGCATCGTAATGAAGCACACCTAACTCAATCGCGGATTTGGGATTGCGGATTGCGGATTGCGGATTGTGAATCGGACCCTACCCGAGTTGTCCATTGTTGAAACCTGCCCTTACGGGTACTCCTTCTTTGCCATAAGAGACCCCAAGAATGGGCGGTGACCGAAGTCACCGCCCTGATTCCTCTTATTTCAATTTGACTGGCACGACCGTCAGGTTATACGTGACGTCCAGGACCCAGTTCGGGTAGGGGTCCGGTTGCGGAATCTCTGCATGTATATGCAGTGTGTGTGGGCCTTTCTTCAGCGGGTTAAGCAGCGCATAATAGCCATCATCTACGGCAGGGGAGTATACTCCTTGTGCACACTCAATGTTAAACAAGTACTCATACACGTTATTCTTAGGCACTGCGATCTCAAAGACTACGGACTGTTCGCGCTGCATCCTGACCGGTTTACCATCGAGGGTGGCCGATAATTTAGTTGCCGCATCAATGGATGGGGCAACCCAAGAGCGTAATTCTTTCACACTATAGCTCTCTGGCCCTTGTCCACATGCGTTGGGCGAGTCAAAGGCAACACCGGAGTTTATCACAGGGAAAAAGAGCGGCATGCCTTCAGGCACATAACAGTGGCGTTCAACCTCCCCTCCAAAAGCGCCCGCCAGGAACCACACATCACCGTGCTGCCCCACGGCACAGTAATCACCAGTTGTATCAACTACCGGGTTCGGGCACCAGTCCTCTGTACACGGGATTGAATATACCCATTTCCACCACTCGGCAGCCAACTCCTGGTAGGAATAACCCCAGATAGGGGTAGTCGCTGCACTTGGTGAGACGGCAGCAAACATGATCATCCCACAGACTACTGCAGTTACCAACATTACACTTTGCCAATGTTTTCTTGTTTTCATCGTTGCTCCCTCCTTTTTGCAGCCCTTTCATGGGCTGCATCGCAAGATATTTAAGGACCGTCCACCTTGTGTGGACCCAGCCACCACCTTCCATTTCACGCTTTTTTAAATAGACCTTGCAGAGAAGCCGTGACCGAAGTCCCCGCTTCTCTGATTCACACCACACCTCATGTGAGAGGGATCGTAATCATCCGTCGGTTCTTGTGAGCCAGGACTTCCTTTCACTTCAGTGTCGGGCGCACGGTCAGATGATAGGTCGCTTCACTCGTGTAAGACGGCCAGACTAAGTTCCAGTAGAGCGTGTGTGCACCCTCCGGTAACGGCTCGAGGAAAAGGTAGTAGCCGCAGTCTGCGCAGGGACTCATGAACAGATCGGTGGCTTCGGCCGGTGTGACATTGAGAATGTTGTCCTCCGGCAACTGCGCTTCGAAGAAGGGGGATTCTTCAAAATACTGAAGGGGCTTTGTAACATCGACACCGTCAATCTTAACAACGACTGTCGTGGGAGCAGTGCAGACCACCTGCGCGCGGATGTACTCCTTCGTCCTTTGCTCCGCGGGATCGTTCAGGAAGGCGCAGTACGCTGTGTTGAACAAAGGGAAAAACAGCGCTGTCCCGCCGGGCACCTTACAAGTCCGCTCGACGGAACCGGACCAGTAATGGCCGGCAAGAAGCCAGACGTCGCCTCTTTGACCCACCATGGACAGGCTTCCGTCCGGATCCAGGACTGGGCTGACGCTGGTCGGTGTCTCGAGAGACCACTTCTGCCATTCGGCAGCCCACTCGCCGTATGTCTTGCCATAAGGTTTGGATTTGATAGAGGCAATTTTAAAAGGTGCCTTCTTCCCCTTTGCCATGGTTACCGGAACGCTTCCAAGCAGGATAATCCCACAGACGACTGCAATTATTAATACCAAATTTCCCCAATATTTTCTTGTTTTCATCGTCGTTCCCTCCTTTTTTTGCAGCCCTTTCATGGCTACATTGCAAGACATTTCAGACGCATCCACCTTGTGTGGACCCAGCCACCATTTTACATTTCAAAATGCTGAATCACTTTTCACCTCCTTCCATTCGGTCTGGGTCGATACAACCCTAATTATCACAAACCCGCTCTGCACAGCCGCGCCCGTTGAGAAGTTCCCGGCCCGGCCCTCTACGCCAACTCCACTTCGATGTTATTGACTTCACCATAAACCGACCAAGGTTACAGATCGGTTACATATTGGAAGTTTTTTTTGTATTGGGTCACTCTTGTCCAAGATAAGATTTTCACCGCCGAGACGCAGAGGGCGCATGGTTCGGCAAGGTGTCTCCTGAGCTTGTCGAAGGGCTCACCATGATCGGGTTAAGCCGTTCGCCCTGAGCCTGTCGAGGGGTAAGAGACCGCCAAATAAAAAGCCACCTGCCATATGAGAACCTGCCTCTTCTGTACTCCTATAGCCATTGAACCCCGCCTGAATGGATTGTCGAGAGCATGGAGGTTGTGATCCAGTCGCCTCTTGCGATTGGATCACAAAGAAAAAATCCCTCTGCGATCTCAGCGTCTGCGGTAAAAATCCTGTTCTGGATAGGACTGAGGCCCACTATATCCGAGAGGAGGTTACAGATCGGTTACATATTGCGCAAAAACGGAGAAAGGAACGCCGGGAAGATTTCTAAACCGTCTTGGACAGATGGCGGAATCCATGCATAGCCGGCTTGTGGCCTGGGTTCTGGTGGACAATATGGTGAACAGAAGGACGGGCCTTGACGAAGTCCATTGAGTGGTATACCATTATACAAGAAAAGGTATACCTCTAAGGAGGATAGAAGAAATGGCCAGGGTGACGACAAAATATCAGATTACTATACCACCAAAGGTGAGAGAAGAACTGGGTATCGTCCCTGGCGCAGTGGTGGATATCACAAGAGAAGGGCGCAAGTACGTTCTCGTTGTGGATCCCATTACGGCCATCAAGAAGAAGTGGCGGGGAAGGTATAAGGACGGGGGCAGCACGATGGAATACCTTGATGAAGTGAGGGGCTGGGTCAGATGAGAATCTGCGTGGACACGACGATACTTTTGGATGTATTGAAAGATGAGTATCGAGCCTTTCAGGAGATGCTGTATGCGGCTATCGAGAAAGCCGAAAACCTCGTTGCTCCGGCGGTGGTCTTTGCGGAACTGATTCCCCAGTTTCGAGGAGACGTGAAATCCTTGCAACACTTCCTGAGCGAGCATAAGATTGATGTCTGCCCCCTGGATATCGAATCGGTCACCTTGGCGGGCAATGCTTGGATGAAATATTTGAAGAGAAAGCAGAAGGCTCGGTGCCCGCAATGTGGCTATGAGCTGGAAACGAAAGAACATTTGTTGTCCGATTTCTACATCGGCGGATTTGCTCTTGCCAGATGCGAAGCCATTTTGACAAGGAACCGCGGGATCTATCGGAAGTACTTTCCGGAATTGAACGGTTATGGGGGTTGCCTGGGCAAGGGACCGTCCAGTTCTGTCTGAGGCTCCTTGTCATGGAGGGCCGAAGAGATGTTAAAGGTTAAGGAATTAGTCCGAGCGAATGTCTTGCTGGACAAAGGTGTGTTGAAGGCAATCGATGAATTTGCAGAGGCGATGGCCGAAGACCGATCGACGGCAATAAGATTCCTCATCAAGAAAGCGCTTGCAGAAGAAAAGGTGGATGGCGCGGTAAAGAAGTTCCGAGAGGGAGTCCCTTTCAGAAAGGCCGCCGAAATGGCAGGGTTAGATTACTGGGATTTTCAGGCGGAACTGGACAGACGAGGCATCCCTATATCTGCATCGCTTTCACTTGCGCGAAAGCGATCGAAACAATGATGTTGTGGTTGTAACATTTTCTCGCATTGAAAAACCAACATAAAAGGGGTGTACAGGAGTACGCCCCTCCAGAGGCTCACGGGGCGGTAACCGCAAATGTAGTGGTGGCGGAGCTGACGCTGTTAGAAATCTTCAGCGTATAATCTGCGGCTGCGGTCAATCCCTTCGGGACCAGGAATTGAATCGTTCCCTCATTACTCGCTCCATCCATCGTCCAACTCAGGACCTTGCAGGACTTCACCACCCCTCCAAGCTCTAAACAGATGACTTAGCCCGTTATCAGTGTTGAAACTGGAACCTTCTCCACCCCTCCTCCTTTTCCGGGAATATTTATAACAAGTCGCCATTAGGGCGGCATCGAAATAGAAGTACAAGCGGCCTTTCCACGGCCGCAACGGGCTTTGCGTTTCGGCAAAGAACCTCCTAAATAGGGGATAGTGATCATTCCTTCAATGACACCTGAGGGAGAAATCGAGGATCTATGCCAGAGGCCACCACTGCGAAAAAACCGGCGATGACCTGCGTTGAGGAGTATTTTGAATGGCGCTATCCCTCTCTGTCCAGAGACTCAAGGAAGTCAGCCAGCTTGATTATTCCTATGCTTTCAAAATGCCCCAGCGTGAGCAGATGCTTGTCCCCAGTGATAACAAAATCTGCCTTTGCGGCTGTGGCACACTCGAGCACACGATTGTCAGGCTCATCCGCCAAAATATGAAGATGGGGCTGTATCTTAATGATCTTAGCGACCTTCGAGATCTTTCTCAGAAGTCGAATGATCTCCCTCTCTTCCCAATCAAATTTTTCTCTCAGCTTCTTGGCCGTTTCCGTGAGAATCGCCACTGATGTGCAAAGGATAATATCGCCGCGCAGAGCATGGAGGTAGGCTTCCTCGGCTTTGCCCCCCGGGATGACAAAGGCGGAGATGAATATGCTGGTATCAAAGACGACCTTCAATCTCAGTGGTCCTCGAAGACGATCCTCTCGACATCTTTTTCCGTCAAGATGCCTTTTTTCTTAGCAAGTTTGAAACCATATCTTTGAAGATCGAAATACTCTCGTTCCAGGGTCTGTCGTTGATAAATCAAAAACATGTCACGGAAGAGTTCACTCCTGTTCTTTGCCTCCTGACGGGCGACTTTTTCATAGCTCTCCGCCACGTCCGGTGGCAGCGAAATCGTTATCGCCACCCGTTTTCTTGCCATCGCCACGCCTCCCGAGCTCAATATGTGGGTATGACAACATAATACCACGTTCTCGGAACCGCTGCAAATGCACCCTTAAGTCACCTCTCTCGAAGGCTAAAGAGGACGGTGTTTACTATTTGCCTACTCCTCATTTCCCCTTTTCGCTGTCGCGCCAATTCAATATCTGTTTTTCCGACAGTCAGGATGGCGGGGCAGATGCATGACTGCAAGGATGAAAACCTCATCCTGCTCAATACTGCAAACAACGGCGTAAGGGAAACGGTTTACAAGACAGCGCCGGACGCCTTGTTCTATGACCGGCCACGCGGATGGCAAGTTGACGATATTTTGAATGGTGGCAAACATCCCGACTGAAAAATCGTAACCGAGGCCAGGCTCACAATTTTCGTAGTCGTCGATGGCCCCTCATGGAAGTCTGGTTTTGCCCCTGGATGAAACGAGAAGGTCATTTCTCGAAGCGCTCCCGGATTTTCGCAAACACTTCATTTCCCGGAATCGGGTTCACGCGACCAGATCGTAATTCGGCAAGCCGACGTTTGGCAACCTTCACCCATTCTCTATCGATTTCCACGGACGGAGGATTAAGCGATCGGAGCAGGGAATCGATAACCATCGCCCTTTCCTCAACGGGAAGGGACTCGGCTTCCTCTATTATTTCTTTCATTCCATGCATAGATTCATCCCTTTCATGCATAATTCTACGTCATGCCCCATGGCCGGTGGGAACCCTCCAATCCCGCCTGAGGCGGGAAAAAATATTGCCGGTTAGGGTTAGGGTAAAGAAGCCGGTTTCGGTTAGGTGTTGGGGTTAGACTTGGGTTACTTGGGTTACTTGAGTTACTTGAGTTATTTTGGTTTTGGGGTTTGAACCCAATAACCCAATGGACCCAACGAACCCAAGCAACTCAATCTAACTTTACCCGTTGACCAAACTGGCATCCTTCTCCTGACCCTAACCAGAAGTTTTGCTATTTTCTACATAATTTCCCACATGGATTAATCGTTGGAAATTCGAAATTGAAAAAGGGTTGCCCCCCTCGTCCCAAATGAAATGATTCCCATCCACTTCTCCTAAAAATGCGATCGCATTTTTAGGAGAACTTGACACTCTGGCGCGCATGGAAAAACGAGGTGACCTTTGACACGGATCAATCTTTTGAAAGGATGAAGGAGGGCAGGCAGTCATAGCAGCGCGCTTCCTCTTGCCACCCTTTAAGTCGATATAATGTTCTTTTTTGTTCTCACTGGGCTCACGCAAATCCGTTGATACCCAACGACCGTTGCATGACCCCAAGGATGGGTGCTTCATCGATCAAAATCAGTGTTCATCACTCCCATCCTCCTTCTCAATAAATATGGATGGAGAGGTGATCCAAGGAATTGACACCAGTTGATCTTAACATCTGATTGAGTTAGCCTATGTACGTCTATGGAGAAACGATCCACATTGGCTTATCCGGACCTGGAGATCGTGACACCAGCGGAGTTGATTTAAGGGGGCGTTAAGCATGCGGAAGAGAGATCGACTTTGGGAAAAAGTAAAGAAGGACTTTCCAAAAGATCCGGCTCTTCAACATGTGCATTACGCACGGTTGAAGATCAGTGAAGAGACGAGAGAAATGTCCTCAGAAAAATTCCTGGGGTACATAAAGGCCAAAGCGAAGAAGGTGTATACAGAAGGGAAACAGGAATAGGATCACGCCGAACTGTGAGAGAAGAAAAGCGGACAGGTTACCTTTTCGGACTCGTTCCCTTTAATCTGCTAAGAAGTAGCCTCTCCCTTTTTTCCTTCTCCCGGATTAGCGTTGCGTCAGCCCGAGGATGTTTGCTCCAAGCGAGAAGGGAACCGGTCTGGAGGGGCGTACTGTAAAGTACGCCCCCACGCAGAATTTCACGGTGCGGTTACAGTGAATCCCCTGGTGGCGGAGCCAAGGACTTATCTTATAAGACCTTACCACCTTAAATTCTGCCAAAAATATTTCCTACTTTAACTCGTAAGAAATTAGTTCTCTGTTTAGAGCATTGTCCGGCCAAAAAGGTGACTTTTCTAATTCCTTTTTTATATACCATTTTACATCTGGGGAATACCAATAATGCATCCGACCACTCTTATGGCTCGATGAATGGGTAAGACTATACAGAATTTTGTAAGCCTTAAACGTTCCGGCTGGTGTGATAACCTCTTCAATACCTTCTATTTTGAATTCGCTGACAAAACGAGTTTCCACGTATTCACCACCCTTGCCAGGTTTTATGAAATTCGTGTCAGTCCACTTCTTGCCAACAAATATTGGAAAATCAAAAAGCTTTCTGTCATTGTCCGTGTGGATTGTTTTCCTACCGTCTTGTGTAATCGTAAATTTGATGTTTATTGTCTTTTTGTCATAGGCAAATAAGCTTGATACCCCCCCGCTGCTAAGGGTCTTTACGATAAAAAGATCGTCCTTGCCATCTACCACTTCACTGGTAAGAGTTCTACCATTTGTCTCCCTAAGTATCCACTTATCCCCCACATTCCAGACAGGCGCTTCGAGCTTGTCCTGTGCCCAGGCTACCGGTGCTAACATCAGAACTACCCAACCCAGCAGAATCATCTTTTTCATTTTACCTACCTCCTTTTTAAAGTATTAATTCCGATAAGAGATGTTCACTTCGTGGGATGCAGCCACCGCCTCACATTTCAAAATGCCGGATCTCTTCTTTTTCTTTGTTCCACATCACCTCCTTTAGGGATTATCCTGACTCATGCTCCTTGTTGACATTCCCACCACATCGGCACAACAAATGGAACCGATCAGTAGGGGCGTACTCCTGTACGTCCCTGCCCGGAAGTTCAAGGTGCAGTCACACCGAAGTACTTGACGTCGGAGCCAACGCTGTTAGAAACCCTAAGCGCATAGCTCGGGCATGAGGCTAGTCCTTTCGGTACGAGGAATTGAATTTCACCTTCATTCGTGACTGGATCCATCACCCACTTCAAAATCTTGCAGGACTTCATCACTTCTTTTCCTTTCTGTCCAATATAGCCCAGGGTTACCTTCCCCTTTTTTGCCGAAAAAAAATTACCGAGAATTGTGATCGGGGCAGTGCTTCCAGAAACTCCGCTTCCTGGATCTACGGAGGTGATCTTAGGACCCCGGAATGTGAAGGTCCCTGCTTCCGATTGAACCACTTGCCCTTTGGGTTGGACCACGACATCGGTGGGGACATCAAGAGTTGGCACTTTGCTCAGGGTCCCTTTGATTTCGTTGTCCGTCCACTTCGTGATGTTAGTCGTCACCCCTCCGATCAGGAGCTTGCCCTTCTTTTCGCCGAAGCCAATGCCGGTAATCGTCACCTGCGATCCGATTGTCCCTTCACTTGGGTTCACCCCAAACTTCGTTGCCCCTCTCCCCTCCAAATGAATTGCTAACGATCCTTCTTCAGGATCATCGGTGGTGATGGTAAAACTCGATGAAGCTGATCCTTCAGCGGTCGGAGAAAACCTAACGACAACCGTGCAACTTTCAGTAGGTGAGAGCACTTTTGGAACGGTGCAGGTTCCACTGACAATGCCGAAGGGGGCTGCAAGTGACCCTATGGCTGAAATTGTCAAAGGAGCACTTCCCGCATTCTTTACTTCACTTGCCTTATCAGAAGTGGTCCCCTGCAACACTGGTCCAAAGCTCAAGTCAGTGGCACTTAACGGCATCCAGAAAACTGCATGGTGACTGCCACCGGTGATTTCGCTCCAGCCGACGATCCCGCCACGATCGTTCACCGCGAGGGCTTTGCTCTTACTATCAGTGGCTCCCAAGCCACCGAGAACAACCATTCCGCTTGCCCGCGTCCAGGAGAACGCATGGGGACTCTCACGGTTGGGGGTCGTGCCGAAGCCGACGACCTGGCCGCCGGCATTCACCGCGGAGGCATTAGACCAAGAATATTCATAAGAAGGGTCAGAATAGTTCCAGGGGTGGCCAGGCATGATGCCGAGGTTGACTATCCCTCCTGCCTGCGTCCACAAAAACGCACATCTGTGCCATAGAGTATCGCCCGAGCCGACGACCTGGCCGCTGTCGTTGACAGCAGCGGCAAAGGCATCGAGGCCGCAGACGTTGGGGGGGCAAAGACTGCCAAGCAAAGTGCCAAATTCGACCCACCCTCCCGCCTGCGTCCACGAAAACGCACCGTACCTTAAGTCGTAGACCACGCCCCAGCCGACGACTTGGCCACTGGCGTTCACCGCAGTGGCCACGCCTGGGGCCATAATACCAACCAGCCCTCCCGCCTGCGTCCACGAAAAAGCACCTCCTCCGGCTTCACCGACGACCTGGCCGCTGTCGTTCACCGCAGTGGCATCATTTGGTCCCCAGCACCTATCGCCGCATAGTCCAACGTAGACCATCCCTCCCGCCTGCGTCCACGAAAAAGCAATTCCTTGGCTTTGGCCGACGACCTGGCCACTGTCGTTCACCGCAGTGGCATTGCCTGGGCCAAGATCAACCATCTCTCCCGCCTGCGTCCACAAAAAGGCATGGCGATCGCCATCGGCGGTGTTGGCCCAGCCGACGACCTGGCCGGTGGCGTTAACTGCAGTGGCTTCACTTTGAGCACCGCCAAGGGTGCCAAGATCGATCATCCCTCCCGCCTGTGTCCAGGAAAACGCATGGTGATCCCCACTGGCGACTTCGCTCCAGCCCACGACCTGGCCGCTGGCATTCACCGCAACGGCTTCACTTTCGGTGCCCCCCAGGGTGCCGAGATCGACCATGACTACGGATGCCGATACTTCCCCCGGGAGCCCGGCGAAAAGGGTCGCGAGCAGAACCAGGGCAAACAGGGCTCCATATACGACACGGAGCCGTGTTGGCCTTCCATAGCCTGTCCAATCCAACATTGTTAATCTGATGTTTCTCATGATCGTCGTCCCCCTTTCGGTTAGATTTTTATCAAATTTTGACTAAAGAACACAAGAACAATTTCCATGTTTTCTATGTTGAATTTGTTTAGCCCGATTCCATCAGATCTTCTCCAAGAATTCATTTTTCGCCTCCTTTCATCCGTCCTGGGTCGATACAACCCCGATGATCACAAACCCGCTCCGCACAGCTGCGCCCGTTGAAAAGTTCCCGGCCCGGCTCCCTACGTGAACTCCATTCCAACGTTACTAATCCCACTATAAACCGACCAAGGTTACAGATCGGTTACATATTGGAAGGTTCTTTTGTTTTAGACCCTACCCTCCCGGGGTTCCCCGCGACCATCTCATCCTTTTGGCCCACTATATTGGAGAGGAGGTTACAGATCGGTTACATATTGCCAAAAAATGGAGAAAAGAGCACCCGGGAGATTTCCTAAACCAATGTCCCATGCCCGGAGGGCACCCTGTCGAGGTAGGAACAACTCTTAAGAGCTGCCCCCCTCACAGATCCGAGCGTGCGGAATTACCGCACTCGGCTCTTGCCTTAGGTCGTAACGCATGGCCGTATGGCCGGATAGGGATGACAGATATGAGGATAAGGCAACCAGCGTTTCACCCATCGGTTCATCCGTTCCCAGGTGATCTTGCTCCTTTGGCCTCGTTTCTTCAAGATCCGCCGCCAGAGCATAACCACCTCTTGGCGAAATGCACCCAGGGCCGGGCTGTTCCTGGGCACCCCGTAATACCGGTAATGTCCAAGAAGAATCACCCTCAACCACTTGCCTTGTTCCGGGACCGGCTCATGCATCCGTTGCTTCAGTTCCGTTTTTACGTCCCTCAGCTTCGCCCGCATGCGCTTTTGCACCGTTTGCCGAAGCACACAAAACTTTCCCTTACGGGTCTTTCCACAACTATGGGTAAACCCCAAAAAGTTAAATGTCTCCGGCTTCCCTTCTCCCCTCTTCTCTCGGTTTGTTGCCGCAAAGCGCCCAAACTCGATCAATCGGGTCTTGTCTCCTTGAAGCCTCAGATCAAATTTGCTCATCCGCTCTTGCAGAGCTTCCTGAAACCCCTCGGCTTCCGCTCGGTGCCCAAAGCCCACCACGAAGTCGTCCGCATAGCGCACGATGATCACCTCTCCCCGTGCGTGCTGCTTTCTCCATCGGTGTGCCCACAGATCGAACACGTAGTGAAGATAAACGTTCGCCAGAATCGGGCTGATCAATCCACCCTGTGGCGTCCCCGCTTCACTCTGTGTCCACGTCCCGTCTTCGAGCACGCCAGCCCTCAACCACTTCTCTATCAGGGCCAGGATGCGTCGATCCCCAATCCGATGCTCCACAAATCTCAGCAGCCATTCATGAGACAGACTATCATAGAATCCCTGAACGTCTGCGTCGAGCATCCATCTCACCCATTTCCGTTCAATCCCGACCGTCAGGGCATCCAGTCCATGATGCGGACTCCGCTCCGGTCGAAATCCATACGAAAACCCCAGGAACTCCTCTTCCCAGATCACCGAGAGAATCTGCGCCGTCACACTCTGGACAATCTTGTCTTCCAGCGCCGGTATCCCCAAGGGTCTCTGCCGTCCATCTCCTTTCGGAATATACACCCGTCGGACTGGAGTTGCCCGGTACGCCCTTCTTCCCAACCGCTCCGACAAGTCCCGAAGATTCACTTCCAGGTCCTGCCCGTAGTGTTGCCACGTCTCTCCATCTATCCCTGCCGCTGCATTCCGCTTCAACCCGTAATACGCCTCTCGCAGATGATCGATGTTATAGACATGGTGATAGAGCGCAGTGAGTTTGGCCTTCCTATCTCGCCTTACCGCTTCACGTATGCGCTCCAGAGCCTCTTTCATCCTCTTTCTCCGGCTCTGTGCCCGGAGGATGGGGCTCTGTCGCCCATTGCCCTCGGCCGGTCGCCTTCTCTCCCTCCCCTCCGCCCCTCTCGGGTTGTTCGGGGACTTCTCCGATACTATGCTCCCGTCCGACTTCCCATGCCCGTTCATCATTGACTTATACCCTCAGGCTTCCCAACACGGCCCACTCCGTGGGCAGACATGGGCTCTCCCAGTTCCTGCGCAAGGTGCTTCCATGCATGTACGGGGTCTCAGACCGCGCAGAGCCAGTGCCAGTCTCGCTTGGCGTCTGACACCATGTTGCCTTCCGACCGGTTCGACGTCGTCGGCGCTCTGAAGTTATGTTTTCCATTTCACGGCTCAATACCCGACCTGCACGCTCCCCGGTCAACGCTTCGCCTGGACGATTGCTCCTCCACACGCATGACTTGGGGCCGATCTGGTCTGCTCAACCTTGATCGTATAGGACTTCCACCTACTACACCTTGCCAGTTTATGCTGGCGCACCGAACCATGAAAATTAACTGTATCTCCCCTCTCCCTTGACGGGAGAGGGTGGGGGTGAGGGTGAGTCAAAGCCTTTGCCCCCTCACCTCAATCCTCTCCCCCGGAGGGGAGAGGAGCTATTGGGTGCTATTTTCTACATAATGAGCTGGAAACGAAAGAACATCTGTTGTCCGATTTCTACATCGGGGGATTTGCTCTTGGCAGATGCGATGCCATTCTGACAAGGGACAGCGGTATCTACCGGACGTACTTTCCGGAATTAAACGGTTACGGGGGTTGCCTGAGGCAGTAGAGGAACCTTGCCCACCTTCACTTTCTGAGAAGTAGTTAATATCTCTACGGAAGACGGCGCGGTCATGCGTATGTATTTTTTACTTGACATACCTACAGTAACATGCTATCCTTCTCTTAACCGCATTGAAGGAGGGTGGCATGGAAACCAAAATCCCTGAATGGTTCTTATCTTTCTACGAGCGGCTACTG
>Ga0209777_10001792_pt1 | contig 29844 bp, 23 predicted proteins | sample FrelakmetHBP12HB_FD_187147 | JGI IMG/M metagenome (GOLD analysis project Ga0209777, IMG submission 187147) | Freshwater lake sediment microbial communities from the University of Notre Dame, USA, for methane emissions studies -HBP12 HB (SPAdes)... | ecosystem: Environmental > Aquatic >...
GGCGCCAGCCCGTTTAAGGGCTTTTTTCATTGCGGGGATGGGGCCGAGCAGCATGACGGTGGGGTCGTCGCCTGCGATGGCGGTGCTTGCAATGCGCGCCAGAGGCTCGATGCCCAACTTCTCCGCCTTATCCGCGCTCATCAGCATACATGCCCCGGCGCCATCCACGATCTGGCTCGAATTGCTCGCGGTCACCTTGCCGTCCTGCTTGAAGGCTGGCTTCAGCTTGCGCATGCTCTCTATCGCCTTCTCGGGGTCATCGAGGCATTGGGATCGAATGGTCTCGTCTTCATTAACGACCTTTTCCTCGTTCCCGACCTTCAGCTTGAAGGGGATGATGTGGTCTGCAAACAGTCCCGCCCGTTGCGCCCGGGTGGCTTTCTGATGGCTCCAGAGGCCGAATTGATCCATATCCTCGCGCGAGAAGCCGTATTTGTCCGCGACTATTTCGGCGGAAACGCCTTGAGGGGTGGTCATTCCCGTCTCGGCGAATCGCGTTGACATGCGTACCGGGTATTTTGCATCTATAGCGACGCGGAAGTCCGATCCCATCCCATAGTGGGACATCACCTCAACCCCCCCGCAAACCATAACGTCGCCCGCCCCCGTGGCGATTGACATGTAGCCGAAATTGATGGCCTGCAGGCCCGCGTTGCAGTACCGGTTGACGGTGCATCCCGCCGATTCCTTCGGAATGCCCGCCATCAACGCAGCCACGCGGCCGATGTTCAGCCCCTGATCCCCGATCTGGCTCAGGCAGCCGATTATGACGTCCTCGATGTCCATCTCGTTGAACTTGGGACATTTTGCCTTGACCCGGTCAATCAGCCCCCTGAGCAGCGTTGCGAGAAGGTCCTGTGAGGACGCCTCCTTCAGTTGGCCGCCCTTTTCCATGCCCTTCCAGCCGGATTTCCCCATTGCCGATCTTACCGCGTCAACAACCACGACATCTCTTATCGAGGCCATGTTATCTCCTTTCCAGAGGATTTCCTATTTTCATAAATCATGGCAAGCGCTCGTCCCACTGGGCCGATACGCTTCACCTATCACCATCAGTATCTATCGGGGATGGTGAATTCGTCAAGTCCTTTAAAACCGACGGCAGGTTTACCACCCCGATGATGGCCCGGCACAGCATTTTCGCGGTGGGGATGAAAAGCGAAATCGCCGCAAGCCGCTCCGGCGTCCCGTACTCGGGGAAAAACGTGACCCACGCCAGCGTCGTTGTGCCGTATCCCCCGAAGGCCACCGGCAGGTTGGAAATCCCGACGACAAGCGGGATCATCGCCATGAATTTCCAGAACGGGACATGAATGTTGAAACTCACCGCAATAATGTAATAACCCAGAAACAGCGACAGGTAACTGGGCAAAGTCATGGCCCACATCAGACACCAGTGCCGCCGCTTCGCCTGAACCCATGCCGACCAGAACTCGCTCTCCCTGTTCACAATGAACCGGCTGAACCCGATGTTTACGCCATGATGCCAGAAAAGCCACGCCTCTATAAGCCACACCTGCCCGCCGATTATCAGGCCCCACCATATCCACAGGTTTATATGCTTGGCAATATCGAGGTGGTAATAACATGCCGCGGCCGTGGCGATCGTAATATAAACGTTGAAGCCCCATGCCCCCAACCCCACTTTGAAAAGCATCATGCCGATGAACTTGCGGATTGTCACGTCCGTTTTTTTCAGGATAAACGCCAGCATTCCCCCCGCCTGAAGCGGGCCGCTGACCATGCTCAAAAGGAAAGTTGCCCCCTTGACCCTGAAAATTGCGCGAAAGCTGAAAGGCCCGTGGAACCACACAATGGCGCGATGAGTCGCAAGCGAATCGAAACACCAGAAACATAGCTGTGTGATGACAAGGGCGAGAACGGCGAGAGGGATATAAGACTGAGCCATTGCCGCCCATAGAGCGCCCCAATTCTCATTATGAAGGTAGTAATATAATATCCCCGCCGATATCAGCAGCGGCGCCACCGTCTTTACCCACCACGGAATGCGACCCACTTTTGCAACCGCATCCTTCATTTCGGACATCTGAGCCATTGCCCACTGCCCAATCTACCAGAAATCGCCGATCCCGGCAAATGAAACGCGGTTTGTAAGGCCTGAAATTGTCGTTAAGATCATAAGAAGGTGGGAGGAGTGTTGCACATCAGCCACATTAACCTGCAACCAATCTCAAAATGCTCGGCATAATCAGGCATACGTGGAAACGCTTCGGGATGGGGCGACCGGGGGACATGGTGGTTGTGGGGCTTTCGGGGGGCGCCGATTCGACGTGCCTCCTGGAATCGCTCGATATTCTCAAGGGAGAATTTGGCGTCCGCCTTGCAGCGGCGCATTTCGAGCATGGTATTCGAGGGAAGGCGGGACGGCGCGACGCTGAATTCGCGCGCTCTCTCGCCGGGGAGCGGAATCTCCGCTTCATCCTTGGGCGGGGCGACGTGCCCGCGCTGGCGCAAAGGGAGAAATTGTCCATCGAGGAAGCGGCCCGAAAGGCGCGCTACGAGTTTTTTGATTCCATCCCCCGAAGATTCCGCGGCGTGAAAAAAGAGGCGATCAAAATCGCGCTCGGCCATACCGCCGATGACCAGGCCGAAACGGTCATCATGCGCCTGCTGAGGGGCAGCGGCCCCCGCGGACTCGGCGGCATACCGCCAGTTCGCGGCCGATTCATCAGGCCACTTATCGAGGTATCCCGCGAGACGATTATCGGGTTTCTGCGCGCTCGAAACCTCTCCTGGACCGAAGACGAAACAAACGTGTCGGGGGATTACCTGAGAAATCGCATTCGCCGTGAGCTTATGCCGGCGTTGAAAGAGTACAATCCGAACCTTGTCGCCACGCTTGTCCGGACGGCTCAGGCATGCAGGGAAATGAGCGATCTTCTCGATGGGGAGGCGGCGGGCATGCTCGCAAAGTGCCGGATCGGGAAGCGCGAGGTGTTTATTCCGAGAAAGTTGCTCAAAGATGAGCATCCCGCGCGCGCTATGGCGCTCATCGAGGCGGCAATAAACGAGGTGAAAGGCAGCTTATGGGCCGTCCGCAGCGACCATCGCCGCGCAATACTCGAAGCGGCGCGGACGAGTGGCACAGCCCAAATTATCCTCCCCGGCGGCTTTGAGGCAAACATCGGAAAGGATGTGCGCGTGGGTGGTCCGCACTCACCGATCGAGGATTTCCGCATGCCTCTCGAGGTCCCTGGGACTACACGCATCGAGGCGCTCGGCGTCACCTTCGACGCAACCATAGTCAAACCGGCGAAAAATTATGAGATGTACCCGCCCAACGTGGCGCATTTCGATCTGGACTCCATGAAAAGGCCTATCGAGATAAGGAACTTCAGGCGGGGAGACCGTTTCCAGCCCATCGGGATGAAAGGGACTCGAAAAGCGCAGGATATTTTTATTGATCTCAAGGTGCCGCGGGAATGGAGGCGACGAGTGCCCATCATAACGGCAGGCGGCGATATTGCATGGGTCGCTCCATTCAGAATGGCGCACGGTTTCCGCGTAACGGGTAAAACCCATCAAGTCCTGCGCATTGTCCTGAACGAAGCGCCGGATTTCGCCGCTAACTCAGAGGTTGACGAAAAATGATCCCTCAATATTGGAACGAGTTTCAAGACTTCCACCTCAACCCGGTCATCGAGCCGCCGCGATTCGAATGGCTCATCGCCGACCCGACCGTCCTCACGCCTTCTGAAACGCCAGACGGCAAATGGCGCCTGTGGGCCAACAGCCTTCGCGGCATACACCATTACCTGAGCGACGACGGCTATGGATGGGAAAAGGCGCAGGAGGGGCCGCTTTTCGGAGGACTCAGGCCCTTTGTGAGGCGCGAGGGAGACGATTTTTATATGTTCTGGGAGAGGTTCAAGAGCGCGAGGTGTTCCGTGGTCGCCGTGAGAAAGTCGCATGACCTCTACAATTGGAGCGACCCGGTGGACCTGCTCGAGCCATGTTTCCACTGGGAGGGGAAATACTTCCGCACAAACGGCAACCCGTGTCTCCTCAAGGGCCAATTCGGGTACCGGCTTTATTACAGCGCCGCAACGGTGTTTCTGTGGGATTGCCTCTTCCCGGAACCACGCTTCATCGGCGTGGCGGAATCCGATTCCATAATGGGGCCATACCGCAAAAGACCTGAGCCGATCTTATCCCCCTCTCCCGACCTTCCTTATCGCAATTTCGGCGCGGGCGCTATCAAAGTATATCTCGATCAAGGAAACTTCGTGGGGCTAAATAATGGAATTTACAAGGATAAAAGGGGCCACAGCCGCTCCGCGATAATGCTGCTTAAATCCGAAGACGGCCTAAATTGGGAACAAGCGAAGAACGAGCCGATCCTGAAACCTGAACCTTTTTCATGGAAGCGCGCTTTCGTCTATCAACTGGATGTTGTCCGGTATAAAAACGAACTGCGGCTCTATTATAACGCCCGCGACGGTTGGTTCATAGGCCGCGAATGCATAGGCGTGGCCGTCTCCCAGATCGAGTAGGGCGCCGCTTCCGGCGCCCCTTTAACCTGCAATCCAGGGCTTTTCATTTCATTTTTTCACTTTGCCTTTGATCCTGTCGAGGTATTGTTCGAGGAAGTTGCCGTCTTTCAGGCCGCGAAATTCGAGGTAGCCGAGGGTGCGGACAAACACGAAGACGATGAGACCGACGAAAAAGAGGATGGTGGCGGCCACTTCGTTTCGATAGGCGGTCAGGATAAAGGCGAAGATGCCGAAGATGAGGCAGAGGATGTATAAAATGACTACGGCGCCCCGATGTGTGTAGCCGAGTTCTATGAGCTTATGGTGGACATGCTCGCGGTCCGCGTCTCCTATGTGCGTGAGACCGAGCCATCCCTCGCCGTTTCTCATTGCCCGCGCAGACCTTCGCAGGATGGCGAGGAAGGTGTCCATGATGGGAAATCCCAGGGCGATTATGGGAATGAGGAGGGCGACGGCCGTCGAGCTTTTCATTGCGCCGAAAATACTGAAGTTGGCAAGGGCAAAGCCCAGGAAGAGCGCCCCGGAGTCCCCGAGAAAGATTTGCGCGGGGTTGAAATTGTACCTGAGGAATCCGATTATGCAGCCTCCAAGCACGGCGCAGAACAGCGCGGTCGGCGCATTCCCCTGGGAAAGGGAGATCAAAAAGAGAATCATTGTCGCAATGAAAGTGACGCCGGACGCAAGCCCATCCAGACCGTCAATAAGATTAAGAGCGTTGGTAATGCCCGCGATCCACAGCAGCGTGAAGGGGAGGCTCGTCCAGCCGAGGTCCAACGCCCCGATATAAGGCAGCTCGATGATGCGAATTTGCAGCCCATGATAATACATGACAACCCCGGCCACTATCTGCAGGACCAGCTTGAAAAGCGGCCCCAATCCCCGTATATCGTCTATAACCCCGAGAAGAACGATAATGAAGCTGCCGATGGCGAATCCCCTCAGGAAGCCCGCTTTGAAAGCCCATTCCATCCCTTTCGGATGGGCCACGAACATGGCGCCGTAAAAAACGATCATAAATGTTATGTAGACGGCCACTCCGCCAAGACGGGGAATACGAGTGTCGTGAACCTTCCTGTGGTTCGGGATGTCAATCGCGCGTATGCGAAAAGCGAGGTTTTTTATGATGGGAGTCAACAGGAGACTGATTCCCAGTGAAATGGAAAAGATTATGACGTAAAAAAGCATGGCTGAAACCGGCCCGGGCGCTCAGGCGCAAACTCGTGAAAGCAGGCTGTGGTACCTCTCGACGCAAATTGACCGAGTGACCCGGTGTTCCAGGTAAACCCTGCCGTTCCTACCCAAACTATCCAATTTGCTGCGGTCATAATACAGCGAACGCACGGCTTCCGCAAGGGCCAAAGGGTCTTCGGGAGCGACTCTTATGCCGCACCTCGCTTCTTTCACTATGGTCGAAATCTCGCTGTCTTCGTCCACCGAGGCGATAAAAGGCCGGGCGCTCGCCATAATGCCGTAAACCTTGCTGGGGACCGCAAACATGGAAAGGCCCTTTTTAAGGGGCAGTAAATGCACATCCGCCGCAGATAAGCTCTCCGAAAGCCGCTCCTTGGGCTGGTACGGAAAGAATTTAACATTGTTCAGCTCATGCTCATCAACCAACTTCTTTAATGAATCCAGGTTAGCCCCGCCCCCTATAAAAAGATAAAGCGCATCCTTCAAATCCTGCGTTAACGCGGCGGCTTTTACAACGTTTTCAAGACCCTGACTCAAACCGATGTTCCCCGAGTACATCACCACAAATTTATCGAGGATACGATGTTCCCTTGAGAAAGGCGTGACCTTGCTCATGGGGTGGATAAGGTTTGTGTCCATCCAGTTCGGTATAATCTCGACCTTTGAGGGCAAAATCCCTTTTGCCTCGATACATTCGGCCATTCTTACGCCGATCGGGACAACACGACTCGCCGAGCGATAGAGATAATGCTCCAAGCGATGGCAAAGCGAGATGATAGCCCCGTTCTTCAATACACCTAGTCTCACCGCCACATCGGGGTAGAGGTCCTGAGTATTCATGACATTGGGCGATCCCTTAACTATCCTTAAAACATTTGCAGTGATTCCATTCAACAGGGGAGGGGTGCTGAGATACAGCACAACGTTATGCTTGTGGAGGGCAAGAGCGACAAAAAAAGAGCTTATAAAAAAAGTCAAGTACTGCGCCATGCGCTGCGCATAACGCCAGCGGTCTTCCCGCAAGCGCGGCGCATAATTATATACCCTGATTATATCTATCCCGAAAGCCTCGCTCCACTCAAGCAGAGAGGGTGGAAGAATCTTGAGCAGGCCGCGAAACAGCAAGCCATGAGGCGGCGCGCCCCGTGAGATCCCTTGCATCCCTGCGCCATCCTTCACGTCGGGAATTTCCTCGCGCCTGCGATAGCTGGGCCTTCCGGTAATTACAGTAACCTTGTGTCCTTTCCTTGCAAGGTCCTCGCACAACTCTGTGATTATCTGGGCGGAACTCGCCACTTCCGGGTGAAAATGCTGGTTTATTACAAGGATTCTCATACTATTGCCGATTTTAAATTGAAGATTCTCAATTTGATCAACACGCCCCCAAACACTTTCTTCAATCCAAAATCCAAAATTAAACCTGCGCCTCCCTCTCCAATACCGCCCTTCCCATAACCAGCATGTCCATTCTGGTGCGCCTGAAACAATCAAGGGCCTCTTCCGGGCGCATAACTATGGGTTCGTTCTCGTTGAAGGATGTGTTGAGCAACATGGGCACTCCGGTGCGTTTCTCAAATTCGCGGATAAGTTCCCAGAAGAGGCGGTTCGTGTCGCGGTGAACGGTCTGCAATCTGCCCGAACCGTCAACGTGGGTGATAGCGGGGACCTTTTGGCGTTTGTCGGGGAGCACCGGTTGAACCATCAGCATGAAAGGGTTCGGGTCCCCCACCTCGAACCATTCCCCCGCCCGCTCCGCAAGCACCGAGGGGGCAAAAGGCCTGAACGATTCGCGGTGCTTGATGCGCGCGTTGAGCACGTCCTTCATCTCTTCTCTCCTCGGGTCCACCAGGATGCTGCGGTTCCCCAGGGCGCGCGGCCCAAATTCCATCCGGCCCTGAAACCATCCCACAACCTTCCCCTCGATGATCTTTAACGCCACCTCTTTTATAAGAGCTTCTTCCTCGAGAACACGATAGCGCTCCCCGCGCTCCTTCAGCAGCTTTTCGATGTAATCCTGCGAGTATTGGGTTCCAGTATAGGCATGCTCCATCACGAAGGAGCGAGGCCGCTTCAGCGCCTGATGCCAAATCCACAGCGCGCCTCCGAGAGACGTCCCCGCATCTCCGGCGGCGGGAGGTATGTAAATGCGATCGAATATCTCCTCACGCCGGATGAGGCCGTTCATAACACTGTTAAACGCTACGCCGCCGCAAAGGCACAGATCTCCCAGCCCGGTCTTTTTACGCAGCCTTCGGAGAAGCTCGATAGTCGTCTCTTCCAGCATTGCCTGAAGGCTCATTGCCACGTCCTGGTGCCGTTTTTCCAAGGGGGACCCCGGCTCGCGGGCCGGGCCGAGGGCCGCCTCCATCTTTTTAGAAAAGATGCGCCTTACAACGGGTTGGCCGTTCTCCCAGACATCCTCCAGGGCTTCGTCTTCGTGCCCGAAGTAATCGGTGTCCAACGTGAAATTGAGGCCCCGGCCAAGATTGACCATTTGGCGAAATTTCTCGATATAAACAGGTTCTCCGTAAGGCGCCAATCCCATGACCTTGCCCTCATCCCCGTAATGAGGGAAGCCGAGATACTGTGTAACGGCGTTGTAGAGAATGCCCAACGAGTGCGGAAAGACCACCCTGTTCAATATTTTTATCTTCTTGCCTTCCCCAACGGCGGCCATGGTGCTGACAAAATCCCCGAAGCCATCCACGCTGAAAATGGCGGCCTTGTCAAAATTCGATGCAAAAAAGGAACTGGCGACGTGAGCCTTGTGATGCTCGACCCGATGCATCTTGGCCCGGATAGCCCCCTTGCCGAACATCTTTTCGAGTTCCCCTTCAACGTCGTAAACGTGGGCCATTTTCTTCAGGCGGGCCTCAAGGAACCGCTTGAAACTAGGCCTCTTGCGAATGATATAGCCGACTTTGGAGGCAAGAAGCGCGGTCGGGTCGCGGCTTACCACTATGTGATCCACATCGCGGGGCTTGATACCCGCTTCGTCAAGGCAGGAGATGATTGATTCGCGGGGGAATCCCGCAGAGTGTTTCAGACGATTGAATCTTTCTTCTTCAACCGCCGAAATCAGGTTGCCGTCCACGAGAATGCTGGCGGCGGCGTCGCCATGATAGGCGTTTATTCCGAGAATGATCATTAGTTAATACAAATGATGAGTAATGAGTGATGAGTGACGAATGAAGAAAAAGAAAGCATATTGTTCCTTTACCCATCACTCATCATTCATCATTAATAATCCGTCATTTTATATCTGACCAAAGAAAGATATATGCCCTCGAGTTGTTTGGCAAGCCTGTCTGAGGAGAAAAGCCGCGTCACCTTCTCCCGCCCGGCCTGGCCCATTCTTTTCGCGCGCGCAGGATCTTTGAGCAGGGTTTTGATGGAGTCCGCGATTGCATGAGCATCTCCATAAGGTACCAGGAATCCGTCTTCACCATCGGATATGATCTCCGCCACCCCCCCAACCCGGCTCCCCACAACAGGCACTGCCCCCGCCATCGCCTCTATCAGCACCAGTCCAAAACCCTCGCTCGAAGAGGTCAGCGTAAGCACATCAATCGCGGCCATGATTCGGGGAACATCGTTTCTCCGCCCGATAAATGAGAATTTGTCATTCAATCCAAGCCCGTTGACCTGTTTTTTCAGTTCCTCAAAATAGGCCGAGTCAGCTGGAGTTCCGGGGCCGCCTACGACAATAAATCGGGCCGAGGGGAAATCTTTAGCGCAGATCGCGGCGGCATTAATGAAATACTCGATACTCTTCACTCGAGCGATACGCCCCACAAGACCTATCAGCGGCCCGTCGCCCAGGCCCAGCTCCCGTCGAACTTCTTCCCTGGCGCCGGGCCTGCCGTATTCTTTGGGGTCAATGGGGTTTCCAAGCGCCACGAACTTGTCGGGGGGAAATCCCCTTTTTAAAAAAATCCCGCCGCTTGCCCTCGAATTGGAAAGGAGCATGTCGCCAGTCCATGAGACCCAAGTGGCAAGAAGCCTGCTCACCCATTCCGGCTTTTCAATACTCACCGAGTGAACGTGATAAATGCTCGGCAGACCCATCAACCGCGCCGCCGCCCCTGCGCCGAGAATTTGAGTGGTGTTGGTGTGAACAATATCCACGGAATGCCTGCGGATAAGCGCGATGAACCTGTATATTGTCGGCAAAAAGCCTCTGAAATATCGCAAGAGGAAGGTGTGGCTGAGGTCGCGCCTTATGATGCTCATAGGGATCGTCTCCACAATTGCGCCCATGTGGCGATACGCGTCGCTATAGGGACTCTCTCCCGGCTGCGCCACTACAAACCTGAATCGGTCGCGGTCAATCTTGGCCATCAGGCGCATGAGCGCCTCGTCGTTCCCACTCGTCACTTGAGCGAAAGGGTTGGCAACGAGGATATTAAGCGGCTTTGTCATATCAAAGATTGAAAAAGAGCCAGCATCTTTTCCGCGTGTATCTCGGAGGAAAAGTTTGCGATGACGCGCTGCCTGCCGCGACGGCCCATCTCCCCCGCCTGCAAGGGATCGGCCAGCGTTTTGCCGATTGCTTCCGCAAGGGCCTCCGCATTTCCAGGCGGCGTCACCCAGCCCGTTTCCCCGTCCACGACTATTTCCTTGAGAGCGTCGGTGGCCGCCACAACGGCGGGCACACCGCAGGCCATCGCTTCCGCAGCCGGGCGCCCAAAGGCCTCCGTTGTGGACGGCGACACGCTGACGGCAAACAATGGAAGGAGGTCGTGTATATCTGAGCGATATCCGAGGAAGCGCGTTCGCTCCGCGATGCCAAGCGATTTAGCCTTTTGGCGCAAGAGATGCTCATAGCGCCGTTCTTTGCCATCCGCCGCCGACCCCACAAGGAAAAAAAGGGCTTCAGGAAAACGCTTTGCAATCCGGGCGGCTGCATCCAGAAAAACCTCCTGCCCCTTGATCGGGTTCATCCTCCCGATGAGGCCCACGATACGGTTATCGGATGAGACCCCCAGACTGCTTCCTTTTTCGGATAATAATCGGGATATTTCCTCATCCGACCGGGGGCGATACAAAGCGACATCTATTGGGTCATATATTTTTATCAATCTTTCGGGAGGGAAGCCGCCATTCAGCATAAGAAGGTAAACGGCGTCGGAAATTGCCACCGCCCGGTCTGCATATTTATTAAGATACGCCACCAGGCCGCGAAAGGCCCATCGCGGACGCCGTATGGACGTAGACCTCACGTGAACCACGCTCGGGATGCGCGCGCTTCTCGCTGCCAGAAGCCCCGCAGGCGCAGTTTCCATATTGATGTGCGCCAACTGAAAAGCCCCGCCTTTTAGCAGGGATTTAAGCCCCATGAAATCCGCCGCCATTCCCAACGCGAACGCCACCCATACATCTGGACGATAAGACCTCCTTATAGAAACCGTCGGCAGGCAGACGATTTTTGCGCCGGCCTTTTCGTACTTGACAATATAAGGACTGGATTTCGGCAAAGCGACCACACATTCTATCCCGAGCGCCTTTATTCGGCCTATTAGGTCAACAAGGCTCTCATCGCTTCCCGATATTGCCTGACGGAACGGGCTCAAATGCAGGATACGAGATGATTTTATCGCCAATTATCCACCTGGTAAAAAAACTAAATGCAGCCTTCCGACCCCGGAATTCACTTGCCATACCTGGATGCTGTAAAGATGATCCCATGCGGTCGTTCGGTATCGTCTGCATTTACAAAATCTTCTATATGAAAATTCATGCGATACATCAACATTACACACGTCCAGTAAGGAACGGCCAGGATGCACCCCACGGACAACCCCCAACTCTCGAAAACCGAATCAAACATCCCGGCCAATAGGGTAGCAAACAGGGCTATAACCAAGTTGAATAATTCATTTGTAGGGCTTGCCCTGATGAGAAGGGCGATACACCTCGAAAAACTTGCGAGGAATATGACCCCGAAAATCACGCCTACTGTTCCCATCTCAAGAAGCAGGCGCAGGAATGTGTTATGGGCATGAATACCCTGCGGATCGGCGCTTCCGATTTTAAGGTAATCCCCCTGCGCCCATAGAACTATTTCACTGGTGCCAAACCCATACCCGATCCATGGTGTTCTCTTAGAGAGTTGCCAGGCAAGTTTCCATAATCTGATGCGACCACTGCCTTCATCCAGGGTATCTTTCCTATAAACAACATCCTGGAAGTATTTTGTTCGGACCACATCTGACAACAAGCCATAGGTTATGCCGCCAAGCATCATTCCGATGGTGGCATAAAAAAGCAATCGACTTCTGTATCGCAAGGCAATGTACGCCGCAACCCCCACCAATACCCCCACTAAGGCCGCGCGGGAACCGGACATAACCAGAGCGACAATGGCAGAAATGAGCATCAGGAAATGTAATGTCCGCCAGAATCCGACGTTAAATTTTGGGGTAGTAAAAATCCATAACGCAAAAGGGATTTGCATTGTAAGCATCAATCCCAACGTATTTGGGTTTACATAGTAGCCCTTTAACCTTCCCCAGAACTCTGCGCCTTTTCCATCTGTCTGGTGATTTATAAACGTCCCAATCACCATTCCAAAAGCTATGTAAGCGAAAATACGAATCATCCTCTCGATTTTCTCCCGAGAGTCCATATAGCGCCACAAACTCAGGAAGACGGCGAAGTACATGAACCACAAGCTTATGCTGCGATAGAGGGATGTCCTGAAATTTAAAGAATGGAACGATGAAAACGTCGCCATCGCGCAAAAAGCGCCAAAACCAATTTGAATAAGAGCAATATTCGTCTCTTTGCCTTTTTTTCTCAACGGCATGAGAAATTTGATCGCCAGCATAAACAGCACAACCCAACGACCGTCATTGGAATATTCCAGCATCCACGTCTTTCGTGTCGCCGCAAAATGAAGCGCCAGGAACATCAGCCCCAGATTCCACTCGAAATCCACCAAAGCCATTAAAATCACGGGGGCGCCAGCTATATAAAAAAGCACTTTTGATTCAATGTTCGCTATCAGAAGCCCCGTCGCCAGAATCACAGAGGCGCCTATGATTAAAGAGCCGGGCGAAATCGTTGCGCTTCCTCTACGCGCCCAGCTCACTCGACTCCCTCCCCCCCGCACATCCCGACAGCGCTTTTCACGGCCATTACAAATTGCCTCTCGCCATAGTTCTGATCGAAACGCCTGGCGGCCTTTTCACAGGCCCCTCTCATTCCTTCCAATAAAGACGAATTGTCCCGGAACCACACAATTTTTTCCGCCAGGCTCTTAATATCACCGGGCGGGATAACGTAACCGGTTTCCCCTTCTGTCACAAAATCGGCGGCTGCTCCCACCGCCGAGGTCACTATCACGGGCAACCCGGCCGCCATAGCCTCCTGCACCACAACCCCATAAGGCTCCTCCCTGCTGGGAAGCACCAGAAAATCCGCATAAGCATAATATTCCCAAACCTTCTCCGGCGGCACAAAACCCTCTACATACACCCTCGACCACCCTTCCCTACGCGCCCTCTCCTTCACCGCGTCCAATAACTTGCCGCGACCAACCAGCACAAGCGCCGGAGCATCCCCACCCCCTCGGGCCACCGCGGCATACGCGTTCATAAGGTCGTCAATCCCCTTCTCCGCATCAATCCTCCCCACGAAAAGCGCAACAGGCCCATTCCCCATTTTCCTCCGATTTTTCCACTGCTCCTTCATCGGCCTCGACTGCGCAACCAACGAGGAGATTCGATCAACGTCTGCGCTGTGGTTCAAGTGAAAAATACGCTTGTCCTCTATACCGAACATTTTGATGTAATTCTGTGCGCCGGCTCCCACCGCAAGATGCCCGGCGGCGCCCCGTAAAACAGGAGATAACAAAAACGGCCTTAACGCCTTCTTCAAACTCGAGCGCCTCATGCCCTCGTGGCTCTCCGACCACAACAGATAAGGGATTCCCCTTAATCGGCACCAAAATATAGCCAGCAAAAAGCTGGGTATGAAATATCCCGCAATAATCACCACTTGGAAATGATTATCTTCAAGCTTCCCCGGAATCTGAGGATGCAACCACAATGAATACCTCCGCCTCGGCAGCCATGAGGGAATATCAAGAAATTCTTGCGGGAAATCACCCCCGTTTTCCATTTCGTAGTTCCAGACCCCACAGCTCCTGCCCAGGAAATACACCTTTAAATCCATGTCCGGCCTTCGAGCGACACGCTCGAACAAACCCTTTAAATAAGGCGCCGGGGCGCTGTAAATTACCCCCGCCCGAATCCTGCCTGTATCCGTGGACATTGAAAAATCAGGTTAATTTTATCTCATTCACTTGCCAGTGTCAATTTCCGGCCCGGGCTGTAGGCCATAAACTTCATTGGATGTCCTTGCCGCAATGTTCCTGCGATAAAATATTGCTGCCTTGGCCCTCAACTCGCTTTCCGTGTATGAGGCAAGCCCCAGCGGCTTTAACTCGCTGTCAATCTTCTTGAGCTTGCTTTCCCCCAGGCGATGATACGGCAGCAGCCATATCCCGGTTTCCTTCAACTCCCTGAGAAACGCGGAGACCCGATCAATCTCGCCGTCCGAATCGTTCATCCCGGGGATAAGCGGCATGCGTATCTGGTGGGGTATGCCGCGGTCAATTAGACGCCTCAGGTTTTCTATTATCAGCCGGTTATCCTTGCCCGTAAGCGCGCGATGCATATCGGGATCCAGCGCCTTGAGGTCGTACAGTATAAGGTCAATCATCTCGAGAAGCGGCGCCAGGGATTCCCAACTGAAATAGCCGCACGTTTCAGCGGCGACATGAAGCTTTTCTCTCTTAAGGATGGGAAGCAATTCGCTCAGGAACGCAGGCTGAAGAAAAGGCTCCCCACCGCTCAATGTTATTCCGCCTTCCGGTTCATAAAATTCGCTGTCTGCCAGAAGCTCTTCCACAAGTTTCTCCGGGGCATATTCCCGGGCAGCGGGTTCAAGCGCCCTTGAGGGGCAAGCCTCAGCGCAGGCAAAGCACGCCTGGCAGTTTTTCCTCACGAAGTTCGGCCCTTTGTTGAATATAATCGCACGATGCCGGCATGCCTTTTCGCAGTCCCCGCAGGCGATGCAGCGGTTGACCGAAAAGACAAGCTCGTTTTCAAACCTGAGGGTTTCCGGGTTCTGGCACCATTTGCATCGCAGCGGGCAGCCCTTGAAAAATACGGTTGTCCGTATCCCCGGGCCGTCGTGGACGGAAAATCGCTGGACATCGCAGATTAACGTTTGGGACATGGGCGGGCCGGGATCGGTTATGCCTTTGCGGCGCTCCCCCTGTTTTGTCGCATTTTTGAGCGGAAATATCCTTCAAGCAGGCTCATAACGAATCCGAATTGATACAGGTAATGCATCTTCCCCTCCTGGCCGACCTTGTTGGCTATGAGGGCCTCGAGGACATTTTCGGGGCGTGTTCGGACGCCGAAGGCTCGCGGGTCCCGCAGCGTCAAAATGAAATCAGGATCGCCGCACCACCGCTTTGTCACGGCCACTTTGCCATTGCCGCGAAAGATAAGATAACGGTATAATGCGCCGTCCCGGTTCTCGAACCGGTAAACCCCGTCAAATTCGTTCAAAGCGCGCGCAAGCCTCGCGTCCTTGCCAGCGATCCGCGTCAATGCGACCGCCAGCGCCTTGAGAGCGTAGCCCAAGGCCGTCCAGCGCATTTTATCGGTAAATTCGCGCATTTAAACTCATTTCCCTTCAGCCTTTTCTTTCATGCTTAACTCGATGATTTGCTTTTCGTCTTTAGTTATCCCATAAAGATTGTAAACAAGCTCATCAATTTCATCATCTGCCCTTTCGATTTCCGATGCCATTTTCTCCTTTTCGCTCGTCTTTTTATCTCCGATTCCGCCAAGGCGTTTGTTTAGCGCCAACATTTTGTCGGCTAATCCCGCAAAACGTTGCTGTTCTTGAAAAGAAATTATTTTTATCGGAAGCTGTTTGATCTTATTCAGCTTAACCTGAGGAAATACTCTTCCCAGTTCCCGCGCGCTTTGTATATAAAGATAAGATAAATACTTTGAGTTTAATAATGCCAGTACGTATTTCAAGCTCAAAGTTTTCTTAAACTCTTCTTTTAAAACGCCGGCCTGTAACGTATTTGCAAACCATCCACGTCCTGAAATACTGCATATCGGTTTATCGGCCGTTTGTCGCCATAAAATTTTTTCGGGGGCATTAAAATATGCCTCGTTGAAATAAACGATTTCGTTTGGCTTTAGTAATGATTTAAAATCGTTTCTCATAAATCTGCTATTTGAAGTATCTATAAAATATCTCCTTAAATCCGCGCCAATGATATAAGGCTTGTCATTTTTATTTTTCCGTTCTCCTTCATAAAACAATCTATCAAACAAATCGTTTTTGCCTTTTTCCTTCATTCCGACACCGGTCCTTTGATATTTTATTCCGCAATCCCTTAAGTCCATAATATCGTCCATATATTTTTCATCTGATTTTAATTCTCTATAAAATGTCACGAAATTATTATCAACCGTTTTATTGTATGTACCTTGCAATAGGGAGCTGTAAGTGGGGGATGCCAACGATCGCGCCTTATATTCGTTTCCCTTTAAATTGGAAACATCTAAAACCTTGACTTTGTGTTTCGATCCGCCTTTCATCTTTTTGATAACAATTATACATGCCGGGGCCTCGACTCCTTCAAATACTTTCTCTCCCAAATTCATTATTTTAAGCAATGTGTATTGTTTTAGAAACAGTCTGATATCCCGGTATCTTGGCTGGAACAGACATGTATTAGGCACAATGAAGCCTAACACGCCGTTCTCGCGCAACAAATTCATTCCCTGCTCTAAAAAGCACTTGTAGATATCCTTGTGCTCCTTTGTTGAATATGGAAATTTTTCCTTTAGATAATCTAAAACGTCGTCAATGTCCGCCCCCCATGGCGGATTTCCCATGACAACATCAAAACCGCCTTCCCTCATAACGTCTTTAAATTCCTCTTCCCATTTAAGCGCTTTATCTCCAGCTATCAAAGGATTATCAATGAGGGAATTGCCGCATTTGATATTATTATGAAGCAGAGGCAAGCGACGGCCCTTTTCGGCTATCTTCAATAAAAGATTAAGCTGGGCGATTTCGACGGCCTGTTTATCGAGATCAACACCGAAAATATTATTCTGCAAAATCCTGACCTTGGTCGTAAAACCGTCTCCTGTCTTAAAATCCATCTTAGTTTGAGAATAATGTCTATCATTCCTGGAGAAATGCTCACTGAGAACATCGAAGGCCTTAATCAGGAAAAAGCCGGAGCCGCACGCGGGGTCCAAAATTCGGATATTATCTGGATTCACTTTCTTGTCTTTAAGCAATTCCCCCAGAGTATTTTTAACGATATAATCAACAATATAATCGGGCGTATAAAATATTCCCAATTCTTTCCGACGTTGATGATTATCCGATTCAGATACAGGGGAAAGGCCTTTCTTTCCTGAAGACATAAAAACGCCCTGCGCAATTACTTGTTGCGTTGTGTATAAATGCGCAATCATGAATTTAAATTTGATCTTCCGTCCGGTTGATGATCTCCTGCTGCATGTTTTTATCGAGGTCGCCGAAGTAGGCGGTGTAGCCGCTTACCCTGACCAGAAGGTCTTTGGCGAGCTCGGGATTATTCATCGCCTCAATCAGGGTATTTTTATCCGCAACGACGAACTGCACCTGCATGCCGCGTTTTTTGAAGAAGCCGCGGACAAGTTGCTGCATGATTTCCATTTTCCCCGGCTCTTTTAGGAGGCTTGCCGGGATTTTGTGGTTGTTGGCGATGCAATTTGCGAGTGGGCCGGGGGGCAATTTTGCGGTTGAGCTGAGCGCCGCGCTCGGGCCTTTCCTGGCCGCGCCGCTCACGGGAGTGGCGCCGCTGGCCAGGGCCTTTCCCTTATTGCGGCCGCTTGGCAGGGCGCCGGTGTAGAGTCCGTAGCCGGTGTGGATGGTCATTGTCCAATACCCGATGAAGTACGGGCCGCCGCGGTAATTGAGGCGCCGCCCGAAGGCGCGATCAACCTCCTCAACCAATCTCACGGCGATTTCATCCGCGACGGGGTTATCATTGCCATATTTCGGAGCGCGGTTCAGGCACATTGCCTTGATCTTGTCATAGCCCACGAAATCAGCCTGAATCGCCGCCTGCATTTCGGCGGGCGTTATCCTCTTTTCATCGAAAACAAGCGTCTTCATCGCCGCCAGCGAATCTGTGACATCCGCCAGCCCCACCGCCCATACCCCGCTGGAGTTGTACGTGGCGCCGCCGCTTGTCACGTCCTTCCCTTTTTCCATGGGGCCGTCAATCAGGGCGCTCATAAGCGGGACCGGGTGTAACTCCTCGTGTGTCTTGTCGTAAATTATCTCGGCCTCGATGCTTTTGTCCGCCATGGCCACGATTTGCGCGGAAAATGCGCCCCACAACTCATCGAAACTCTTGAAATCCTTAAGCCAGCCCGTCTTGGGGCCGATCTGCGATTTGGAAAGCATATGCGCCCCATTGTAAAAGGTAAGCTCAAGAATGGCGGCAAGGTTGAAAAGAATCGAGCCTGTCATCGGGTACGTTTTCCCCTGGACGGTTGTTTCAACGCACCCGACCACGCCGTAGTCGCGCGCATCTTCGAGAGTGAGGCCCTTTTCGAGCAGGGCCGGGACAATCGCCTCGTCATTGTACAGCGCGGGCGCCGCGCCGGTATACCGGACCACCTCGAGCGCCCTCCGGTACCATTCATCCGGCGAATTGGCGTGAAAGCGGGCGTCAACGTTTGGCTCGCGAAGCTTCAGGAGCTCAAGCGCCTTGAGCATCAGGTAGCTCAATGCGTTCGTCGAATCTTTACCGGAAGGGCTGAGGCCCGACAGGGCGAAGGACTGGTTTGTAGCCGAGCCGCCGAACATGATCTCACCCGCGGCAGGCGCCAGCGGGGTGTGGTCGTTGGTTTTGATGTACCAGCACATCATGATCTCGAGGGCGCGCCGGAGGTCAAGTCGCCCCTCGCTCATATCGCGCTCGAAATACGGCAAAAGGAACTGGTCTGCCCTCCCGAAGCTCACGGCCATGTCCGAGTCTTCCTGAAGCAGGGCGACGTGTGTGATCCATATGCTCTCGATGGCCTCCCAGAAGGTCTGCGCGGGCGCGGCCGGCACGCGGTTCAGAATCCGGGCGAGTTCGATCAGCTCGGCTTTGCGCCCGGCGTCGGTTTCGGATTTGGCCGTCTCTTTGAGCTTTTTCGCGTAATTGTTGGCAAACTCGATAACGCCGTCCGAGACGATCTCGATGGCCTCGTAAAAATCCCGCATGGCCGCCGCCTCGACGTTTCCGGAGATTCGCTGCAATTTTTCCCGCGCCATCTCCTTTATCCGGTTGAAACCGAGCCGCATGGCTATCGGATAGTTGGGGATGAGGTGCGAAACGCCCGCCGGGTGAGTGATGAGATAGAAAACCATGCGCTCCATGAGTTTGATCGAATCCGGGTATCCGAAGCGTTTTTGCGCCCATGCGTGCACGTTTTTTTCCTTGAAATAAGGGAAAATGCGGAAACTGAAATCCTCGATGGCCTCTTCAGAGACAGACACTGGGCGCCGCTTGCGGTGCGGCAACTTGATCAGCTCCGGCCAGATTACCGCCGCCTGAAATTCCGGGAACATGACGCAGCCCAGCCGGTGCTCGGTGACCGATCCGACGATCAATTCGTCGGGGAAGATTATCGGCGTGAGACGATCGAGTATGTGACGGAGGGAATTCGCCTGGCGCAGGAGAGGATGTTTGAGGTCAAATCCTTGCTTCTCATGGTAATCCACGAGCAGCTTCGATCGCTCCAGAGCGACCGCGGGCTGCGCCTTCAGTATCTCATCTTTGAGCCTTTCGACCCGGGGGAAATCATCGAGTTTGAAGGAAAAAATCTCGTCCGTAATTTTAGAATCCAGACCACCCGCCGCTTGCGCCGCCTGTTGCATGGTATTGACCCTCTTTATATAAATAATACAATAATACCCCCCGTCATTCAAAACTGGCAAGCCACGCGAAACATTGCGGATAATGTGATAATCTATAGTTATTAACGGTGATGATAAATGAAGGAGAACGCCAAGGAACAGCCGCGGGCGCGTTTGACGCCTCGCGAGATTTACGCTGAACTGGACCGGTACGTGATCGGTCAGGAGCGGGCCAAGCGGGTGGTGTCCATTGCGGCGTACAATCACGTCAAGCGGATCGAGATGCGCGCGGGTGGCGAGAAGAACCCGCCCCGGAAAAGCAACATCCTTCTCATCGGCCCCACCGGCTGCGGCAAGACCCATATCGCCCGTAACCTCGCCCGCATACTCGACCTACCCTTCACCGTCGTTGACGCCACGGAATACACCGAGGCGGGCTATTACGGCAAGGACGTGGAAGTTATGGTGGGGGAGCTGCTTTTCAAGACCGACCTCAACGTCGAGCTTGCCCAAAAGGGCATTATATTCCTTGACGAGGTGGACAAAATAGCACGGCGCTCTCATGGCGCCCGCACCGGCGCGGGCAGCAGGGACATCGGCGGGGAAGGCGTGCAACAGGCACTTCTGAAACTCCTCGAAGGACAGGAGATATTCGTCCCCCTCAATGTCACTCAGCATTGGAACAAACACGATTTCACCATCGTAGACACCACCGACATCCTCTTCATCTGCGCCGGGACATTCTCCGATCTTCAGCGTGGCCTGTCCAACGCCGAAATCGGCTTCATGGGGAAAACCCCGGATAAATCGCCGCGCATCACCGTCAAAGACCTCCTGGATTACGGCCTGATCGCCGAATTCCTGGGGAGACTCCCGGTCATTGTCGAGCTTGCCGAACTCACATCCAACGACCTCATGCGCATCATAAAGGAGCCGCCCGACTCCATCCTCAACGAATATAAAAACCTCCTGAAGATGGACAACATAGAACTCGAGTTCACCGAGGACGCCCTTGAAGCGATCGTAGAGCAGAGCCAGCGGAAAAAGCTCGGCGCCCGCGGCCTCAGGACCATTTTCGAGGAGGTCATGCACGATATAATGTACGAGGCGCCCGACCGCAGGGGCGAAAAAATCATCGCAGACAGGGAATATGTGGAAAAAAGGCTTTAGGCTCTGAAACTCTTAGCCTAACGCCTACAGCCCAATGAAACCGCCCCGCCATCTTGCAACGGCCATTCTTGCAATCTCGACACTTCTCATTCTTCCGGCTTGCGAGAGGACAAATTCGATCCCATCGCCCCCCGCTCCGACAAAAGCAGCGTATATGGAAGGATTTCGAGGCGCGTTGCAGCGCGAGGAGCGTCTATACAGGCAAATGCGGGATCACGCCAAGAGCCTCGATCTCGCATGGCCATATTCGGAAGCGATAAGGGCCTCGAAACTCCGAATGATGAAGATCGAGGCCCTCATGCGCGAAAAAGGCATGGAACCGGAAATTATTCGGCTGGAAACGACCCCGGAAGATTCCATCGAAGGTTCTCTGAAGATGGATGCCGCGCTCCTGAAAGAGCTTGACCAGTATTACCTTGAATTGTTAAATAAAAACACGCCCGATACTAACCCGCAAATTATAATTATGCTGGATGAAGACGTGAAACGATACCGTTTATTGTTGGAACATCACAACGGCATACCGCCCGATAAGCTTAGAGAATATGCTGAGAAAAAAGAAAAAGCCCTCGGTCCATAAGAGCGGCCCCTAATTTAGCGTTATTGAAAGATTTTAATTTCGTCTCCGTATGTCATAGCGAGCGGCTTCTCGCTCGAGTCGCGCAGCAAAAGGCCTTTGATCTTCCCCCCCTTTACCCGCGTAAGCAATCTAAAGGCGCGATCCCGCTTCTCATCCATCGAAAGCCCCTTCCAGAAGTTCTCGTCCACTACGCCGACAAATGCCGATCCCTCGATACGCGCCTCCTTCAGGAGAAGAATATCCTTGTACTCATTCGGGTCATAAATGACGAGGGTGGGTTTTTTTAGCAGCAAGCTCCTGGCGTAAAGGCCGACGGCAGCCAGTATAATGCCGGCAATCAGCAGCGCAATTGCCTGTTTGATTATGGCTTCGCGCTGCTCTCTCTTTTTCCTGACGGCTTTTTTAACCTTTTTCGGCGCCTCTCCTTTTTCAGCCTCGGCCTCCGGATGGGGGGCCACGAATTTCTGATGAGCGTAATCCACTTCGGCGACTTCGGGTTGGGATAATCCGGCGACGATGCCCTCCAGTTTTTCTATTGTTGCCTGAATTCGGCTCTGGATGTCGTTTATCGCCTGAATATCATCCACTTTTGAGTCCCTGACAGCCAGATCGAGGGCGTCGCCAAGCGGTTTCAGGCTCGAATTAGCCGAGTTGAGAAGCCCGCGAGACTGCTCAAGCATCTGGGACAGGGTCATCCCGCCACTTGCCCTGCCACCAGTGTAATTCAGGTAATCCGACTCGAGAATGAACAGCCAGCATAACACCGCCTTCACCGCTTTTCTTTCTTCGTCGTCCGCAAGGTCCGAGTAAAACAGCGATCTCTCAAACGATCCGCTCAACACGGTGGTGTTTGCGATGTTTGTCAGTACGGGGTCACGTGAAGCGCCGCCCAGGGCGGCGGCGGAAAGGAACGCCCTGGCCTCAGCGGGATCAACCAACACCGGGGGCGGTGTAACCTGCGCGGCCTGCTGCGTCTCCGGCTGAGCGTCAGCGGGAGCGGGAGAATCTGCGACGGGCTGTTGTTGATAATCGTTTTCGGGGACGGAGGATAAACTTGCCCCTTCGCCTCCGGGTTGCTGTGTTTCTTCACCCGCCACCGTTTCAGGTGTATCTTTCTTTTCCATGATTTCTCTTTACCTTTTTCCCGATGGCATTTCTATATATTTTACACCAGAAGCAGCCTATTTGACCACTTGGGGGCAGTCTTTCCTCCATAATTTAGCAATGTCCCGTTTTCTTGAGTTTCAAATTTTCTTATTTTTCTAAGAGTGATTTTTCTTTTGGATTGCGTAAGCCATGCTTGCGCCTTTATTCACATAAGCCATGCTTGCGTGAGGTTTTGCCGAAGCATGGCTTCGACGAGCAAAGGCTGGAGCATGGCTCCAGCACTCCAAGGTCATCTTCTCATTTCTCGATAACTCAAGAATTTGGGACGCTCTCCATAATTTAAAAAAAGCCTATTTCTTTCCGTTTTCCGGCTCATCCGACACCCCCTGCCATTCCAGACCCCAATCTTCCATGATTTTTGGAGCCTCCTTCTTTTGAACTGAATTCCTTACATCCGGCGCTTTTCGCGGCGCAGCCGAAGCCTCAGGCGGAAGGGATTCGCCGGGTAGAAGTACTTCAACTCCCAGTTTCTCTCTCGCCTTCCCTTTGATTTCCCGGAAAAGTTTTTTTATCTCGTCGGGTGGAAAATCGCATTCGGCGCTCAACCATTGCGCAATGGAGTCGGTCCTCAACCATTTTTTAATCAGACAATAGCAGGTGCATTGATCAATGAATCCGAAAATAAGCTGATCCGGCACAAGAGCGCCCCAGGTAGAACACTTTATTGAGGCTGCAATTATCTCGTTAAGAGATTTCCGATCAACATCCATAACAAGATCTGACTCCCTTATGCCGGACAGCGGTTCCCAATAGCTGGAAACCGGAATATATATCGCTATGGAAGGCGGGATGGAAATCAGCGACTTCGCGTAACAGTGAATTCCGCCATTTGAAGAAGGGCATCCCGCGCGGGGGACGAATCGAAGACAAATAGCGCTTCCCCGGCCTTCTCTACCTCACGGTTGGCGCAGCGCATTGCATACTCAATGCCGTGGTAACGTTTTATAATTTCCTGAACGCGAGGGAGATCCTTGGGGTCCAAATGTCTTGAATCAAGTATGTTTACGAGAACTGCACGGTCTTTCTTGTCTGCCCTGTCGAGTGCATAAAGCATGGGCAAGGTTATTTTGCCCTCCTCAAGGTCTTTGCCGATGGCCTTGCCCAACTCGATCTCTTCGCTGGAGTAGTCGAGGGCATCGTCAACGATCTGGAAGGCCATGCCTACGGAGTGTCCGTATCGGGCAAGGGCATCCTCGGCTTGCTTGGACGCTCCGGCGAGTTCAGCGGCGCTCGAGCACGCAAGCGAAATCAGCCCCCCCGTCTTGAGAGAAACCACCCGCAGATAGTCTTTTTCCGTGAGTCGCCTTTCCCTCGTGATCGCAAGCTGAAACGCCTCCCCCTCTGCCATTCCCGCGCAAACCCCTGCAAACCGCCTGTGCAGGTTGGAATTGTTGGTGTTCAACACCCATTGCACGGATATGGCAAATAGGAAATCCCCGACGAGCACGGCGGTGTGATCGCCCCAGACGGTGTTTGCCGCCGGGATTCCGCGGCGTATCGAGGCGCCGTCCAGAACGTCGTCATGCAGCAGGGAAGCGGTGTGAACGCATTCCAGCGCCGCAGACATCCAATACAACGATTCGCCGTCGTACCCCAGCAGCTTGCACGCAAGCAAATGCAACGCAGGCCTGAACCGCTTGCCGCCACTGTTCAGAATGTATTGGCCCACGTCGAGTATCAGACCCACGTCGCTGGTTACGCGCTCCCTCAGAAGCGACTCTACCTTGTTTAATTCCTCTTTAACCAGCAGAAAAGGGTCAACCTCGACCGGGCGGCTTCTATGTGAAAATATAAGAGATTGTTTCATAATTTTAACGATACACTCATATCGTACCTTACTCCATATAGTTTGTCAAAGAGCGCCGCAAATGGTATGATTTAGTCATATTAACCGCACTCAAGAGGTAACTCAATGAAAATCAACGGAGATCCCGCTGGAATAGAAGAACTGAAAAAAATCGGCCAGGTGCGAAAGGACTATCTCAAATACCTCCTTACCGAGGTTCAGACCAATACCGACCTGTCCACAACCTTTAAAAGCGCGGACGGCGCCACTAAATACAAAATAACACTAGATAAAAGAACTCAGGAATTGACCGTCACCAAACTCTAGCCGCGCTCAATAGCCATTATCCCGAAAAAAACGCCTTATTGGTGATTGTAAAATAGCTTGATAGAGTTGGGCTTAGACCCTCGCCCCTCTCCCTGTGTGAGAGGGGAAGCGGGTGAGGGGCCGCTACGTGTCAATTAAATACACGATTCTCAATAAGTAACCGCCATTTGTATTTGTCCCTATATTGAAGTCAGGGTTCAAATTATCTACCCTAACAATCGTATCAGGAACATAATAGTGTTTTTGCGCCGAGGAGAATAAATGCAATGTTGAATAAAGCGGTATTGGGTTTTGGGGCGGTTTTGATGTTGGTCCTTGTTGTTACGGCTGAACCGATGGCGAAGGGCGAGGTTGAAGGCCGACTGCTCAAGGTTACCGGAACGGTCACCGTGGAACGGGACGGCAAGACCATGCCGGCGCGGCCGGGAATGGAGATTTTGGGCGGGGATATAATAGTCACAGGGGCAAAATCAGACGCCGCCATAGACCTCGGGAGCAGCAGGATTGTAACGGTGAAGGAGCGGAGCCACTTTGCAATAGATGAGAGCGGCCCGGAAAGGGATGGCAGCTCGAGCGCAATGGTGTATTACGGAGTTGTTTACGTTCGCGAGCCTTCGCAGAAGCAGGGCAAACAGTTTTATCTTCAGACACCGTCGGCGGTCGCAGGAGTTCGGGGCACGAATTTCGGCATAGCGGTAGCTCCGGATGGCAGCTCGCGGTTTGCCGTGGAGGAGGGGGAGATAAGCGTTGAGACGGATGGCGGCGGAACCTCGACGGTGGGGGTTATGCAAGAAGTGGTCATCGAGACCGGCGATCAGGCCAAATTGCGTGTCGAACAGTTCCGGCCGGAGCGGCAATCACTTGAGAATTGGCGCGGGGAGCGGTTGGACCTGATTTTAAGACGTCCAATCCTCGCCGTGCAGAGATTGACCTTTAACATCGCCGCCCTCGTGGCCAGGGGCGCCCGCCTTCTCGTAGACACCGAAAAACTGATGAATCAGACCATCGAGGCCGCCCGGAAGGCAATGGGATTCAAACACATCGGGCAGGGTGAACTCTACAACCAGCAGCGCGCCCGTATATTCGCCATGCTCAAAGTGCTGCTCCCCTCAATTCGCCAGGTCGTAAGGATTGATAACAACATCACGGCCCGCAAGAGGCTGCTCAACGTTATCCTAACCGAAGCCACCGCGCAAGGCTCTCCAACCCCTCCAAGACAAGTGAAAATGATCCAGGATAACATCAAGAAAATCCTCGTCGTTGAGGACGAGGCCCAAAAGCTTCATGAGGGAAGGTTGAATTTGATGCGGGTCAAGGCGCCCGAGTTGAGGAAAACTATCTCCGATTTGATCTGATTACCAATGAAGGCCTCACGGTCATTATTTTGGATTTTAGATTTTGGATTGAATCCCGATGTATCGGGATTCCGAAATCTTCGTCAAATCAAAAATCTAAAATCGAAAATTTAAAATTATTAGGATCTTGGCAACACGAAAAAAAGGAGTGACGGCCGGGAGGGCTAAAACATCGGCGGATTCCCCGATTTCCCGTGCTCCCGGCAAAGTCGGCATATCAGGCCCCATATTCCGGTCCCTGCCTGAAATGGTGGAGGGACTGGCCTATTTATTATTCCTTTGCCTTGTGACCCTTTTGCCGTTGATATTTTCGCGTGACACAAAGAGTAATTTTATTCTTCCAAAGCAGTTGTTATTTGAGCCTGCGATCCTTTTAATAGCGCTTATCTGGTTGATTTCAGCGGCGCTAAAGGGTGAGATCAGATTTGTACGAGGCGTTCTTAACGTGGTTGTGGCCATATATCTTGTGGTTTGCGTGCTTTCGTTGGTACGGGCTGTTCCGTTAGCCGAGGGTCTGATCGAATATCGCGCGGTGGTGATGGGAGCGGTGGGATATACCCTGGCGATGAATCTCGTGCGCACTCGCGGGCGAGGATGGGCGGTGCTTGCCGGCATTTCAATTACCGGGGTCATCGAGGCGATCTGGGGGTCGAGCCAGTTTTTAAATGCGGATAAAATCCTTGATGTAAAAGACCAGGCCATCGGCACTATAGGCAACTCGAACTACCTCGGCGGCCTGCTGGCGATATTTTTCTTTCCCCTCCTGGCCGTAACCCTGGGCGCATGGCGTTCTCTTTCATCGAGGAAACTTTCTTATATGGCGCTGGTGACTGGGATAATGTTGCTTCTTGTGGTGGGGGTGGGGCTGTTATTTTCAAAATGTCGGGCGGCGTACATTGGCGCGGGGATTGGTCTGTTGGCGTTTGGGATTGCGCCGCTGGCGAGCGCCAGGGTGGTGAGGGGCAAAATGGCGGCGGTCGTTCTTGCGACGGCCTTGCTTGTGGGGGGGGCGCTTTTCGGGGTATCGTGGGCGCTGAGCAAGCATAACCCCATATCTTTCGCCAAGCTGGATGCGCGATCCACCTCCGGCCGCATTATAATGTGGAAAGCCACGTGGCTCATGATTCATGACTATCCGGTACTGGGGACCGGCATCGGGACTTATGGATATTACTATCTGGGGTACCTTGCCAAATCGTTGGCGGGGAAGGATATAAAACCGATCCTGTACCTCGTCCAGAACGACGAAAAGCCGCACAACGCATACCTTCAGATATGGAGTGAAACAGGGGCTATAGGACTCGCGGCGTTTCTTTTTCTTTGCGCGATGTACCTATGGGATGTTTTCATGGATTTAAGAAGAATTGGCCGCTCCGACGACCGATTCGGGCTTCTTGGAATAGCATGTGGCGAGCTTGCCTTCCTTGTAACCATCGGCGTAAGCTCTCTTCTGGTTATCTCTCCGCTGAGGGAATATTTCTGGATTTTCCTCGGTTTATCAAAGGGTTGGATGCGCGCGACAGGCGGGGGATCGGATTGGGTATGGCGTCCAGAAGGTTGGAAGAGGTACGTGATGGCTTTTCTTGTGACGGCTGTTCCGGCCGCGGCGCTTATTAACGGAGCAGAGCATTCGCGGAGGTATTATAAAGCGAATATCTATTGGGAAAAGGGCGTTAGGGCCACAGACGCAGGCCAATACCATGCCGGCGCCCAATGGTATTCCGAGGCGCTCAACCTGACGCCCGAACAACACAAGTTGCGCTTTTATCTTGGCTCGATCCTCGTAAGGATGGCCGAGGACCTCTCCGATTCGAATAAGCGGGCGTTTGAAGAGGCCGGGCTTAAACACCTCCTGGAATCGGCGGAAGGCTATTCCGACGTCAATCTCTTCTCCAACCTCGGGAAAGCCTATTCAAGTATCGGCGATAACGAGAAGAGCCTGTACTGGTATTTGAAGGCGGCTGCGCCTGGGCTGGATTATGCCCGCGCCCATACCAACGTGGGGGTGGCGCTGCTGGCGCTGGGGCGGCTTGACGAGGCGGCGCGAGAACTGGAGGAAGCGCTTGCCGTGCAGCCCGACCTGGCTTGGGCGCGTTTTAATCTCGGCCTTGCGCGGCTCAGACAAAAGAATTTCCCGCAAGCCGCTGAGCAGTTCAAGGCTTATTTGCAACTGATGCCGGGCAGCGCCGACGCTTACAACAACCTCGGACTTTCCCTGATGGAGATGGAAAAGACCACCGAGGCCATTCAGGCCTTCAAAGCGGCTCTCGAAAGAAAACCCGACCACATTCGCACCCGCAACAACCTCGGCGCAGCATATTATTCCATGTCCCAGATCGAACTCGCCCGCGAACAATGGCAGAAAGTGCTCCAGTTCGATCCCGACAACGAGGTCGCGAAAAGAAACCTTGAGAAGCTGAAGTGAGGCGCAGGAAATCTGCCCGCCATGTGAGGGCGAACAGTAGCCGGTGGCAAAAAGTTTAATTGCTTGACGGGCCAATTTTAGTGACTTATGTTATTCTAATGTATAATAAGGATATGGAACTCACAAAGCATGTTCGGGACATGCTGATGGAGCGCAAAATCAAAGAAGAATGGCTGTGGAGAACGATAAATGCGCCTGAGCGGACGGAGATACAACTAGATGACAATATTCATTACATTAAGTCTATTTCAGAACATGGGGGGCGATTTTTAAGGGTTGTCGTGAATTCGCGTGTAACTCCAAAACGCATTGTAACCTTATTTTTCGATCGCAGGCTGCGGAGGTAAACATGAAGCTTAAATTGGATAAAGAAAACGACGCTTTATATTTTCGACTCGACGATTCGGAAATATTGGAATCTGAGGAAGTGCACCCGGGAGTTGTTATAGACTTTAATTCCCAAGGTCAAGTCGTGGGAGTAGAAATTCTGAATATAAGCGCAAGGGTTGCTCCGGATCGCCTGAAAGTGCTTCAATTTGAAACATCCTGACGCAAATTGCCTTCTTCTAACCGCAAGGACGAGAGCCAATAAGATTAAGATAATAAGCGGAGCCCGGACCGTCGTGTAATCAAAAAGCATCGAAACACCCAAATCCCTTCTTTAAATGAACTGTACCCTTCGAGCCAGAGGGCCTTGGCCGGACATATCCATATAATACGCTCCACTCCTCAGGGAAACGGCTCATTTCCGCGTCTCTGAGGAAGTGCTAAGCCCGTCTAGAAGCCTTGCCCTGAGCTTGTCGAAGGGGGCGCGAAATGCCAAAAATCTAAAATCTCCGATCCTTGCCTGCCACGTTATTGACTTTTCTACATCTTTTATGCGATATTCTTTCAAGTCCGGAAACAGGAAAATTTAAGATGGTATCTTCGGTACTAAATCGCATACTGAGGTTTATTGTTTATAATCCTCTCGTTGTTGTCGTGGCGGTGGCGTTGATGACTGCTTATTTCGCCATGGCCATTCCAAAGGTGGATTTCAGCGCCAGTTCAGACACCCTCATGGTTCGCAACAATCCGGATCAACTTTTCTTCAATAAAGTTAAAGAGATTTTCGGGGACGATCAGATAAGCGTTATATGCGTCATTTCCGAACAAGGGATTTACCGGCGGGACGTCTTGGAAACCGTCCGGAGGATGACCGAACGGCTTGAGAATATAGACGGCGTCAAGGAAGTAGTGAGTCTCACAAACATAAGGAATATAATGGGGAGGCATACCGAAGTTGAGGGAGTCTCCATAAATGAGCTTGAAACGGGCGCCCTGATCGAAAACATTCCGTCAACTTACGAGGAATGGGACAAGCTGAAGAAGACCAT
>Ga0209777_10001793_pt1 | contig 29816 bp, 22 predicted proteins | sample FrelakmetHBP12HB_FD_187147 | JGI IMG/M metagenome (GOLD analysis project Ga0209777, IMG submission 187147) | Freshwater lake sediment microbial communities from the University of Notre Dame, USA, for methane emissions studies -HBP12 HB (SPAdes)... | ecosystem: Environmental > Aquatic >...
CCCATGCCCGGGGGGCACCCTCGAACCATGAAAACATCCGGATCCGCAGGTCAGGAGACCTGCGACTACCCGGGGTAGGTTCGGGTCTCCTGACCCGAACCGTGCAAAGGTGCTATTTTCTACATAATAGAGGTTCTACCGGGGCATCGGTTGTGCGTTCCTCCATGCCTCGAAACGATATTTTGAAATCGCTCTACCCAGTTTCGAAATGGGTGTAAGAGCGAGAACAGAAAGAGGAGAATCGTGTGTCGAAGAAAAGAGATGAAGGCGTTAGAGGAGGGATGACCGAAGAGAAAGAAGACGTCCTGGGAGGCGACCTCGATGGGATACAACCATCCCCGCGGATTTTGATCAGGGTTCCTGCCCGGCGTAACCCCCGTCTCCAGGATGTGATCGACCGTGTGAATGGTGATGATGAGCTTTACATGCTGTGGCAGGTCGCCAACATGAACGCGGTGAAACGACAGGGGATGTCGGACCACGGCCCGGTCCATGTCCAGATTGTCACTAACATTGCTCTGAAGCTCCTTCGGACCCTCGTAGACCATGGGGTTCAGCCAGGTATCGTTTCGGATCATCATCTCGCGAATGACGATGCCGAGGTCGTTGTGGCCCTTGGCGCGATGCTCCATGACGTGGGGATGTCAGTCCAGCGCATGGACCATGAGCAGTTCAGCCTCCTCATCGCCCGGCCCAAGATCAAAGAGCTACTTGAAGGTATTTACGACGTTCCTGAAAAGACGATCGTTACCTCCGAGGTCCTTCATGCCATCATTTCCCATCGGGCTGGTGGCCAACCCCTCACCCTGGAAGGGGGAATCGTTCGCGTTGCTGATGCACTGGATATGGCTGAGGGCCGCTCACGGATCCCTTTTCAGGCAGGCGTGGTAAACATCCATTCCATCTCCGCCGCCGCCATCGAACAGATCAGCATCGAGAAAGGGGAGACAAAACCCGTTCGAATTGCCGTCAGGATGAATAACTCGGCTGGGATTTTTCAGCTCGACGAATTGCTCAAGGATAAACTTACCGGGTCCGGCCTGGAGCCCTATGTCGAGGTCGAAGCCAATATCGAAGAAGAGGTGGAAAAGAGCCTCATCAAGACATTCCGGATTTGAAGGGTCTGGAAAAAAAGAAACCTAAAAACTGCGATTCGTCCGGTGGTTTGTGGATCCATGGCCAGTTCGGGCGAAGAAAGGAGGAAAGGAGATGTGTTTGGTCAATCATCCTGCACCCGATTTTGATCTTGAAGGCTACTTCAAAGGCGAATTCAAGAAGTATAAACTATCAGACCATAGAGGCCGGTGGGTGATCTTGCTCTTTTATCCCCTCGATTTCACCTTTGTCTGTCCTACGGAGGTTCTCAATTTCTCGGCTGCGGCGGAGAAGTTTTTGCGCCTCAACTGTCAGATCTTCGGGATCTCGGTTGACTCCAAATTCGTTCACAAGGCTTGGGTCGATACGAAACGGGAAGATGGAGGCCTCGGCGGAAGTCTCGCCTACCCGCTTCTGTCGGACATGAATAAGACCACAGCGAAAGACTACGGCATCCTTCTCGGAGACGAAGGGGTCGCCCTGCGTGGGCTCTTTCTCATGAACCCGGAAGGGATTGTGATGCACTCCACGATCAACAGCCTCTCCGTGGGACGATCTGTCAACGAGGCCATGCGTGTTCTGCAAGCCTTCCAGTTTGTGAGCAGCCACCAGGGCCTTGTGTGCCCTGCGGACTGGGAGGAGGGAAAGGACACCATGGCTGCAGAACCGGAGGCGATGAAGAAATATCTTTCGAACCACTGATGGCTGATCAAAACGGACCCATGGCCTTTCATCCCCGGGGTGATAGATCGACCTATCACCTGGTTCGAAGCAAGAAGCGACGAAAGACCCTCTCCCTCCAGATCAAGGAGGACGGAAGAGTGGTCATTCGTGTTCCCTTTCACACCCCGGGACCGGATGTGGAGATGTTTATCAGTGAAAGGCTTCCGTGGATCGAAAAGAAATTAGCCGAGAAGGAAAGGTCGATCAAGGAGGCACGGAAGGCATTTGTGTCTGGAGAGGAGTTCCTGTATTTAGGTGAAGGCTATCCACTGGAGATCGAGGAGGGAGAGGAGAAAGAGGGGTCTCTCACGCTGGCCTTTGGAAAATTCATCCTGGGTAAGGGATACGCTGCGAGGGCAAGAGACCTTTTCATCGCATGGTACAAGAGGGAGGCAAAAGAGAAGCTGTCTGAACGTCTTTCCTTTTACAGCGAGAGGCTCCGCCTGTCACCCAATGGGATGAGAATCACCAGTGCCCGGTCGCGTTGGGGGTCCTGTTCCGGTGACAATCGATTGGCTTTCAGTTGGAGAATCATCATGGCTTCCCTGAACGTCATCGATTACATCCTGATTCACGAACTCGCCCACATCAGAGAGAAGAATCACTCGAAGAGGTTCTGGAGCCTGGTGGAATCGGTCATGCCTGACTACAGGATGCGAAGGCTCTGGCTGAAGAGGAACGGACATAGGCTCAACCTGTAGACGCTCTCTGGAACTCGCCTGGATCCACGAAGGAATCGGGAGGTTCAACACCGGACGGTGCCTTTATACACAGTTTTCCCTGCCAGTTTGACGTTTCGATCCGTCCCCGAAGGAGGAAAAAATAATCTGAATTCAACGACTTATCTTGTCCTATCCACATTCGTTGTGGATTCGTTGTGGATTTTGAGCGTCTCGCCCTTGAAGGACGGCTTTTCCAGGGTTTTGCCTAAGGATTGGGCACGAATAAGCTCTCGAAAAAAAAGGAAAACCACCCCTAAAGGCGAAGGCGTTCATTTTGGAAAACACGGAGCTCCTTTGAACGCTGTCAAAGGGCTCTCTCTGATCACTCGACAGCAAATTGTTCACGAAGAATGATCAAGGCTTCTTCTCTCGTCCTCACCTCACCGACGACCTGTTTTTCACGGATAACGTTCAGGATTTGACCGATCTTCGGGCCGGGGGCATAACCGATGGCCATCACGTCGTGGCCGGTGATCAGGGGAGGAGGATGAACGATCTCTTTCTGCTGAAAAAGGTCAAGCAGGCGAAGGCAATGATTCTCAACGAGATCGTCAATCTGAATGGACAGGATCCCGCGACTTCCCTCCTTGTCAGCCAGAGAGAGAAGGACGAGGAGGGGTGTCTCATCTCCCATCTGGTTTACAAGCCTTTTGAGGGCTGTCTCCTTCGTCTGATTTGAAAGGTTGAGAATTCTCATGTGGTTCTGAACAAGGCTGAGGACCCTATTCTTCATGGAGTTGGAGAATTTGAGCCGTTCCATTATCCTGTCGGCAGCCTGGGCTGAGAAGGATTCATGATGGTAAAAATGGACCCTTTCGTTCTCGTCTCGAGAATAGGTGTCCTGTTTTCCGATATCGTGGAAGAGGGCCGAATAGGAGACGGAGAGCCGCCGCTCCTCTGTAGGCGAGAGAGGCCTTCCACGGGCCGTCACCCACTCCAAGGCCCATCCGATTCTTTCGAGAACCAAAAGGGTATGGGGGAGGGCGTTTAAATGGTGGTAGCCATTCTGGCTCAGATTTTCGAGACCCTTCAACTCGGGAAGAAGGGCGAAGAGGAGCCCCGTCTCATAGAGAGCCTTCATTCCATGCCCTGGTCGGAGAGAGAGGAGGATGTAATCCAATTCCCTTTTGACCCGCTCACCAGGAATTTTCACAATTCGGTCACTCTTTGACCGGATCTCTTCTTCCAACGCGCCGTCGATCACAAACCCATCGAGAGTGCAGACATAGCGGACAGCCCGGAGCATTCTCAGGAGATCTTCGTCGATCGAACGATTCGAGACAGAACGGACGATCTTGCGCTCGATATCTTCAAGGGCTCGATGAACGGAGTGGAAGGAATCATCCCTCAGGGAAAAAGCCATGGCGTTCACAGTAAAGTCCCGTCTCTTGAGATCCTCTTCGATCGTTTCTCCCTGGAAGAAGGTACAATCGATGGAAAGGCCTTCCCTGACGACCCTGTAGGTCACCGTCTCCATCTCTTCCCTCCCCACTTTAAAGAACTTGAGAGAGAGTGCTTCTTCCAGAACCGAAACCAGCGAGGATGCTTCTCTGGGAAAGGCGAAGTCGTAATCCTTCCGGTGGACCCCGAGAAAGAGGTCTCGCAGGTATCCTCCGACCAGATAGAGGGGGAGATTCCTCTCCTTCGCGAGGCGTGATAGCCTTGCGAGAAACGGGTCCTGAAGAATCCCCTGCCTCAGACGTTCCAGATCCATCGTGAACCCTCCCTATTGTGACGAAACACCCTGCCCATCCGTTCCGTGTAGCGCGGGACTCGGCTATGTTTCTTATGTCAGGTCTCAGAAGTGACTCTCCAATTTCGTTATCCCGGACTTGATCCGGAGTTGAGCCTTTTCAATCTGGGTTGCCGGCAAGTTTTTCCATTTGATAAACTCCTCTTTTTATGATAGCCTGCTCTTTAAAAGCATAGTCCATGGATCGGAGACTTGTCAATCGGTGAAAACGATCAGGGAAGAGCTGGAGGACCAGGAAAGGCGCATCCTCTCGTCCTTTGCCACATTGAGCTGCATGACCAGAGGTCGCCAGGTCTTTGAAGAAGAGTGTTCTTTGAGACCCGCCTTTCAACACGACCGGGACCGGATTATTCATTCCAAGTCGTTTCGGAGGCTGAAGCACAAGACGCAAGTTTTTCTCGCTCCAACGGGTGATCATTACCGGACGCGATTGACTCATACCCTCGAAGTCTCCCAGATTGCCCGAACGATCTCCAGAGCCCTTCATCTGAACGAAGATCTTACCGAGGCGGCCTCCCTGGGCCACGATCTCGGCCATACGCCCTTCGGCCATGCAGGCGAGGAGATCCTGAATGAGGTCGTGCCTGGGGGCTTCAATCACTCCGATCAGAGTCTGAGAGTCGTTGACCTTCTGGAGCGGGAAGGGAAAGGATTGAATCTCACCTTTGAGGTGCGAGATGGCATATCGAAACACAGTAAAGGAAAGGGAGAGATCCTGTCAGAGGATCCTTTGGAGATGGCCCTCACTCTTGAAGGTCAGGTCGTGAGGATTGCCGATATCATTGCTTATATCAATCATGATATCGATGATGCCCTTCGAGGCAGCGTAATCACCCTGAAAGATATTCCCACATACTGTCTGGACTGTTTGGGAGATACTCACTCCAGCCGGATCAACACCATGGTCAATGATATCATCTTCGAGACGCGCAGAGTCGGTGGGGGGAGGCTCTCCCTGACGGAAGATGTTCTTTCAGCCATTGTCGGCCTGAGAGATTTCCTCTGGAATCGGGTCTACGAGAATGAGTCAGTTCACAGTGATTTCCACAAGGCAGCAAAGATCTTGAAGGAACTTTATCAATATTTCATGGACCATCCAGACTATTTCATGGCCTTGGCCGAAAGGGAGTCTCTTTACGATTCGCTGGAGAGGTGCGTCTGCGACTTCCTGGCGGGGATGACGGATCGTTATGCTTTCAAGGTTTATGAGAAACTCTTTCTCCCCATGCCATGGATGATTTGAGCGGCACATTTCTTGCTTTCCTGTCTATGCCGCAAGGTGAAAGGCAGAAATTGGATCGATAAGGCGATAGGGGATCGTTTCGCTTCTCACAGGATAGGCGAAGAGGTTTAAAGAGGAGATGAGATGAGTCGGAGAAGGGGAGAGAGGAAGGCAAAAGGAAGTCACACAGAGAAGGAACTCACGAGAGTGATCATCCTTGGCGCTGGCGGGAGGGATTTTCACAACTTCAATACCTTTTTCAGAGATCGGCCTTCATGCCGGGTCGTTGCCTTTACCGCGACGCAGATACCCTTTATCGCGAACCGGCTCTATCCGCCTGAGCTCGCGGGATCGAATTATCCCGATGGGATTCCCATTTATCCGGAGGAAGAACTCCCGCGGCTGGTGTCCGATCTTAAGGTGAACCAGGCTGTCTTCTCCTACAGCGATGTCTCCCATTCGGAACTGATGGATAAGGCCTCTCTCCTTCTTTCGAGAGGTGCGGATTTCCTGCTTCTCGGACCCGAGGGAACCATGATCAAAAGCAAGGTGCCTGTCATCTCGGTCTGTGCAGTGCGGACAGGTAGCGGAAAGTCGGTCATCACCCGCATGGTCTGCCACCTCCTGAAGAAGAAAAGAATAAGAGTTTCGGTGATCCGCCATCCGATGGCCTACTGCGGGTTCAAGCCCGTGCTCCGCTTCTCAACCATGAAGGAGATCGACAGGGAGGCCTGCACCATCGAAGAGAGGGAGGAATTTGAACCCCTTGTCAAAAGGGGGATCACCGTTTTTGCGGGTATCGATTACGAAAAGATCCTGAGGCAGGCGGAGAAGGAATCACAGGTCATTGTCTGGGATGGAGGAAACAATGACTTTTCTTTTGTTAAGCCGGACTGGGAGATCGTGCTTCTCGATGGCCTAAGGCCCGGGCATGAGAGGCTCTATTTCCCGGGCGAGGTGAATTTGAGAAGGGGGCACCTTCTCATCATCACCAAGGTGAATGAAGCGAGTGAGGCGGCTCTGAGAATGATCAGGAAAAATATCGCAGAGATGAATCCGGCAGCCACGGTCCTCGAGGCCCCCTCTGTCATCCACCTCGATCATCCGGAGCTCTTGGAAGGAAAAAGGGTTCTGGTCATTGAAGATGGACCGACGATCACCCACGGAGGCATGCCCGATGGCGCAGGCGCTGCCGCCTCAAGGGGGTTGGCTCGTGAATTGATCGATCCACGGCCTTACGCGACGGGCTCATTGAAGGAGGTCTATGACAAGTACTCTCATATCGGAAATGTCCTGCCGGCCATGGGCTACTCTGAGGAGCAGGTTAGGGACCTGGAGGATACGATTCGTCGTTCCAGATGCGACGCTGTGGTGGTCGCAACACCGACGGACCTGCGGAGAAGGATCAAGATTGATCAGCCTACTGTCAGGGTTCTTTATGATTTCGATCTGGATCTCCGTCCGTTTCTTAAGAGGTTCTTGGAGGTTTTTAAATGAAAGACTTTGATTTTCTTGACATTTCAAGCCCTCTGTGGTATGAAACTTCGAAAGGTCAGCAGCCCTGACCGATCATAGAGGATTTAAAACGAATGGAGGTGCATTTTCTGGCGGGGTTTTGCTGCTCAAGTAAGTCAGGGTGTGATTCGGGAGGACCTGTGGCAAGTCAGGGACCGATGGACCAGAGTCGTTGATAGGAGAGTTGAAGATGACCAGGGAAATCCTCATTGCTGAGCCGGATCTGACGGATCAGGGAGAATTTCAAAGGATTTTTGAATCTACGGATTATCGCGTCGTCTTTTCCGAAAATTCAGAGGACGCTTTTTTCAGCATCAGGCTTCTGAAGCCGGATCTGGTGATCGCCAGTCTTGCCCTGAGCGAAAAGACAGGGTTTGAGCTGTGCGAAGCGGTAAAGAAGGACCCGGAGTTGAGCCACATACCTTTTGTCCTCCTTTCAGGGATTTTCGAGGACATTCCGGAGCAGGAGCGGGAGCGGGTCGGGGCCAATGGAGTTCTCTCGAAGCCTCTCGTCGGAGAAGAGGTTCTCACTCTCGTAGACAGATTGGTGACAAAGGAGACAGCAATGGCAAAAGAGGAAGAGGTCACGGACCGGGATAGAGAGTGGAAGTCATTTGCCGAAATGAAGAATGAGGAACTTTCGTTGGCCAGCCCTGAAGAGATGGATGAGGAGATCATCGAACTCGTGGATGTGGTGGAAGAACCCGAGCCCCGTATGACGATTGATGATTTTGTCTCCGGTTCGAAGGAAGAACCGGGTCCAGCGATTCCTCCTATCGAACCATGGGCGAGGTCGTTTGGGGATGAAGGGGGAGAGGTAGCAGCAGCAGGAACATCGGAGGAAGAGAAACCCAGCGAGGAGGAGCTCCTGTCCGGCCTGGAACAGATGGTCAGGGACGTTGAGGAGCCCGTAGCGCTGGTTAAAAAGGAGGCAGTCCCGGAGGAGGAGCTCTTTGAGAGGATCGAACTGGAAGAGATCCTTGAAAGGGTGGAGATGTTAAAGCCCGCACTGGAGAAGGAATGGCCTTCCGAAAAGAAAGAACCCGAAAAGGCGAAGCGGGCAGAGGTGACGTCCCCGGAGAAAGAGGCCTCGGTAGAGAGGGATTGGTCGCGAGAGGCATCAGAAGAAAAGACAGTCGCTTCCGCGGAAGGGCCTTCTGCGGCCGAAGCAACCGAGAAAAAGCCCATGGGCTTCGATGAGTTTGAAGCCCTGCTGAAGAAGGATCTGGGGATTGGATCACTGGAGGAGGAGGGTATTGAGCCTCTTTCCTTGGAGGAGGCAAAGGCGGAACCTCCAAAAAAAGCTCCCGTCGAAGAGGAGCCTGGGAAAAAAGAGGATCTGGAAAAGCTTGCGGAAGAGATTGAGGCCCTTGAAGGCAAACCCGAGACGGTCGCGGAGCCCCTCACGAGTCTTGATGAGTTTGAAGAACTACTTAAGAAAGGGCTTGGTCCGGAAGCAGCGGGAGGGGAAGGGCTTGAGCCGTTTCCCTCCCCTTCCATCGATCTCCCTGTCGAGGAGGAGCTGTCGGAATTGAAAGAAGAAGAATTTCCGGAATCCTTTCTGGAAGAGTTGGAAGAGGAACTTGAGGAAGAGGCCCTGGAAGATGGGGAAGTCAGTACGACCGAGGACCTGCTTGAGGAGGAGTTAGAGGTTCTTGACGAGATAGAACCGTTCGAGCTGATGACGGATGAAGTGGTCATTCCCGAAGTGGCCGTTCCCGTAGTGGTCGCTCCCGGAGTAGCTGCTCGTGAAGTAGCTCTTCCTGCGGCAACCTCTCCCACCGAGACAATGGCCGAAGAACTCGCCATTCCAATTGAGTTGCCACAGGAAATCACAGCCGTCTCCTTCAAGGAGGGGAAGGAGGTATTTCCCCCTCTGGAAGTGGCAAAGGAGATCGTTGTCCCTGCTGAAAGGCTGAAGGAGGTCGCGCCACCTCCAGTAAGACCTGCGGATAGGCAGATACAGGAAGTGATTGCCAATGGAATTCAGGTGATGATCGGAGATTTTATTACGAAGATTCTTCCGGAGATGACTCAGAGCATCCTCGATCTCACCGCCGAGCGGATCGAGAAAATGGTGAAAGAGATCGTTCCCGAGCTGGCCGAGAAGGCCATTCAGGCAGAGATCAAAAGGCTGCAAAAAGGAGAGAAGTGATCGGGTGTTCATTAGCAATGGTCAATTAGCAATTTGCAATGATCAATGATCAGTTATCAATTAGCAATGATCAATTAGCACTGCACAATTGACGGCCCACAACTAATAATTATACTGAACGCGTTAGATGGGTAGACATACGGCGGGCTGTCATTGCGAGCGAACCGAAGCAGTCTCGTAAAATTGCTTCGTCACTGCGTTCCTGACGATGACAACTTTCCCTGGTCGTTCAGTGCAGCACTAGGATAATGGATCAGCGGACGAGCTGTGGGCAGGTTTTCTTTTGGAGAAATTAGGGAGGGAAAGGTTGCGACAATGGCTTCAAAGATCCTGGACAAATCTTACGATCCCCATCGGGTGGAGGAGCGGTGGTATAGCCACTGGGTGGGGCAGGGCTATTTCAGAGCCGACGAGAATTCTGAACGTAAAGCTTACTCGATCGTCATCCCGCCGCCGAATGTCACAGGCGTCCTTCACATCGGACACGCGCTGAACAATACCTTACAGGATATCCTAACAAGGTTTAAGAGAATGGAGGGCTTCAACGTCCTCTGGCTGCCAGGAACGGACCATGCAGGCATTGCGACCCAGAACGTCGTGGAGAGGCAGCTCGCCGAAGAAGGGCTCAGCCGCCATGCCCTGGGACGGGAGAAGTTCATCGAGCGGGTCTGGAAATGGAAGGAGCAGTCCGGGGGCACGATTATCAACCAGCTTAAGAAGCTGGGGGCCTCCTGTGACTGGAGCCGCGAACGGTTCACGATGGACCAGGGCCTCTCCGAGGCGGTCAAAGAAGTTTTCGTCCGCCTGTACCAGGAAGGATTGATCTACCGGAGCAACTACATCATCAACTGGTGTCCCCGATGCCAGACGGCCCTCGCGGACCTGGAGGTGGAACATCAGGAGGTCCTGGGTAAACTCTACCATCTCCGGTACCCCCTTAAGGAAGGCGACGGTGCCCTGGTTGTGGCGACAACAAGACCGGAGACGATGCTTGGTGATACGGCTGTCGCAGTCAATCCTGAAGACGGGCGATACCAATATTTTGTCGGCAAGAGGGTCCTCCTTCCTGTCCTTCATCGGGAGATCCCGGTTATTGCCGATTCCTATGTCGATATTGAATTCGGGACCGGAGCTCTCAAGATCACCCCTGCTCACGACTTCAATGACTTCGAGATCGGGCTCAAGCATAGCCTTGACCAGGTGAAGGTCATCGATGAGGCAGGGATGATGAATGCGGAGGCGGGTCCCTATAAGGGATTGGACCGGTTTGAATGCCGCAGGCAGATCGTCGAGGCCTTCGAAAAGGACGGCACCCTTTTGAAAACAGAAGACTACCGACACATGGTGGGCCATTGCTATCGGTGCAAGACGATCATCGAGCCCAACCTCTCTATCCAGTGGTTCGTCCGTACAAAACCTCTGGCAGAAGAGGCCATCAAGGCCGTGCGGGACCGGCGGACCCGGATTATCCCGGAGGTCTGGGAGAAGACCTACTTTGAGTGGATGGAGAACATTCGGGATTGGTGTATCTCCCGGCAGATCTGGTGGGGCCATCGCATCCCTGCGTGGTACTGTAATGCCTGCGGAGAGGTGATCGTGGCAAAGGAAGCGCCCTCATCCTGTTCTTGCGGCTCGAAAGACCTGAGACAGGAAACGGACGTCCTGGACACCTGGTTCAGTTCAGCGCTCTGGCCATTTTCTACAATGGGATGGCCCAAGGAAACGAAAGAGCTCAAACACTTTTACCCCACCTCTGTTCTGGTCACAGGCTTCGACATCCTCTTCTTCTGGGTGGCCAGGATGATGATGATGGGGTTGAAGTTCATGGGCGATGTGCCGTTTCGGGATGTCTATATCCACGGTCTGGTGCGAGATGAGAAGGGTGAAAAGTATTCGAAGACCCGTGGGAATGTTGTCGATCCTCTCGATTTGATTGATCGGTATGGAGCAGACGCATTGCGGTTCACCCTTGCTGCCCTGACCATGCCTGGAAGCGATCTGAAGCTCTCCGAGGCTCGGACGGAGGGTTATCGCCATTTCTGCAACAAGATCTGGAATGCATCCCGCTTCGCCCTGATGAACCTCGATGATTCCGTGGCACTCAGAGAGGGGGCTGCGAAAGGGACGGCCAGCCTCCCGGACAGGTGGATCCGTGGCAGATTGAATCGAACGATACGGGAGGTCAGGCGATCTCTCGAGGCCTACAGGTTTGACGAGGCCTGCCATGCCCTTTATCAATTCATCTGGCACGAGTTCTGTGACTGGTATCTGGAATTGATCAAACCTCATCTCTACCAGGATCAGGATGCAATGCGGAAGAAGATCAGTCAGAGGACTCTCCTGGAGACCCTCGATGCAACCTTGCGGCTTCTCCATCCCGTCATGCCATTCATTACAGAAGAGATCTGGCAGCAGCTTCCCCTTGAAGAAAAAGACGGATCGCTCATGGTGGCCCGTTTCCCCGAGCCCGATGGCAAGTTTGATGATGAGGAGGCTGAAGAGGAGATGGGGCTTGTGATTGAGACGGTGACCGCCCTTCGGAATATCCGGGGAGAGATGAATGTCCCGCCGGCAGAGAGCATATCGGCATTTCTCCGCACAGCAGACGAGAAAACGAAAGAGAAGCTCGAAAGAAATACACTCTTTCTCGAGAACCTGGCAAGGGCAGGGAAGGTGGTGATTGGAAGAGAAATTGGGAAACCTCCTCTTTCTGCCTTCGCGGTCGTCCGGAATGTTGAGATTTTTGTTCCCATGGACCGGTCGCGGATGGAGGAGGAGGCAAAGAGGCTTCAAAAGGAGATCGTCAAGGTTGAAAAAGAGATTGCCTTCGTGAGCAGGAAGCTCTCCAATGAGCAGTTTGTCGCAAAGGCTCCGGCCGAAGTGGTCGAGGAGGAGAGAGAAAAAGCCCGCCAGCATCTGGCCGTACGAGGCAAACTGGAGGAAAGCCTGAGGAAGATCGAAGAAGCTTTGGGGCAGGAATAATGGAACATTGGAATGATGGAATAATGGGAACCCTAAAAAGCGATGGTTTTGGATTATGCGTCGAAATAGGAGCGACAGATGAAGATGGATATTGACAAGGTGGCGAGGCTGGCTCGTCTTGAGCTATCGCAGGAGGAAAAGGAAATCTTCGGCAAGCAGCTCGATCAGATCCTTGAACATATGGAACAACTGAATCGTCTCGATACCAGCGGAGTGGAACCAACCTCCCACGCAATCCCCATTTCAAATGTCTTCAGGGAGGACGAAACGAAAGCTTCATTCCCACGGGATGATGTGTTGGGCATTTCGCCGGATGAAGAAGGAGGATACCTCAAGGTTCCAAGAATCATCGAATAAAAGACCTGGAATAATGGAAAGGTGGAATATTGGAATATTGGGAAAAAACCAAAGACAAAAAGTATTTAGTTTTCGTATGTCTCCATTGTTCCATTATTCTAACATTCCATTATTCCTGTAGAGAGTGGGGTTGCCATGGACTTATGCCGTTTGACGATTCACGAGCTGCATGATTTACTGGTTAAAAGAAGGATTACTTCGAGAGAGGCGACCGAAGCCTTTTACAACCGGATTCGCCAGGTGGAGGGAAAGATCGGGGCCTACCTTCTCCTGACGGAAGAAGAAGCCTTTCGTCAGGCTGAAGAGGTCGATCGGAAAATTGAGAGGCGGGAAGAGGTAGGCGATCTCGCCGGCATCCCGTTAGGGATCAAAGATATTCTCTGCACAAAGGGAATCCGGACCACGTGCGGTTCGAAGATCCTCGAGAATTATGTTCCCTTCTATGATGGGACCGCCGTGAAGAAACTCAAGGAAGAGAATGCAGTCTTCCTGGGAAAGCTCAACATGGATGAGTTTGCCATGGGGTCCTCGACGGAGAACTCAGGTTTTCAGATTACCCGTAACCCCTGGAATCTCGAACGTATCCCCGGGGGCTCAAGCGGCGGTTCTGCAGCGGCGGTGGCTGGCGATGAATGTGCGGGGGCCTTCGGTACCGATACGGGAGGTTCGATCCGGCAGCCCGCGTCCTGCTGCGGGGTCGTAGGATTAAAGCCGACTTACGGGAGGGTATCGCGATATGGCCTGGTCGCCTTCGCCTCATCGCTCGATCAGATCGGCCCAATTGCAAAAGATGTGGAAGACTGTGCGATTCTACTGAACGGGATCAGTGGTTACGATCCCCAGGATTCCACCTCTGTCAATGTGGGTGTTCCGGACTATAAGAAATCTCTGATTAATGATGTGAAGGGAATCCGGATCGGAATTCCCGATGAGTACTTCATTGAGGGCATGGACCCCGAGGTGGAGAAGGCAGTTAGAGAAGCCATCGATCTTTTTCGGAAGTGGGGAGCAGAGGTCAAAAAGGTCTCTCTCCCGCACAGCGAGTACGCCGTGGCCGTCTACTACATCATCTGTACTGCCGAGGCCAGTTCCAATCTGGCCCGCTACGATGGCGTGAAGTATGGATTCCGATCGAGGGAAGGGCGGGACCTGATGGAAATGTATACCCGGACCCGTGCAAAAGGATTTGGCCAGGAGGTCAAACGCCGGATCATCCTCGGCACCTATGTCCTTTCAGCGGGATATTATGATGCATACTACCGCAAAGCCTCCCAGGTGAGAACGCTGATGCGAAGCGATTTCGATGAAGCCTATAACCGGGTGGATGTGATTCTTACTCCAACAGCACCGACCCCTGCCTTCCGGATCGGGGAGAAGGTGATGGATCCCCTCCAGATGTACCTTTCCGATATCTTTACAATCCCGGTGAACCTGGCAGGGATTCCTGCCCTCTCAATCCCCTGCGGGTTCAGCGCGGAAGGGCTTCCCATCGGCCTTCAGATCATGGGAAGACATTTCGATGAGGACCGGCTCCTGAGGGTGGCCTTCACCTTCGAACAGAATACGGACTTCCATCTCAAGAAGCCGGAAATTTAATGGAACGATGGAATATCGTTTTACTTTTCCGTCATCTTTCTTACCCATTCCAGGTACGATGATGACCCTTCGAGAATGGGAAGACTGATGATCTCCGGGATCGAGTAAGAGTGAAGGGACTTGACCTTTTCTTCAAGTGGTGTGAATCTCTCCAGTTGCGTTTTGATGATCAGGAGCCACTCTCTGTCATCGCAGATCTTTCCCTCCCACCGATAGATTGATCGAACAGGAGAGACGAGATTGGCGCATGCAGCGAGCCCTTCCTCGACCAAGGCACGGGCAATCTTCAGGGCCTCTTCTTCGGACCCGCATGTAACAAGAACAACAATGAAGTGGGACATAAGATTCTCTCAATCACATTCCAATATCCAAGTTCCAAATAGCAAATAAGCTCCAATAACCAATGCCCGAATGTCCGAAACTCTTTCCCTCAAGCGGCCCTATCGGAGTTTGGGTGATCGGAGCTTCGGTTATTATCTGGGATTTGGTGCCTGGGATTTGGAGATTCTCCAGGGGCTCAGTTTTTCAGAACCTTTTGAAAGGCCTTCAGGGCTTTGTCAACGTCCTCCTGGTTCACATCGAGATGGGTGACCATCCGAATCTCGGTCATACCGAAGGGATGGATGAGGACCCTCTCCCCTTTCATTTTCTCGGTAATCTGACGTGCTGTCGTCCCTGTTCGGGCCACGTCGAAGATGACGATGTTTGTCTCGACATGCTCGGGGTTCATCGAGACTCCCTTCAATTCGCTCAACCCAAGGGCGAGGCGCTTCGCGTTTGCATGGTCCTCCTTCAGGCGCTCCATATGGTGATCCAGAGCATAAATGCCGGCTGAAGCGACGATGCCGACCTGTCTCATTCCTCCCCCGAACATCTTTCTGAAGCGGTGGACCCGATGAATCCATTCCTTCGACCCCGAAACAAGTGAGCCGATGGGAGCTCCCAATCCTTTGGAGAGGCAGACGGAGACGGAATCTGCATAGCGCGTGTATTCCGCCGGCGGGATTCCCGAGGCTATCGAGGCATTCCAGAGTCTCGCTCCGTCGAGATGGACGGAAAGCCCCTTCGGTTTCGCAAAACCGTGAATCTCCCGAAGCCTTTCCAGGGGGTATATGCTTCCGCCACCGCGATTATGCGTATTCTCCAGGCAGATCAATCTCGATACAGGGAAGTGGTGGTCATCCGATCGGAGAGCCTCTTCGATCTGTGAGACCTCGAGGATCCCCCGGACGCCTTTCACACAGAAGAATTGAACGCCCGAAAGGACAGCACCCGCCCCTCCTTCAAAATTATACGGGTGGGAGGTAGCCTCAATCACGACCTCATCGCCGGGTTGCGTATGTGACTTAATCGATAACTGATTGGCCATGGTTCCTGAGGGGACGAAAATGGCTGCCTCTTTTCCCAGGATGGCCGCCACTTTTTCCTGGAGGGCATTGACGGTCGGGTCCTCTCCAAATACGTCATCACCCACTTCGGCTTCAAACATCGCTTTTCTCATGGCGGGAGTGGGCTTGGTCACGGTGTCACTTCTGAAATCGATGTACTCTTTCATACTTTCCTCCATGATAGTCTATTTCATTCTTAGCTTGTTCAAGGCCTTTTTGATGCCCTCGATGCCGAATTGGATCTCTTCTGTCGAGGTTGCGTAAGAGAATCGGATATAGCCTTCACCGCCCGGACCATAGTACGAACCTGGACTGCAGACGACATGTCCTTCCGTGAGCAGATGGATCGTCAGATCCCATGAGCTCATTCCAAAAGAGCGGATGTCAGAAAAGATGTAAAACGCTCCTTGGGGATAGGGGGTGATCACCCCCTCGATCCCTTTGAGGCCTTTGTAGAGGACCTTTCGCCTCTCGTCATATTTCTGCCGCATCTCCTCAACGCAATCCTGGGGCCCCCGGATGGCAGCCAGCACCGCCATCTGCGTAAATGGGGCCGCGCAACGGGCTGAAACCTGAAAGACCCTTGCCATGGCCCTGGTCAGCTCAGGATTGGCCGCGTTATACCCGACGCGCCAGCCTGTCATGGCATAGGTCTTGGAGAAGCTGTTGACGAGGATGGTTCGCTCGCGAAATTCCGGAGAGAGGGAAGCGATGCTTGAGTGTTCGAGGTCGTCAAAGATGAGCTTCTCATAGACCTCATCGCTGATGACAAGAAGATTCTTTTTGACGGCTATCTCTCCCACCATAGCCAGTTCATCTCGACTCATCACCGTGCCGAGTGGGTTCTGAGGATCGTTCAGGATAAGCGCCTTCGTGCGGGGAGTAACCAGTTTCGGGATCTCCTCCCAATGGATGATAAAGCGGTCGCCCTTCCTTTCGACGGGAATGAAGATCGGCTTTCCCTGGGCGACGCTTAAGATGTTGATGTAAGGCCCGAAGGTCATCTCAGGCATTAATACTTCGTCGCCAGGATTGATGATGGCCATGATGGCTATATAGAGGCCGAGGGTTCCGCCCTCGGTGATCAGGACCTCCTGATCCGGATCATAGGTGACGTGAAGCTCCTCCCTCACCTTCGCGGCAACCGCTTTTCGAAGTTCCGGGAGTCCCTCGACAGGGGGATAATGGGTCATCCCCTTTTCCAGGGCCTCTTCCGCGGCCTTCGTGATATGGGCCGGTGTGTCAAAATCAGGTTCTCCTTGAACGAGACTCGCGACCCTCTCTCCCGCCTGCGTGAGCTGTCGTGCCATGCGGTTCACTTCATGAATGCCCTTTGAGAGCTTTGCCTTGACCCGTTCAGCCAAGAAAGTGTCTACGGTAAATGGCATCTTGACCTGTCCTTTCCTGTGAGAGATGTCATTGCTTCTCGCCCCGCTGGAAAAGAGGCATCGATATCATATAATCTGCCCATCTCAAAATCAAGGGTCAGGAAAGGATCAGGTTGTGTTCCAGCGTCCCTTTCATGGTGCTTAAGCGATACTTATAAAAAAAGCGGACTTCGAAGTGTTCTTGACAAATACCCGGAACATCTTGCAATTGCTCGTGCAATGCGTTATTTTGCTCACGATGAAGGCAAGGCGCGTTCCATGGTTACCGGTGTGACCTTGATTCCCGGCTCGTCTGTCTTCATCCACCTCTCTTATAGGATCTGCAACTGCAGGGCAGGTCGAGACATGCGTTATGGCTCAAATACCTATTTTCCAGGCACGAGGCGGGTTTGAGGGGCATCATCCGGACATGGGAAGTTGCGAGGAAAAGAGAGAGAGGATTCCCACGAGAGAAGAGTGTCTGATGCTTATGGAACGGTATGGCATGCTGGACAACATCGTGGAACACAGCCTGAAGGTCGCGAAGGTAGCCCTTTTTCTCTCTTCAGAACTCAACAGGAGCGGCCAGCGAATTGACTTGCGGCTGGTCGAAGCGTCTTCCTTATTGCATGACATTACGAAAACCATCTGCCTCCGTACGAAGGAGGACCACACCAGCACAGGATACCACCTCCTCAAGGGAATGGGATACGAGAGGGTGGGTCAAGTGGTGGGCCAGCACGTTTGGTTGGAAAAGAAAGGAGACTCTTCGTCCGTGTCGGAAGAAGAAGTGGTGAATTATGCGGATAAGCGGGTCCGCCACGATGAGATCGTCTCATTGGACAAGAGATTTAACGATCTGAAGAAGCGTTACGGGAGGAATGAAGAATCGATTGCCTACCTGGAGCGAATGGAGAAGGCCATCCTTGAAGTGGAGACGAAGATTTTTCTGATCCTGAAGATCCATCCGGATGACGTCGAGCGCTTGCTTGGAAAAGAGCATGGCGCATAGCTGCACCAGGGAGTTTTCAGGGCGAAGCGAATCCACCCTGAGTGATCTGGCAATGTTCGGAGTTTAAGGCCAATGACAGTGAGCGATTTTGAACAAGGTCCCATCCGGCCGCCGAGCGAGGCTTATAGCCTTCTTCTCAGGGTAACCCGGAATTGCCCGTGGAACCGGTGCGAATTCTGCCATGTCTATAAAGGCCGGAAGTTCAGCACCAGAAGCGTGGAAGAGGTGAAAAGGGATATTGATTCGGTCCGGGAGATTGTCCAGGAGATAAAGGCGTTCTCATGGAGACAGGGGCAAGGAGGGGAAATTTCAGCTCCTGTCGTCAATTTCATTTTGCAGAACCCCGGTCAGTTTCTGGAAGGTTTCCGAAGTGTGTCGCTCTGGCTCTATGGTGGAGGAAAGAACGTCTTTCTTCAGGATGCAGATAGCCTCTGTCTGAAGACGGACAGGATCATTGAGATCTTGAGATATCTCAGGGAGACCTTTCCTGCCATTGAAAGAATCACGACCTATGCCCGGGCAAAGACGATTTCAAGAAAGACGGTCGAAGAGCTTCGAGGCCTTTATGAAGCGGGGATCAGGAGAATCCACATCGGTCTCGAGACAGGATACGATCCCCTCCTCGAATATGTCCAAAAAGGGGTGACGGCCCGGGAACATATTGATGCGGGAAAGAAGGTGAAGGCCTCAGGGATCTCTCTCTCGGAATATGTGATGCCCGGGTTGGGGGGAAAGAGGTTGTGGCGAGAACATGCCGTTGCAACGGCGAAGGCTTTGAGCGAGATCGATCCGGACTTCATCCGGATTCGAACCCTGAAGGTCCTGAGGGTGATGCCCCTCCATCTTAAGATCGAGGGAGGGGAGTTTGCCGTCATGACGGACGAGGAAATTATAAGGGAGGAACGATTGTTGATTGAAGGGCTCGAGGGGATTTCGAGCACCTTTGTGAGCGATCACGCGCTGAACCTCCTCGAAGAGGTCGAGGGTAAATTCCCTGAGGAGAAGGGAAAGATGCTCGGTGTGATCGACCGCTATTTGGCCCTCCCTGAGGAAGAAAAGGCCAATTTCCGCCTTGGGAGAAGGGCAGGGGTCTATCGGCTTCTGGACGATCTTGCCAACCTGGAACTTCATAGCCAAGTCGAACAGGCGGTGAAAAGGATTGAGGCGACGGTTCCCGGAGGCCTTGAAAAGGCCATCTCGGACTTGCTGGAATCCTTCATCTGATTTGAGATTGCAGATTTTAGATCGAAGATTGAAGAGTTAAGAATGATGGAAATTCGGCATTTGAAATGCCTTTTCGGAGCTGCAAAAAAATGTGAAGGAAGGGAATAAAAAAGCTTGACTTTTAAAATGACGATGGTTTATGATGGGCATCATTTCCACCTTATTGTGTTTGGTTTGCCACTATATGATTCCCGATGATTCCCAATAAAAGGAGGTGATTTAAATGACGAAGGCGGATATAATCGCCAATATTTCGAAGGAAGCGAAGATCTCCAAGGCCTCAGCGGAGAAATCGGTTAATGCGTTTGCCGCCGCTGTGACGAAGGCGCTGAAGAAGGGAGAGAAATTTACCCTGACAGGTTTTGGAACGTTTTCAGTGGTAAAGAGGAGCTTCAGGATGGGGAGAAACCCTCAGACGGGCGAGAAAATCAAGATTCCTGCTCGTAAGGTGGTAAAATTTAAAGCAGGCAATGTCCTGAAGAATGCGATAAAGTAATCTTTCAGAACGAGACGGTCTTGTAAGCACTTGGGTTGAGAGGGGAGGAAGGGGATCCTCCCCTTTTTTTTAGAGAGACCCCAAAAATGGGAGAATGAGGGGATGAAAGGAAGGCTTTAAACATGTTTTGAACAGCGTCTTCTCTACACTTTGCCTTGAGACCACAACATCTTGTAATTTGGGAAGTTGAGGAACACAAGTTTATAATTTATTGAAATCATTATAATTTTTTAGATGTTGTTTTAGGGAAAAGCTAAATTTCATAATTGAATTCGGAGGGTAAGATTTCTTTGCAACATCTATTTCCACAAGATTTCCACATGCAGGACGGGATCTCCTCCCAGCCCTTATTTTGCGGCTCTCCGGGGCTATATGGCCGTCTCTTCATTGACTGTAAATGGATTCCGGGCACCCACCCGAGGAAATGCAGGAAGGACCGGAAGAAGACTGCGTATAGGGGCGCAATGGTAGATAAATCCAATGCTGGATGTCGGGGATAATAGAAAAAGTGCTTCAGGAGCTTCTTTTGCAAAGTTCTAATTCCTCTTCTCATGAAGAGAATAGGGAAGATGGCTGGGTTCATTGGAGGGTTGAAAGATCGAGGGGTTTTTGTTATCGTTTTGGAGAATAGAACTATCCAGAGTCTTCCATCGGCGGACCTGCGACCTTGATCGATCTACTTCGGAGTGAGGCCTCGTGATGAAACACGTTATCTTGGGGACAGCCGGTCACATCGACCACGGAAAGACTTCATTGGTGAAGGCATTGACCGGCGTGGATACAGACCGGCTGAAGGAAGAGAAAGAACGAGGGATCACCATCGAACTGGGTTTCACGTTCCTGGATCTTCCCAGTGGAATCCGTCTGGGGATTGTTGATGTCCCAGGCCATGAGAAGTTCGTCAAACACATGGTGGCAGGGGCGTGGGGAATCGATCTGGTTGCCCTGGTGATTGCGGCCGACGAAGGGGTAATGCCTCAAACGCGAGAGCACCTGGATATTTGCAGCCTCCTCAGGGTAAAAAAAGGACTGATCGTTCTGAACAAAGTCGATCTGGTCGATCAAGAGCTCCTGGACCTTGTTAAAGAGGAGGTGACGGAGGCCGTCAAAAATACTTTCCTGGAAAACGCTCCCATTCTTCCCGTGTCTTCGACGACCGGGGAAGGAATACCGGAATTGGTTTCGATCCTTGACCATCTCTCCGGGGAAATCGAGGAGAAACCATCGGATGGGCTCTTCCGCCTGCCCATCGATCGGGTCTTCATCATGAAAGGTTTCGGAACGGTCGTAACCGGGACTCTCGTTTCCGGAGGCCTCACCCTGGGGGAGACCGTAGAGATTCTTCCTCTCGGGTGGGAGGGGAAGGTCCGAAACCTTCAGGTCTATAATCTGCCCGTTGAAAAAGCCTATGCAGGCCAGCGGACAGCAGTTAATCTTCAGGGTGTTGAGACATCCACCGTCGAAAGAGGAAATGTGCTTCTTCACCCGGACACCCTCACGCCTTCTCAAGTCATCGACGTATTTCTGGAGTTTCTACCGGCCAATCCGAGACCCATGAAGCACCGGACTCAATTAAGGTTTCATATCGGCACGAACCTGACCGCAGCATCCGTTTTCCTTCTCGACCGAGAGGAATTAGCTCCCGGAGAGGGGGCTTTCGCCCAGTTGAGACTGGATCGACCTGTTGTTGCCCTGCCCCGTGACCGGTTTGTAATCCGGGGCTCCTCAGCCATCCAGACCCTGGGGGGTGGGGTGGTGGTGGACACTCATCCTCCCAAACACAAGCGAAACTCACCACCGGTGATGAAGGATCTGGTCCTTCTCAGGGACGGAGCCGACGAAGAAGTCCTGCGCCTCCATATCCTCCGATCCGGGGCAGGCGGCATAGGGTTCAGAGAACTCCTGGATCGGGTGGCTGTGTCACAGGGAGAGATCCAGAACCTTCTGAGAAAGATGACAGAAAGAGGGGATATCCTTCTCATCGATCCTGATAAGCAGAAGGTCATCGACCTGAGACAATATCAGGGACTGACGGAGGTGGCCCGCGCCCAATTGAGAGACTTTCATCAAAAGTTCCCGATGAAGTCAGGATTGGCGAAGGAAGAGCTCAGGACAAAGCTCCCTCCGGAGATGGATGTCAAACTCTTTCATATCCTTCTCAACGGGCTAATCCACTCGGGAGAGATCATCCTCGAGAAGGATAAGCTGAGACTTAAAGAACATCGAGTATCCTCCGGGGACGAAAAGGGTCTGATCAAACGGATTGAGGAAGCAATGTTGAGAGGAGGGCTCCAGCCGGCATCTTCCAAGGAACTCTCCGAACTGTGGTCGGAAGATGAGGAGGCGGTCCGGCAGATTCTGGAACACCTCGCCCATGAGGGAGTTCTTGTCAAGGTGAAAAGCGGCATGTATTTCCACAGGACCCATATCGAGCACCTGAAGGAGAGACTCATTGCCTATCTGAAGAAGAACCAGGAGATTAACACGGCCCAATTCAAGGAGATCACGGGAGCTTCGAGGAAGTTCGCCATTCCTCTCATCGAGTATCTGGATCAGATGAAATTAACTCTCCGTCTGGGGGAAAAGAGAGTCCTGAGATCAGGGGCGACTCAGTGAACAGGCATTTCGGTCAAGGTTAAGGTTCGGAAGCTGCTTTGGTCCGTAGGGAACGGTTTGAAACCGTTTCCTACAGGCAATGGCCAAAGATCTACAGCCCATGGACCTAATTCATTATTTTCCATGAGGAAGGAGTCTGATGATGGTTGCAGCGAAGAAGATTTCTAAAAAGAAACTGAAAGAACCCGATGAGTTCATCACGTTCACAGAACAAGCCTTTTTTTTCATCAGGGACCACCTGAAGAAGGTGGTGGCAGGAGTCGTCATCGTTGTCGTTGTCGTCCTGGCCCTTGTTCTCTATCAGATGTGGGAAAGAAGAAAGGAAGGGGAGGCCCAGACCGCATTCGCTTCGGTGCTGGAGGCTTATCAAAAGGTGGATTCTCCGTATAAGGAAGGTACTCCTCAGGAATACAAAGAGGTCCTCGCAAAGATCGACGAGGTGATCGGAAAATTTCCCAGGTCTGCTCCTGGGAAACTGTCCTATTTGTATAAAGGAAATCTCCATCTCAGGCTGGGAGAATTCGATGAGGCCATCAAGGCCTATAATGCCTTTCTCGACAAAGGGGAAAAGAAGAGCCTTTTTCGCGCCTTTGGCTGGGAAGGGCTGGGATATGCTTATGAAGGTAAGAATGACTATGCAAAGGCCCTTGAGTCGTACCAGAAGATCATCGAAAGGGGCAGCAGCTCTCAACTGGCAGATGCCTATCTGGGAACAGGGCGTTGCTTCGAAAAACTGGGAAAGACCAAGGAAGCCCTGGAAAATTATAAGAGTTATATGAAGACAGCACAGAAGTCGCAGGAGAGCAATATGGTCCTGAACAGGATCGCTCTGCTCGAGGGTGGAAAGTGAAAGGTGATTACACAGATCTAAAGGAGCGATTACAGCGAAAACTATCCTGGATTTCACCTGGCAAGGGCAGCCCGCCAAAATTCTATTGACAAATTAATTGCTTGGTGTATTATATTGTGCCAAAAGTTACAAAGTAGCAATCCATGCCCGTGGGACCCCATCAAACCATGAAGATCCGATTTGAGGCTCATCGGTGACGAGGGTCCATTCATTAATCTGTGTAATCGTTCTTTGAATCGGTGTAATCATTCTGTAAGAAAGAGGTGCTCTATGAAAAAGGTATTAACGGGAAATGAGGCGATAGCGAGGGGGGCGTTTGAGGCGGGTGTAAAGGTGGCAGCCGCCTATCCGGGCACTCCAAGCACCGAAATTATGGAGACCATTGCGAAAGAATATAAGACCATTTACGCCGAGTGGTCTCCGAACGAAAAGGTTGCCCTGGAAGTCGCTTTGGGAGCATCGATGGCAGGGGCCAGGGCCATGGCCTCCATGAAGCATGTTGGGGTGAACGTTGCTGCGGATCCTTTGATGACTCTGTCTTATGTGGGAATAAACGGAGGGTTTGTGCTGGTGACGGCTGATGATCCCGAGCTTTACAGTTCCCAGAATGAGCAGGATAATCGGCATTATGCGAGGTTCGCAAAGATTCCCATGTTTGAGCCGAGCGATAGCCAGGAGGCGAAAGAATTCGTCAAGCTGGGTTTTGAGGTCAGTGAGAAATTTGATACTCCTGTTATGGTGAGAAGTGTCACACGAATTTCCCATGCGAAAGGGATCGTGGAACTGGAAGATCCGGTGACGCCCCCCGTCCCTGTTGAGGTGCGAAAACAGACGCAGAAATTCACGATGCTGCCTTCCTTTGCACGGATCAAGCACGGTGTTGTGGAGGAACGGACCCTCAAGTTAAAGGAGTTCGCTGAGCAGTTTCCGGGAAACCGGATGGAAATCAATGATCCCTCGGTTGGGATCATATCCGCCGGGATCGCATATCAATACGCAAAGGAGGTCTACCCCAGTTATTCCTACCTTAAACTGGGAATGGTGTGGCCCCTTCCGAAGAACCTGATCGGAGAGTTTTTCAAGAAAGTGAAGAAAGTCTACATCGTTGAGGAGCTTGATCCGTTCCTTGAGGACACCATCCGGGCCATGGGGTTCAGACCGAAAGGAGGGAAAGATCTCTTTCCCATCACCGGCGAGCTCAACCCGCTGATCGTCGAAAAATCGATGCTGGGAAAGAAGTTCAAACCCCGAGAACCGGTCTTTCAAGACACCCTGCCTCCCAGACCCCCCAACCTCTGCCCGGGGTGCCCTCACAGAGGCCTCTTTCACGCGCTAAAGAAGATGAAGGTCCTCACCATCGGAGACATCGGTTGTTATACGCTCGCTGCCTACCCTCCCCTCAGTTCATTAGATAGCTGCGTTTGCATGGGAGCAAGCGTGGGCATGACCCATGGAATGGCGAAAGCCCTGGGAGAAGGGGGAAAGGGGAAGTTTGTTGGAGTGATCGGGGATTCTACATTTCTCCATGGCGGCGTCCACCCTCTCATGAACATTGCCTACAATAAGAGTTACGCAACGATCATTCTCCTCGATAACAGGACGACGGGGATGACCGGCTCCCAGGAACATCCGGGCACAGGTTACACGATTCGTGGTGAGAAGACGAATAAGGTGGATGTCGTTCAACTGGCCCATGCTCTCGGTATCGAGAGCGTAAGAAAAGTGAATCCGTGGAATGTGGAAGACACGGAAAAGGTGTTGCGGGAGGAGATCGAAAAGGATGCTCCCTCGTTGATCATCGCAGAAGGCCCCTGCATCCTGAGGCAGCGAGAGTTCAAGAAGTACAATAAGCCGCTCGAAGTGGATTCGAGCAAATGTATTGGCTGTAAGGCCTGTGTCAACCTCGGTTGTCCGGCGATCTCCTATCAGCCAGTGGAAGGAGAAAAGGCCTTAACAGCCGAAGGGAAAAAGCGGAAGGGGATCTCCCATATCGAACCGACGCTCTGTCCGGGATGTCATCTGTGCTACCAGGTTTGCAAATTCGGGGCTATCCAGAGCCGCGAAGAAAAACCCATCCTGGGGTTTGAAGTGACCTGAACAACTTCATTTCAGATTTTAGATCTGAGATTTCAGATTTTTTCAATCTGCGATCTGCGATCTGCAATCCAAAATCAAGCATAGGGTGCTTATCTTAAGAGGGGGAGGCAATGGAAAATTCGACTACCAATATACTGGTTGCAGGAGTTGGAGGGCAGGGGGTAATCCTTGCCAGCGACATCATGTCAGAAGTCTTCATGGAAGCGGGCTATGATGTGAAGAAGAGCGAGATTCACGGAATGGCCATGAGGGGAGGAATTGTCACTTCCCATTTCCGATTTGGAAAGAAGGTCTATTCTCCGCTCATCAAGGAGGGAGAAGTCGATATCCTTTTTGCCTTTGAGCAGCTCGAAGGCCTTCGGTGGGTCAATCATCTGAAGCCCGATGGAAAGATCGTGATGAACGACCACATGATCAACCCTCCTATCGTCAATCTGGGAGAGATGGAATATCCCAAGGGCATTCCGGAGAAGATCGGATCGAAGTTCAATGGGTTTTACCTTGTGAAGGGCACAGATATTGCGCTCAAGATCGGGGATATCCGTGCGGCCAATGTTGTGCTCCTGGGTGCGATGTCGAAATTATTCGACGTGAAGGAGGAGATCTGGCTCGCTACAATTTTGAATCATTTACCTCCCAAAGTACATGAATTAAATAAGAAGGCATTCTCAGCCGGGAGAGAGCAGATCACACGAACCTGATCGGAAGAGCGAGATTGAAAAACCGACAGAGGGCGAGTCCCGCCAAACACGGGATTCGCCTTTTGTTTTTGCGCCGCTTAGGTATTACAATTGTTTGTAATCGGTATGCCACCCACGAAGCGTGAAAATTGCTTTTCATGGCCGATTTTTTATAGGATCTGCCCCTACACCGAAACCTCGTTTACTGACACGGACCACTGGCATTCAGTCTCCTGGAGGAAAGAAGAGTATGAAGCGGTTTCGAATCTGTCATGTTATGTTTGTCCTCGTTGCTATCCTGTTCGGTGGGGTGACACTGTCCTCCTCGAAGGATCGGCTCCATCCGTTCACCCTGCAAAACGGCCTCAGAGTGATTCTGGACGAAAATCACAGTTCCCCTGTGGCAGCCCTTCAGCTCTGGGTGAAAGTGGGCAGTGCGGATGAGAGCGATGAAGAAGCGGGGATTTGCCATTTCATCGAACATATGCTCTTCAAGGGAACGGAAAGAAGAAAGGCCCGCATCGCAGGAGAGATCGAATCGCTGGGAGGGAACTTCAATGCCTATACCTCCTATGATCAGACGGTTTATCATATCGTGATTGCCAGCCGCTATGTCGATGCAGGGCTGGATGTTCTCGCCGACGCGGTGATGCACTCCGTCTTCGATCCCCTTGAAATCGACAGGGAAAGAGAGGTTGTGCTGGAAGAGATCCGGATGGGACAGGATAGTCCTTCGAGGACGATCTCCAAACAGACCATGGGTGTCCTTTACGAGGAGCATCCTTATCGAAGGCCGATCATCGGATATGAAAAGACGGTTAGAGCCATGACACGCGACCAGATGCTTTCGTTTTTCAGGAAATGGTATGTCCCGAACCGGATGGTGTTCATCGCCTCAGGAGATATTGATCTTGAAGAGATGGGAAGAAAGGTCAAGGAGGCCTTCAAAGATTTTCCCCTTTCTTCAACCCCTTTCCCAAAGAGGATCACCGAACCCGAGCGGAGGGAATTTCGTTCCGCACTCTCCTATGGGAATTTCAAGGAGACCTATCTTCAGCTTGCCCTGCCCACCACCTCCGCGGTCGACGAGGATACTCCTGCCCTCGATGTCCTCTCTCAAATCCTGGGCGGAGGCGAGGCATCCCGGCTCGTCCAGAAGGTAAAGCTGGAGAAAGGACTTGTTTGCTCCGTTTCTGCCTCCTCTTATACTCCGAGAGATCGAGGGATGTTCGTCATCGGTGCCACCCTTGTGCCGGAAAACATCGAGAAAGCGCTGGAGGCGATCCTTGAAGAAATCGCTCGATTAAGGCGGGATGGTGTGACAGCCGAGGAACTCTACCGTGTGAAGGTGGGCGTCCGAAGCGGCCTTGTCTATGATCGGCAGACCGTTCAAGGACAGGTCCGAAAGCTTGGATTCTATGAAGTTGTCGCCGGAGACCTGGATTACGAAAAAGAGTATATGAGGCGGGTGAGCCTGCTCGAAAGTGAAGATATTCAAAATACCGTGAAGAAATACTTCAAGCCCTCCAGGATGGTGGTCAGCGTTCTGGCACCGGCTGAGAAGGCCGACTATTTCAAAGGCCTGTCATTGAGAGGGATCGTTGAAAGGTCCAGATTTGAAGGACCCTCTTCTGAAAAATCGAAGGAGGGCGCTCTCGTAAGATCGGTGCTCGACAATGGAATTAGACTGATTGTGAAGGAGAATCGATCGAGTCCCGTAATTACCCTTAACGCCTCTTTCCTCGGCGGTGTTCGATTTGAAACCGACGCCCAAAATGGGATCAATAATTTCATGGCCGTCATGCTGACCAGAGGGACAAAGAATCGAAATAACCTCGAGATTGCCAAGAAGGCCGAGGCCATGGCAGGAACCCTGAGCGGATTTTCAGGTTACAACAGTTTTGGTTTGACCTACACCTTTTTGAGCGAACATTTCGAGGAGGCCTTTGGTCTGTTTGCTGAAATCCTGAGAGAACCCTCCTTTGACGCGGGAGAGATGGAGAAGAGGAAACGATTGATTCTTGCCGCTATCGAGCAGCAGGAAGACGATCTGGCAAGGCTCGCCTTCAAACTCTTTCGGAAGACCCTGTTCGAAAAGCACCCCTATCGCATGGATCCCCTGGGGACGGCTGCATCCATCCGAAAGGTGACTCGAGCGGATTTGAAAGAGTACTACGAACGATTTGCCGTTCCGGAGAACATGGTGCTTACGGTGATCGGAGATGTTGACGAAAAGCAGGTTGCTTCGGCAGCCAAGAGGTGGTTCGGAGATATGAAAGGGGGGAGCCTCTCACTTCCTCCGGTTGAAATAGAAGAACCTTTTCAGAAAATCAGGAAGCAGGAGATCTACAAGAGAAAAGAACAGGCCCATTTTGTTCTGGGGTTTCCGGGGACATCCTTTCAACATGAAGACCGTTATGCGTTGGAGGTCCTGGATGCAGCTCTTTCTGGTCAGGGCGGAAGGTTGTTTCGCGAGCTGAGAGACAAGGAGAGCCTGGCCTATGCCCTGGACTTTGTGGGCCAGCCGAATCTCGATCCCGGATTCATGGGGGTCTATATGGGAACCCACCCCGACAAATTGGAGACGGCAATCAATGCAGCGCTGAGGGAGCTGAAGAAGGTGCGGGAAGACGGGCTGACACAGGAAGAAGTGGAAAGGGCGAAACGCTACCTGATCGGTAATTTTGAAATTGGACTTCAGACGAATGGAGCCCAGGCCAATCAGATCGCCCTCGATGAGCTCTATGGGTTGGGATTTGACCACTATCAGAGGTACTTCCAGGAGATCGCCAAGGTTACAGCAGGGGACGTTTGGCGGGTTGCGAAGGAATACCTTCGCCTTGAAGCCTACGCGATTGCCGTCATCCGGCCTCCGGCAGAGGAAAAGAAATGACCTTGCGTGTACACCTGCCTTCTTTCTCCCTCAAAGATACGCTTGAATGCGGGCAATTCTTCCGGTTTACCAAGGTCACGGACGTGTACGTGGTTCAATCCCGTGACCGGATTTTCTCTCTCCGGCAAAAAGGCGAGTTCCTCTTCTGCGAGGGAGGTGAGGAGTCCTTTCTAATCAATTTTTTCAGATTGGATGACGATCTTGATTTGATTCTGAAGGAGATCGACCGTGACCCGGTTATCCACCGGGCAATCGAGAGATACCATGGCATGAGGCTCATCCGCCAGGATCCATGGGAGTGCCTCGTCTCTTTTCTCTGCTCTTCTGCAAAAGCCATCCCTCATATACGCTGCATCCTGGAACTTCTCTCCAGATCTTGCGGAAAGAGGATCGTCTTTGGGAACCAGATCGGCTATTCCTTTCCAGAGCCTCACTGCCTCCGCGATACTCAACAGCTTGAGCCGGTCCGGGCAGGCTTCAGGGCAGAGTACCTGGTCAAGGCGAGCCGCTCGATTGACCGTGAGACGCTCAAGAATCTCAAGAAACTTCCCTATAACGATGCGAGAGCAAAACTGATGGAGCTCCCTGGAGTCGGAAAGAAAATTGCGGACTGCGTTCTTCTTTATTCCTTGGATTTTCTTCAAGCCTTTCCGATCGACACCTGGATAGCAAAAGGACTTCAAAAAGTTTATTTCGGCGGGAAAAAGATTGGACAGATGAAGATGGAGGAATTTGTGTCAACAAATTTCGGCCCTTATGCCGGCTACGCCCAGCTCTACCTTTATCACTACTGGCGCCACCACCCCGTCGAATTGCAGATTGAAGCGGATGTTCCCTTAGAAAGTTAGAGAAATAATGGCGATTTTACTTTTTAAATTCAAGCGATTGTCCTTCGTTTTTGCAATTTCTTTTTAGTGGTTACACGGACCCCTCTATTGGGCAATGCACCGGGTAATCGGACTCCTGCTGCATTAAGCAGTCTTTTGATGGCCTCGTCTGGTTGTGGAATTTTGTGGCAATGAGGCTTACCATGAATCAGGACCTCTTGGGAGCACAGGGTGGCCAATTGGTTA
>Ga0209777_10001794_pt1 | contig 29812 bp, 18 predicted proteins | sample FrelakmetHBP12HB_FD_187147 | JGI IMG/M metagenome (GOLD analysis project Ga0209777, IMG submission 187147) | Freshwater lake sediment microbial communities from the University of Notre Dame, USA, for methane emissions studies -HBP12 HB (SPAdes)... | ecosystem: Environmental > Aquatic >...
GGACCCCAAGATCCTGACAGCCATGACCGAGACCCTCGCCCACCGGGGACCTGATGGCGAAGGCTATTTCGCCGATGGCCCCGTCGGGCTGGGCCACCGCCGGCTCGCCATCATAGACGTGGAAGGTGGCGCGCAGCCCATCGCCAGCGAGGACGGCCAGGTGGTGGTCATCTTCAACGGCGAGATTTACAACTTCCGCGAACTCAGGGACCAGCTTGCCTCGAAAGGCCACCGCTTCGCCACGCGCTCCGACACGGAAGTGCTTGTCCATCTCTACGAAGCGGAGGGAGAGGCCTTTCCCGCCCGGCTGAACGGCATTTTCGCCTTCGCCCTGTACGACCGGCGGGAGCGGAAGCTGATGCTGGCCCGGGATCCGCTCGGCGTGAAGCCTCTTTACTATGGAGAGGTTCCCGGGGGGCTCCTGTTTGGGTCCGAGCTCAAGGCGCTGGCCACGCACCCAGCCTTCGATGGGGCTCTGGACCTGGCCGCCTTGAGCGCGTACCTGACCTGCGAGTACGTCCCGGCGCCCCTCTCTATCCACCTCTGCGTCCGCAAGCTGCTGCCAGGCCACGCCCTCACCTTCGGCCCCGGCGGCCTCAGAGAGGGCGCATACTGGAGCTGGGACATCCGCCCGTGGGAGAGCGCCAGCCTAATGGAAGCCTCGGAAAGGCTGCGCTCGGAAGTCCGTAGGAGCGTCAAGGGGCAGCTCATATCGGACGTTCCGCTCGGGGTTTTCCTGAGTGGCGGCGTGGACTCGAGCATCGTCGCGGCCTGCATGAAGGCCGCGGGCGGAACGGTGGAGAGTTTCTCCATCGGCTTTGAGGACCCCACCTTCGACGAGAGCCGCTTCGCGAGAGGCGTGGCCCAGCACCTCGGCTGCAGCCACCACGAGCACCGCTTCGGCGAATCGGAGCTCCTCGCCCAGGTCCCGGATGTCCTCGCGCGCCTGGACGAGCCGCTCGCAGACCCCTCCATTTTTCCCACGGCTTTGCTTTCTCGATTTGCACGGAAATCCGTCACGGTGGCCCTGGGAGGAGACGGAGGAGACGAGATCTTCGGGGGCTACCCCACCTACTGGGTGCACAAACGCTTTCGCTGGTACCGGGCCTGGCCCCGCTGGGCCCGAGTCTTGCCACTCGCTTTGGCAGACCGCCTCCTTCCGGTCTCGCACGCCAACCTCACCTTCCCCTACAAGCTCAGGAAGTTCAGGGACGGCGCCGAGCGTGAGATGCCTCTCAGGCATCACCTGTGGCTGGGCGCCTTCACGCCGGCGCTCCTTCGGAAGCTCATGCCCGGCGTGGCGCCTCTGCCAGAGGCCATGTGGGAGTGGATTCCCGATGCCCCCCGGCACGACGCCCAGAGCGAGGCCCAGTGGTTGGATCTTCACACCTACCTCTTGGAGGATATTCTCGCCAAGGTGGACAGGGCCAGTATGCTGGCTTCCTTGGAAACTCGCGTGCCCCTCCTGGACCCCGAGGTGGTCCGCCTGGCCTTTAGTCTGCCCCCAGAACTCAAGGTGCGCGGGACGCTCGGCAAGGTGGTCTTCAGGAAAGCCTTTTCGGAAGAGTTCCAGCCCGGCTTCCTCGACAGGCCCAAGAGAGGGTTCGGCATCCCCGTGGCGAGGTGGCTATGCGGCCCCTTGAAACCCATGGCCGAAGAACTGCTTTCAAAGCGTGTTCTGGGCCAGGTCCCATTTTTCGAAGAAGCTGTCCCCAAGAGGCTCTGGCGGGAGCACCTCGCGGGCAAGGCCGACCACCGGAAGCCCCTCTGGACCCTCCTCTGCTTTCTGGATTGGTGGCAGAACCACGGGAGGCCGACGTGATTCGGGAACATTACGACGCGATTGAGGCACGGCATCCATCTTTCTGGTGGTTTGTGGCCCGTCGGGACCTCTTCACGAGCCTCTTGAACCGATACCGCCGACCGGAACGCCATCTCGCCGTCGACCTGGGGTGCGGCCCCGGAAGCAACGCGGCCCTCTACCCGGTCCTGGCGGAGAAGGTCCTCTCTCTAGACTTGGAGCCGAGTGTCCTCCGGACGTGGCCCGAGGCCGCGAGCAACCCTCGGTTGGTGGCCTCCGCACTTGCCATTCCTGTCAGGACCGCGACCGCGGACCTCGTGACCATGATGGACGTCCTAGAGCACCTCCCTGACGAGGTCCCGGCCCTTAGGGAAATTCGCAGAATAATGATCCCAGGGGGCTTGGTCCTTTTTTCTGTGCCAGCCTTCCAGTCTCTCTGGGCGTGGCACGATGAGCAGGCCCATCACTACCGGCGTTACCGCCTGTCCCAACTCAGGCGCCTGCTGGAATCGGAGGGCTTCCGTGTCCTCGAGGCGCACTATTTCAACTGCTTCTTAAGCGCTCCCATTTGGCTCGTCCGAAAGGTGCTCAGGACCATGGGCCTTCGCAAGAACAAGGTCGAGATGGAGCTGTCCCTTGGCGTTTTCAACATGCTCTTTCTTCTCATTCTGAGGTTCGAGAACCGGCTGAGGACAATGGGAGTCCATATGCCATTCGGGACCTCGGCCGTGGTATTGGTATCCCGTGGATGACCATGCCGTGAGCGCCTTTCCCTCACCTCTGATTTTTCGCCCGCTGGGATCAAAGCGATGAGGATTCTTCCGCCTCTGCCCCCCCTCGAGGGACCTAAATGGCGGGAAGCTTTGCTCCTTGGCATTCTCCTCACCTGGACGTTCTTCGCCTGCTACCGGCCTCTTTGGGACCCAGACTCCTATTGGCATCTGGCCGTGGGCCGGCAAATATGGACCGACGGGCGGCTGGCCCGGACGGAAAACTTCTCTTTCACCGCAGTTGGGCGGCCGTGGGAGGACACCTGGTGGCTCTTCCACGCGCTAACCTACCCCCTCTGGGAATGGGGAGGCGACCGGGCGCTCTCTGTCCTGACGTCGCTCGCGGGCGTTCTTTCCATCGGCCTCCTCTACTGGTGCGTGCGCCTCGAGGGGGGGAATGTCATGCTCCTCAGTTTCTATCTCATCCCGTTTCTCCCAGCCATACAGGACCGCGTCCGTTTCAGGCCGGAACTCGCTTCCCTCATCCTCGCGCCCGTCCTTTTGGGGATCCTCCTTCGATGGCGCCCCAAGCCGCCAAAAGTGGGGGCGCTGCCTCTGCATCTGGCCCTTCTTTTCGGCCTGTGGGCCCAGCTTCACGGGGCTTGGAGCTACGGCCTCGTCCTCGTGGGCGCTTTCCTCCTGGGGGAGGCGCTGGACGCTCTCCGGACGCAGGAGCTTACCCCACGCTATCTCTTGGCCCTCGTCGGTACGGGAGTGGCGCCGATCCTCGCTCTTTTTGTCAACCCCTATGGCTGGCGCGCTCCGTGGTTTCCGATCAAGTCAATTCTAGATTTGCATAGCGGGGACTACATCGCGATCGCCGAATGGGGCCACACGCCGTGGGAACGCCCTTACATCCTGGCGATTCTGGGCCTGTTGATGATCGGAGCAAGCGTCATCCTGGACTGGAGAAAAGTGGGCTGGAAGGAAGCGTTCTGGGCCTCTTCTCAGGTGTTCTTGGGCTTCTACCTGGTCAGGCATCTGGCATTCAGCGCGCTCGCCTGCGGCCCCCTCGCCATGCGCCTGATTCGGCATAAGGCCCCAGCGTTACCCGCGTCCCGCGTCGGGTGGGGCTTGGGCCTCTTCTTCGTCGTTCTGGCCTTGGCACACAACTACAGCACGCGGCCCAAGGAGTGGGATTTGAGCCAGCGCTACCCCGCTCAGGAGACCCAGTTTCTCGCCAAAGAGAACATCCATGGAAATGTCCTGAACGGGTACGCCGCCGGAGGTTATTTGGATTTTTACGGGTACCCCAAGCTCCGGGTGTTCATGGACGGGCGGTATTTCCCCTTTCTTCCGTTTCTGCGCGACTACTGGAAGTCCCTCGGCTCCTTTGAGGCTTTCCAGGGCTTCTTGAAAAAGTACCCCATCCAAATCGCGCTCTATCCCTACCCAGATTTTACGGTGCGCCCGAAAGGGAGCCAGCCGGGAGAGCCTGCCCGAGGGCCTTCCGTGTTCTACTTCCCGAAGGGAGAGTGGGCCCTGGTGGAGTTCGGCAACTACGGGATGGTCCTCCTCAAGCGGGGAGCCGGGTATGACGATATCATCAAGAGGCTGGAGTACATCGCCCTCAGGCCGGACGATATCAAGTACCTCGCTTGGGGCGCCCGAGCGGGAATGGCCGATGCGGACAAGCTGGCGATGGAGGCTCGACGCAAGCTCTTGGAAGATCCCGTGACCTCCTGGCGGGAACCCCTCCGGGGGCTTTTGCCGACTGCCGGAGGAAAGCCGTGAACCGCTCCGTGAGCCCCGTCCTGATTGGAGTTCTTTTGGTGGCGGCAAGCGCCGCGGTCTTACTCTCCGTTTTCGCTGCCGGTTTCATGAGCTCGCAAGCCGACGAGATGGTCATGGCCTGGGCCGCCAAGCGCGTGACGGCCGGGGACGTGCCCTACCGGGATTTCTTTTGCATCCTGCCGCCTCTCATGATTCAAGGGCTAGCAGGCTTCTTCCGGTTTGCTGGCGCCAGTCTGGGGGCGATGCGCCTCTTGATGGTGGCCTGGCTCGTCGGTACCACAATTCTCCTGTACCACCTCTTTCTCAAGTTCAAAGTGCCCGTCCTATGGTCGGCAGCTGCGGCCTTCCAGTTGCCGGCCTTCATCCTCCCCTTCTGGCCGATCTCCAGTCATCACTGGTTCGCTTTGGGCCTAGGTCTCGCGGCCCTCTGCGCCGTCGTGGGACCCGAAGCCACCTCACACAAGTTCCGGTGGTTCGTCTCGGGCCTTTTCGCCTGCCTGGCCGGGCTCTGTCTGCAGACAGACGGGTTTCTTTTCACCCTGCTCGTCCTCCTGTACCTACCTTTCGGCCAGGGCATGAAATGTACCCTTCGTACCTCGGCGTATTTTCTCCTCGGGGTGCTCGTTCCGCTGTCAGTGGCCGCCCTGTTCCTGTTGAGCACGAACGCCCTTGGCGCCGCGTGGGAGTCTCTGATCGTCTGGCCAATGCGGTACTACAAACAGCCAGGCGGATTCAACGACGTCAATCCCTTGCCCGCGCTATTGGAAGCGTTGCGATCCAGGGTCCCTGAGAAGCTGGCCGATGCGGGTAACTGGGACCTCATGACCTTTCTTTTTGGCCTTGCTTTGCCTTTTGCAGGGCTCTTGTCCCTGGCTTTTTCTCCGGCGTGGCTTTACCCCGGCTCCTCTCCGTCCTCCACGTACCTCAGGCATCTTTTAAGGTTCCTGCTGGTGCTTTGGTTTTATCTCTCGGGCCGTCCCGATTGGGTGCACCTGGTGTTCTACCTCCCGCTTTTCCTAATCTGTGCCGTGACAGAAATCAACTGGAGGAGAGAGACTTGGCGCCCCACTGCCGCCAAGGCGCTCGTGCTCCTGCTGACGGGCTGGGCCCTGGTGCGGTGGCCAGTTCACTGGATTCAAGACCCACCCCTCGTGAGCAGGGTGCTGCAGGCCGATGCGCGCTTCACGCGGCAGGCCCCTGTGGGGATCCTTAAAGCGCTGCCCGATGTGACGAGGGGCAGGCTTCAGGTGGTTTACCTCCCCTACGGCAGCAGCCTTTATTTCTATTGGGCGCCGGACCCTCCGCCCGTGGACTGGGTGATGGCGCCCTCCCTCAAGCATGATGGGCCCGAGCAGTTCGAGAAGCTCGCCTCGTTCTTAAAAGAACACGCGGTGCCTTACGTCTTGATCCGGGAGGATCAGGCTGATAAGTTCCTGTACGATCCATCCCCGGTCTCCGATGTTCTTCAACGCTCTTACAAGCCCGAGCGGAGTACACCATGGGGAATCCTCTTCAGACGCCTTTCGTACACTCCCGCTGAGCGCCCCCTGCCTAGAGGAAAATCCCCGTGAGCCTGCTGCCGCGTCTCCCCGAAGCCGGGGCAGCCCGCTGGCCAGGGCGCCTTCTTGTTGCCCTCACTTGTCTGGCGGGCTTCTGCGCCTTCTACCGGCCGATTTGGGACGGCGACTCCTACTGGCACCTCGCCGTGGGCCGGGAAATGTGGACCACTCACCACCTTCTCAGGACTGACACCTTTTCCTTCACGGAACCAGGCCGGCCTTGGTACAACTTCGGGTGGCTTTTCCAGATCTTCGCCTACCTCCTGTGGTCGTTGGGAGGAGAGGTCTTGCTGGTTGCGGCTACGGCCGCAGCCGGGGCGGCGGTTCTCGCTCTCATGTACCGCAATGTCCGCCAGTCAGGCGGCCGTGCCACCCACTTCGCGTTCATCGCCCTCCTGGCGCTGCCGCTCTTCGCGGAGCGCGTCCGCCTGAGGCCAGAGCTATGCAGTCTTCTCCTGATACCGTGCCTCCTAGAAGTGCTGCTCCGTTGGGATCGCCCATCCGGCCTTCCCCTCGGTCGGGCCTGCGTTGCCGTGGGAGCCCTCTTTTTCGTTTGGGCCCAGTGCCACGCCGGGTGGGTTTTCGGTTTGGTGGTCATCGCGGCGTTCGCCGCAGGCAGAACCTTTGACCGACTAGTGCGGCGGGAATCACCGCGGGAACAGGTACGGGGCGGGCTGGCCTTGGCGGCCGTGGCGCTGGTGTGCCTTCTCGCGAACCCCACGGGCTGGCGAGCCTTATGGGTGCCAGTGGCTCATCTCCTCGAGTTCACCCGCCCCGACAAAATCCCCCTGGAGGAGTGGCAGCGAACCCCCTGGAGCGGCTACTACCTCGGCTTTGGCCTGACCAGCGTTGCCTTCGCCATTTATGTCCTTCTGTCAAAGCGGAGCGATTGGACGGAGCGTTTTCTTGTGGGGAGCCAAGTCTTGCTTGCGCTGCTATGGGTCCGGTATCCGCCCTTCGCGGTGCTGGCCGCCTCGCCGGTCCTGGTCCGGCGTCTGGCGGCCTGGACCGCACGTCCCGTGCTTATGCGGGCCACATCCGCCCTCTGCGTCTTTCTTCTGGGGGTCGCGGTCTGGACTCGGGCGCCGCACGCGCGTGCCATGGATGATCTCTCCGCTTCCTACCCCATCCAGGAGGTGGCTTTTCTGAAAGCGAACCAGATTTCCGGAAACGTCCTGGCTACGCTGCCAGCGGAGAACTACCTGGACTGGGCCTACTATCCCCTGGGACGGGTGGCTTTTGACGGCCGCTTCTTTCCCTTCATCGAAGTCCTGAGGCAGTACCGGGAAGCCCACCGCTCCTTCGCCGCGTACCGGGCCTTTCTTAACGCCTGGCCAGTCACGCTCGCGATATACGCCCAGCCGGAACCGGGGGCCATCCAGAGGGACGTTGAAGGGCGCCCTCTCCCCCGCGGGCCCAGCTTCTACGTCTACCCGCCCAAGGAGTGGGCCCTGGTCTACTTCGGCAACTACGGCATGGTTTTCCTGAGGCACATCCCCCAAAACGAGGCGTGGATCGCCTCCTCCGAGTTCACCCTGCTCAGGCCCGACGAAATGGAGCGTCTGAGGGAAGGCGCCCTGCCCCTCCCGCCCGACAGGAGCGCTCTCGCCAGGGAGATCGAGCGCAAACTTCAAGACCCGGCGCCCTACGTCTACCGAGGCCAGCTCTTCCGCCTGAAGGAGCAGCTCGCAGGGGCCGTCCGTTGAATCCGGCACGTCTCCCCTCCGGCCACCTCAAGGCCCGTCTCCTCGGCCCCCTTCCCCTCCTGGCCCGCAGCCTGGGCAACTTCCTCAAACAGATGGACGGTAGGTGAATGCGGGGCCTTGCCCCGCATTCGGCCTGAAGACGGCTCGGAGGGTCAAAACGGGCATGAAACCCTGTCGACGAGAGGCAGATTGAAGGGCCGGACGTGGAAAGAGGGCCGGAAAATGCTCCCGAAGGTGAGAGCTTGATGGCAAATCGGGTGGAATCGTCTATGATAATGGTGGGACGAAGCTCACATGGGAAATCTCAGTTGAGATCACCGCAGGCCGGACGGAGGGATGGGTTAGCGGCGGTGGCAAGATGACCGAGTCGGGCCGGGCGACCGCTCTCAAGCTCGGATCGGCAGCGCCCGTGTTCTTCTTTCACTTCGCAGCGTCGAATCTGAGCTCTTTCCGATGAGGCAGCTTTCTTCTTCCCTTCTTCTGTCCCGGAAATCCATCAGAGCAGGTATCGGAGCAGTCGCCCTCGCTGCATGGCTGATCCTCGTCATCGCCATGTGCACACACCACGAGCCCTGGCGGGACGAAGTGGAAGCGCTTTCCATCGCAACGGGGGTCGGATCCTGGTGGCAGCTGCCAGAAGCCCTCCGCAATACGGGGCACCCCATCCTCTGGTACCTGCTCCTGAGAATTGCCTTCGGCCTCTTCCATACCACGGTCGTCCTGAAGGGCCTGAGCGTCACAGTGGCATTCCTCGCGGTCTCCCTCTTCCTCTGGCGCGCGCCCTTCCCGTTGTGGGTCCGGGTCCTGTTCATCTTCAGCTTCTTTCCCCTTTACGAATATGCCGTCCTCGCCCGGAACTATGGCATCGGCATGCTCCTCATGTTCGCGTTCGCTGCCGTCTACCCGCTCCGGAAAAAGTATCCCCTCCTGCTCGTACTGATCCTTTCTCTCCTCGCCAATACGACCCTCCAATCCTGCATCGCGACGGGGGCTCTGGCCCTTTTGTGGTTTTGGGACGAGGGCTACGGCGCCGCTAACAGCAGACAGGCCAAGACCTTCGCTGTGCTCGGAGTGTGCTTCCTGCTGGTGGCCTTCTCCATACTTGGATCGATCCTCTGCTGCATCCCAGACTCTGGCTTCGCTCCTTCCAGCGCACTAGGGGGGCCAGGCCGCGGTCTGGGGGGAGCCATCGCGAAGGCCGCGCTTCTTCCCGGCTCCGACCTAGATCGCATCCTCCCCTTTCCGTTCCGAAACCTCTTGGTCTACCTCCTCTTCGCCGGGTTGCTCATATGGCCACCAGCGGCTGTTTCGTTTTTTGCCAGTGTCTTTCTCTACGGACTTTTCTTCGCCACGGTCTATCCAGGAGGGACGCGCCACCAAGGCCTCGTCCTTATGACCGCCATCACGTTCTACTGGCTCGTGCGCGAACGCTCGGGCGCACCTCCTAATAGAGGCGGGCTCGGCCGGAGGCTCCTCTTCGTGCACAAGGCCGTCGCCCTCTTCATCATCCCCGCCCTCCTGATGCAGTACCTCTGGCTCTCCTACCATCCGATCAAGGCCGACTGGGAGAGGGAGTTTAGCTCGAGCCGGGCATTGGCCGCTTTTCTCAGGTCCAGGCCGGATCTTTCAGAAGCTATCCTCCTCCCCGAGCCCGACGCCTACGCCGAATCCCTTTTTTACTACCTTTCGGTCCCAACCTATTTCTACAGGCAAGACGCTTTCGGCACGTACTTCCTCCGCGGTAATCGACACCGAAAGGATGCCTCCCTGGGAGAGCTGCTCCAGGTAGCCCGCCGCCTCAAAAAGGAGACAGGCAAGCCCGTCCTCATCCTCATGGGATCCCCTCCCCTTGAGGACGTCCCACCCTGGGAAAGACCCAATCACGACGACCAAACGTTCCGATGGACCAGCGAGGAGCTGAAGGATTTTTACTCCAGCGCCCGCTCGCTTGCCTCGTTTCAAGGGTCGATATTAGACGAGAACTACGAGCTGTTTCTTCTTGAGAGATAGAAGTCCCGCTTCACCTGAAAAGGTGTTTTTCGCCTTCTTTTTGCGGGCCCGCCCCCGGACGTGAGCCGCACCGGGATAAGGAGGCCAAAAAGGCTTTGGCTCGGACTCGCGTGTTACTGAGCCGCCAAAGCGGTTTCCTCGGATTCCGGAGCATTTGCGAGGCCCGGGTGAACTGGACACGTCAGCAGAGAGGGAATTGTTGGTGAAGAACCTTGGGATGATCTTGGCTGATCGTCTGGGAACGATCGCGGCTTCGGCGGCGGTCATTCTCATGTTCCTCGCCGGGGCGTACCGTTACCCCCTCCTGCGCGGTGCCGTTTCAGCGTGCGAGCCTTTCCTCCCCACGGCTCTCTTCACAGTTTCCTTCATCGGCGTCCTCTCGACCTGGGTTCACCGCAAGCGAAATCATCCGTCGGCACGGTTAGTTTTTTGGCGACGCCTTCAAGGACCTGGACGCCTGAGTATGCTTTGGCCCGGACTGGCAGTCGTTTGCTTTCTGATGCCCGTGATCCAATGCTGGACCTCGAACACGGTGGGGATGGACAACCAATGGCAGACGATTGGCGGCCTCGTCCCCTGGAGCGATGCCTTGAATTGGTACTGCGGGGCGGAGAGGGTCCTCACATCGGGGCACATGGATGTGTGGTGCAGCCGACGCCCCTTGAACCCCGTCCTCCTGGCCGTCAGGCTGGCCTTGACGGGCTACGATCTCCGTCTGGCCATCCTTTTGCAGGCGATCCTGCTCGGACTCGCGTGCTACTGGGCCGCCAAAGCGGTTTCATCAAGTTCCGGAGCGTTTGCGGGCCTTGGGTGTTTCTCCCTCCTGCTCCTTTGTGGAAGATTGCATGCGGCCTCTCTCGCCTCCGAAGGCCTGGGCTTCACCCTCTCGGCGCTGTCGATGTGTTGCCTGTGGGAGAGTTTGCGCCGCAGGAGCGACGGGCTGTTCTGTTCGGGCCTCTTCCTCCTCACGGCCGCGTTGAATGCCAGGGCCGGCGCCTTCCTTGTCCTGCCGGCCCTTATTCTCTGGGGCGCCCTTGCCTTCCACAAAGCCCGGTCCCGGCGCTTGCGTCTCGCGGTTCTTGCGGTGTGTTCGGTCGCCGCAAGCTTCCTTCTCAATTGGGGCGTCTTCAAGATCTACGGCCAGGGCGCCCACCTCCACGCGAACTTCTCATGGGCACTCTACGGCCTCGCGACGGGTGGGCGAACGTGGGAAGCCGTCCAGCAGGACTTCCCGAACATAACGGGGACTGATGCTCCGGGAGAAACGGAGTTCATCTACCGCAAGGCCGTGGAGAAGATGACTTCGGAGCCTTCTCTTCTGTTCGTGGGGATTCTTAAGGGGACCCTTCTGTCCGTGCCACAATTGGGATGGGACCTCTCCAACCTGATACGCGGGGCGCCCCAGAGCCCGGTGTTGGGGGCGCTCAGCTCCGCTCAGGGGTGGGTGATGCTCCTCTTCGCCATCCTGCTGTACGGATTCCTCGCCATAGGCTGGGTGCGGTTCCAGCGGTCCGCGGAGTGTTCTATCTACGCAGGCTTTCTGGGTTTTGGGCTGGCGGGCGTCCTCCTGTCGCTTCCGGTGATCTACATCAACGGGGGCTTGCGCGTGCTGGTTTCGGTGTTTCCGATCCTCGCCGTCGCGATCGCGGCGGCCGTGGGCGGCTGGTCACTGGACTTCGATCAGGAAGGGCCGGCGAAAGCCCGAGGGCCTGGCTTGTGGAGCATTCTCACGGGCGCTACATTATTCCTTTTGGCCCTGGCCGGCCCCCTGGCGATTCGCGAGCTGGGCCAGGCGCGGCCACCCCTCCCTCACCTGGAAAGCAAGAACGCGGACACGCTCCTCACCCGGATAGGCCCCGACACACCGCTTCTCAACATCCGCCCCGCCGCTTCTCTGAAATCTAGTTTCGCGCCAGAGTGGCGCCTGGACGATTTCTCGAAGATCCCCATCGAGTACCCTACGGCCGCCTTGAACCTTGGGGCGCCGGCCACGTTTGTGCTTTGTCTGGACTACGGGGATAGCCAGCTTCTTCCTAGGTACGTCGTGATGCCGCTCGGCGCCGTGTCGCAAGACAGCGGTTCCCTGGAAATCCACATCGAGCCCGTCCCAGGCACGCCCTTTTGCATCGCCAGGGACTGGAAACCCCTCGAGCCCATCCCGCAAATCAAGCAAGGCCAAGGTGGCTAATTGCGAACCAGAGGATTTGAGGCAGTGATGGAAAAACAGCTCAGGGGAATTCTCAAAGCCCTTGTCGGCCTGGGCTCTCCGCAATTTGTGCTTAAGCGTTAGAGAGGCCGCCCCTTGAGCACGGCACATCTCCCCTCAAGCCACCTCAGGACCCGCCTTCTCGGCCTCCTTCCCCTCCTGGCCCTTCTGATGGCGATCCTGACGCTCTCCACCCACATTCGTCTGCGCGTCATGCTGGGAGACGAGGGAGTCACGTGCGTAAACGCGTGGCGGCTCGCGATGGGGCAGATGCCCGGGAAGGATTTTTTTGAGATTATTCCGCCTTTTTCCTTCTACGTCCTTTCGCTCCTCTTCCGTGTCGCGGGACCCACGCTGATAGCGAGCCGCGCCCTGGCCTTCGTCTATGGCTGTCTCCTGCCCCTCTTGCTTCTGCTCCTGAGTCGCCGCCTCTTCACCGCCCCCGTCGCCAGGGCCCTCCCAGTGGCTTTCATGATCCCCTTCGGAGTCTGCGCATGGCCCATCCCCAGCCACCACTGGCTCGTGGACATCCTCCAGCTCGGCGCCATCCTGGCCTGGCTGCTGGCCCTGGAAAGAGCCCCTCTCCCTTGGTCTTTTTGCGCAGGAGCCCTGTCCGGGCTCGCGGTCATGACATTGCAGGACCAGGGGCTTTACTGGATAGCGGCAGCCACCTTCCTGGTCCTTCCAACGGCGCCCCGAGCCACACGCAAAGCTCTCGCACTCGGCTGGTGTGGCGGCGGCGCATTGGCGCTCACCGTGGCGGCAGCGACTCTGCTGCCCGGCGCCGGCCTTCAATTGTTGGTGCGCGACTGGTTTCTGCTGCCTTTGACTCACTACCAGCCCAGTCAAGGCCGATTTCAGGAGACGGGCGCCGGGTGGAGTGAGGTCCTCCGGAGCCTCCATGGGGGCGCGTTTTCTCAGTCCCCCGTCCTCGCGACTTTGGCCCTCCTCTCCTATGTCCTTGTGTTCGCTCTCCCTCTCCTGGCCGCCCTGTCAGTTTTGTCCCTCTGGAGGAGCCGCCTGTTTGACAAGCGCCGGCTTGCTGTCCTGCTGGCCGCGGCCCTTGCTTTTGTGGGGGGTGCCCTGCACCGCTGGACAATCATGAACCTAGTCTGGGCTGCCGCCGCACCATCGTTGCTCCTGGCGGCCCAGGCCGACAACTGGTTGGAGAGCACGTCGAAATGGAGACGATGGACCGCATATTCCTTTTGTGCAGCGGTCCTCGGCCTTTTCTTCCTTTTCGGAGCCTTGCGCTCCTATCAGGTCATGAGGGGACCCGTGTACGAGGTGAGCGCCCCGGCTGGGAATATTGCCACCCTGTATCTCCCGGAAGCAGAAGCTGTGCGGGAGTACTTGGACGCCATCGTCCGCCTGGTCCCAAATGGGACGCCCGCATTCGCGTACGGGTACGTCCCCCTCGTGGGTTTTCTAACGGGGCACCCCAACCCGACGAAGTACACGGTCCTGCTGACGGCCTCAGGGTACAACTCTCGTGAGCAGGGCCAAGAGTGGATTGCGGAGGTAGAATCGGGTAACATCCAGTGGGGGTTCAGTCCCCGCTGGGCTGTTACTCCAGAAGACCCTGTAGCCCGCTATCTGGTTGAGAGTTTCGAACCCGCCTGGCAAAACGGGTTCTTCATATTGTGGCGGCGACGGTTTTCACCCAAGCCCGGCAGCGGAGGCTGATCGAATCCATGGCCCGTCCTCCCATCGCTTTCCTCATATGCCCGGACTGCCGTCGGCCGTTGGAGCCTCCCCCCGGCCCAGATGGCGTGGGCGCCTGTCCGGGTTGCAAGCGGCCGTTCGGCTACCACCGTCACGTCACCGACATGGCCCCTTCAGACGTCCTTCCCCTAACCCAGCAGACCGTCTCACAATTTGGCGCCTCCTGGCAGATACATGACCACCTCGCGGACTTTCAGTACCAGCAGTTCCTGGACTGGGTCGCGCCGCTAAACGAAGAGGACTTCAGGGACCGGGTCATCCTGGAGGCGGGGTCCGGAAAGGGCCGGCATACGTTGATTATGTCAGGGTTCGAGCCCTCCCACCTTCTGAGTATAGACCTTTCAGACGCCATACTCCTCGCCGCGGAGAACACCCGGGGGTGTCCACGGACTTACTGCATCCGCGGGGACCTCCTGAAACTACCCATCCTCGACGGGTCGGTGGACCTCGTGGTGTGCCTGGGAGTGCTACACCACCTGGAGGATCCCCTGGCGGGCCTGAAAGAGCTCTGGTCCAAGCTCAAACCAGGGGGGGCCTTTTGCCTTTGGGTCTACGGGCGGGAGGGAAACACATGGATCGTCTGCCTTGCGGACCCCATCCGGAGGCACCTCACCTCCCGAATCCCTACGAGGTGGCTCAGGCCGCTCCTCTGGCCCCTCACCCTCACGCTTTTCGTCCTGCTCAAGGTGTTATACGCGCCTGCCACACGGCGGGGTTTGCGCCCGGTCACCTGGCTCCCCTACTCCACCTATCTCGGGTACATTTCAAAGTTCCCCTTCATGGAGATCGAGCACATCGTCCTCGACCACCTCTGTCCCCCCGTCGCCTTCTATTTGCCGAAAGATCAGCTTGAGAGCTGGTTCCGCGAGCTGGGCGCGGTGGACGTTCGACTGCGCTGGCACAACCAAAACTCGTGGAACGTGGTGGCCCGGAAACCAGCATGATCGTCCTCCTCTCGGCGATCTCCTGCAACGATTACACGTTCGGTGGGGACACGTGGGGTGGCCGTTTTCTATTTGCTGAAGGCAGAAACCCCGCCCACTCCGACCGCGCCCAGAAAGTGAGAGCAACTCGGGAATTGGGGCTCTCGTCTGCAGGGTGCTGTCTTGGCCGTAGGACAGTGACGTGACGGGAATTGTCAAGCCATCCTGACAACAGTTGCCATTTCAGAGCAAAACCCTCTTGTTTTCAGTAAGTTCGGCATGGCATCATACTTGCTGGTTGTAGCCAGTGAAAGGAGGTATTCATGAGACAAAAAGGGTTTACACTGATCGAGCTCCTGATCGTCGTGGCCATCATCGGAATCATCGCGGCCATCGCCATCCCGAACCTCTTGTCAGCCATTCAACGAGGCAAGCAGAAGAGAGCCATGGGAGAAGTCCGGTCCATCGCCACAGCGGCTCAGTCCTACGCCACCGATGCCAACATCTATCCAATTGGTACCGCTGCTTTTGCTGACGTAACAACGGGGTCAGCGTGCTGGTCGGACATGTGCCCGGACTACATCAAGGCAATCCCGAACCCGGACCCCTGGAACACGAACTACAAGTACGCCTCGCAGAGCGCCGGGACGGATTTCGGCGCGGCATCCCTCGGCAAGGACGGGTCAGTGACAGACGCTCTTGCCGTGTGGGCTACCGTGAGCGCCACCGACTTCCAGATCACCAAGACCAACTGTTTCGAGCAGGACATCGTGTGGGTGGATGACGGCTTCGTAGTCATTCCCGAGGGCAAGCAGAAGAAGTGCCAATAATCCCTAATTGAAGAATTCAGGAGCAGAGGGGCCCCTTCGTGGGGTCCCTCGTCGTTTCTGCCGACCTCATACGCAGTGCTTGACCGCTTTTCTCGTGCCGCATTCCTTCCGCGCAATCCTGAGGGCTCGTCGAAAGGCTACTCTAGAGGGATCGCGCAGACTAGCCATGAGAAGCAGAAAAAGGACCGGGCCCAGAAGAGACAGCGCCAAGCCGGTCCGGGCCCCTGGGGTCTTGAAAATGAGCCGAATTGTGTGGTCTCCGGAAGGCACCCGGACGGCCATGAGAAAACCGTTGGCACAAAGAAGGGGCGCCTTGCATCCGTCCACGAGCGCGCGCCAGCCTGGATCCCAGGCTTCCACAAGGCGCACGTAGCCGTCCTCGGCCGCATTCAACCTCACGATGATCTCGTCGCCTGATGGCCTCTCGTACCGTGGGGAACTCCCACCGGAGAGCCGGGCGCCGTCTTGGCTCGGGCCGCCCTCCGGCACATCGAGCAGAGCTTTGGACGCCAGGACCAGCTTCTCGAGAGGAAGGGGGCGCGGCCAGCCGCCTCCGGCCCCTTCGCCCTGCTCAAAGAGGACCTCCCCGAGAGGGAAAAAACGGACCCTTGGCGCGGCTTGCGGGACATCGTACACAAAGACCCCCCGGCCGGCCGTCCGGAGGGGCAAATCAGACCGCCGCTGCGAGGTCACCACGAAACGGGCGCACAACGCGGCCAAGGACTCCTGGCCGAGGTCGGAGCCATTCATGGCCTCCACGTTCGTGTCGGGCGGGAGGTGCGCCAGGTCGAGAAGCGCGCGGTACGGCACCGTCAGAGCGATGGCATCGAAAAACCCCACGTCGTCGTAGGCCCTGTTTGCGGCGTAAGGCAGGTTGAAATCCATGGCGACCCGTCCCTCCCCGACCCCGGTTCGGAGCTGCTTTTCCATGTAGAGCGGCGCCGGGATTTTCAACGGCTGGAGCTTGACGAAGGCGCGGGCGTGGCGGCCCAAGTCAAGGCCATGAAAGGCGAGCAGAGCCAGAATGAGGGCGAAGACCAGTCGGCGGCCTGGAGCCCAGCCCAGGGCCAGATGCACGGCTGCCCCCAGGGCAAGGCTCAGACAGAAGGTGGCCAGATAGAGCTGCCTTGCCGGACTCCTCAGGAATGTGCCCGGAATCTCGCGTAGCAGCTCCTGCGCCCAGGGCAAGGCCGTTACCAGGGCCAAAAAGCCCAGCGCCGTGAAGAAGAGACCGGTCCTGTCGGGCTTCCATCTTCTCGCCATGACGCCAATGACCAGCACCACCGTGGCGGCCAGCGGAACCAGCCCAACGTAGCAAACCGTCTCCCAGAAAAAATGCGATCCAGGATAGCCAGTGAATTCTCTCCCCGGAAGGCGATCTACGATGTCGGGCCACCCGTCTTTCCAGGGCATGAGAACGGCGCCTAACCTGCCATAGGGTAGCGCCAGGTCATTCATGGCGCTGGCCAAGCCCGCCACCCGCGTGGACCTGCCGATGAGCTTGACCAGAGGCCACCACACGAAAAGAGTCCCGGCGAGGCCCGCGGCCATGGCCCAGGCCACCGCGAGGCCCCTCCTCCATCCCCCGCGCCAAAAGGAGTAGAGAGCCGATGCCGCGAGGGCATAGGCGGGGAGCTGCGGGTGCCCAGAAAGCGCCGCGATGGCCGCGGCCAGAGAGATGAAGGTGAGCGCGGCAAAGGATGGGCCTGGCTGTTCGGAGCAAGCGAGATATCTCTCCACGAGCCACAGGAGGAGGGGCAGCAAGGGGTACGCTTCGAGAAGCGGGAGGTGCCCCACCATGACCCGGGCCGAGAAAAATCCCGCGCACGTGAAGGTCCAGCCGACGCTTGCTGAAGCCAGGAGGCCGAATCCCAGCCTTCTACAGAAGAGAAACGTGAAGAGGGCAGCTAGGGTGGCCGCGAGCGCAACGCCCACGGCGTAAGCATTCTCGGGAGGGATCAGGCAAAGAAAGAGGCGCATGGGGATCCACGGAAAGCTGTGGAGGTTTGACCAAAATGGGGTCCCGAGAAGCTCTCGTGAGTACCAGCCGGGCAGTCCCTGTCCACGCAAGAAGGCTTGGCGCGCGTAAATGATGCGGCGGACGTGGAGCTGATCGTAGTCCATCCCATAAAGGGCGACCTTTCCGGTCAGCAGCTGCGGGGGGCAGTAGACCAAAAGCACCGCGGCCAACATGAGGGCCGCAGTGAGGGTAATGCGCCAGCGAGTATTGAACCGACATTTCCCATATGACCTGAGTCTCGCCATCATCATAGACGATCCCACCCGACCTGCTGCCATGGTACTACCTGTCGTGGTACCAGACCACGGGCGCGTTCGACGGGAGGCCCATGGGGCGGGTCAGCAGCGGCTCGATCTCCCGCTGCAGCACATCGTTGGACGGCAAGAGCCGGTCAATCCATCGTCCTGGTAGGTCCGCAATTAGATTATGGAACAGTCGGGCCGCTTCCTGGAAAGCTTTTCTCTTCTCGTCCCTCTCTTATTCGGTACAGAACGGCGTTGCCCACTGTTCCGGCCCTGTCGTAATCGGCCTTCAGAATCTTCGCCACGGCGGACCGGTCGTCCATGTACTCCGCTTCGAGATCTGGCGGAAACATGATCCAGCGGGGTTTCCGCGCCCGTATGTCTTGTGCGGCAATGCGATGGTCTTCCTCGGTATGGTACTGCTGGGAGAGCGGCTTAAAGTACGTAAAGCGGATCGCGGCGGGAGCCGAATAAAGGTAGACCTCCCCGCCCTCGGGGAAGGCTGCAACGGTATCCCCCGGCCGGAGCATGCCGGGAGAGCGAAGGAATCGGTTGACCGGCTGTTCCCGGACGGACCGGTCGGCGTCCAGCAGCTCCCAGGGCTGGGGCCAATGAACCCAAAGCCCGCGGCTATGGTAGAGGACCCCAGAAACTAGCAAGACTCCGAGGAAAGCTTTCGAGGCGCCCCTCCAGGCGCCAGGCCAGGTCGCCCACCCCTTCAAGGTGAACAGCCACAGAACTGTTGTGGGCGCCGCAAAATAGAGGAGGTGCAGCCAGTTCACGTTGGCCTTCAGCGCGAGTCCAGTCCACAGAGCGACGGCGGCGATCGCCGCAGGGATCCAAGGATCTCCGAAGCTCCTGCGGCGAAGAGCCCGGACGAGGTGATAGGCCGCAAGGACCACGGTCGCTCCACCCAGCACGAGCACCGATCCATAGAGCACCGTGCCTGCCATAGAGAGAGTCCAAGAGGTGACTCCAGGGTGGGCCTGGTAACGGCTCCAGATATCCTCCATCCTCCAAGGCATGTCCTGGAGGATTGGTCCGGCATTTTCATTGCCGCCGCGGCTGTAACTCCTCGCTGGCCAGACCAGGCAGTCCTTTACGAAACCGGGCACCGCACCTAGAAGCGCCATTCCTATGAGGAACGGTAGCCAGACCAGCAGTATCCCGGCCGTCCAGGGCAGGAGCCTCCGGAGGCGCTTTCCTTCCTCGGCAGCGAGGAAAGTGGCGGCCATCGTGCCGAGGACGACCCCCAGAGTCTGAACCAGCAAGCCGCAAGAACCTACCACGACCCCAGCCAAAAGGAGCCTCAGCCCGCTTTTGGCCCCATCGGGAGCGAGCAGGACGATCTCCGCAGCAAAACAGACAGATGCCAGCCAGTGGTGTGAGGCAATTGGCCACCAAGGGTAAAGGGCCACGGGAAACACCAAGGCCCATAGAAAGCGGCTCCAAGGCCCCCATCCCCGGTACTTCAGGGCACGCCAGGTCAGGGCGGTGCCGAAGAGAACGGTGCACACGCTTGCCCACCGTGCGATGCCGATAGATGACCGCCCCACGAGTCTAAACACCGCCGCGAGGAAGAAGAAAATTCCTGGCGGGATGAAGTTGAAGAAGTCGCGGTATGGCACCTGGCCCATCACGACGCGGTGCGCGTCGTACACGACGATATACTCGTCCCACTTGGGGGGATTGAGCACCGGGCTCACCGTGAGGGCCAGGAAAACAAGCAGCGCCGCGATTCCAGCGGCCGGAACGAGCCAGTGGAGCGCGCACTTTGTCGTCGTACGCACCGAACGGAGTGAGCCGGAAGCGATCATCCAGGTACCCTTAGTCGGTAGACCACCGCATCACCCAAGACGGTGTACCGGTCGTACTTGCCGCGAATCACCTGGGCCAGTGGCCCTTGAGCCAGGTATTCCTCCTCCTGTTCCGTGGTTAGGATGGCACACCTGGCCCGGTTCTCCTCGATCTGGTGCGCCGCGAGAGCGTACTGCTCTTCGCTTTGATACCGCTCATGCGGCGAAAGGAGAAGCGTGAACCCCACGGCGGCGGGCCTTGCGTAGGGTACACCTCGCCCCCCTCGGGAAAGGCGGCCAGGGTGTCCCGAGCCTCGAGCCATGGCTGGGCCCTTAGCCACACGTTGATGGGAGCCTCCCGGGTGGTTCGGTCCACATCGAGAAACTCCCAGGCCGAGGACCTGCGATCCGCTCCGTGAGTACCCCTGCGGGAGAACCCCAAGAGACCCTCCAGCTTCATGTCCCGTTCCTGACGAAAAGAGCAATGGCGGGCGAACCTGGGCTGGGGCTGTAGTCCCTTCGGATCACGCGCGCGAGCGGACCTCCATCCCCCAGAAAGGCCTTGAGACGGATCTTGTGAATGAGGATAAGCTTTGGTCTCTTTTTCTCTATCTCGGCAGCCGCCCGTATGTGGTCGTCAAGGCCGTGGTAGCCGTCCTCCAGAGGAAAAAGGTAGGTATAACCAATGGCGGCGGGGTATGTGTACAAGTAGACGTTGCCGCCGGTGGGCAGAACCACGATGGTGTCACCGGGTTTTAGAAGCGGTGAGGCGCGCAAGGATTGGTTGAGCGGGCTCTCACGATCGACTCTGTCGACATCCCACAGTTCCCAGCCTTTAGGAAGCCGGTACAAGGCCGTGCGGCCGTGGTACAGGATGCCCGCAGCGAGAAAAAACAGAACCGCGACCAGGGCCCAGCGCTTCGCCCTCCGATTTCCTGACAGGTAGTGCTCGTAAGCCAGAATCCACAGGCAAAGCACGGGGGTGGCGAGGAACAGGAGGTGAACCCAAGTGGGGGTGCCGAGTATGTAGAACCCCAGCGCGAAAGGCGTGAGAACCGCGGCCGTGAAGGCGGAGGGGTGGAGTCTCCGTCTCTCTAGAGCAGACTTCCCGAGCGCGAAAAGGGAGCATCCCAACGCCGCGGCCGTCCCCGCGACGACGGCCGCGAAGAGCACGCTGCCACAGGCAGCCTCCAGAAAGCGATTGAGGTTCCCCGACGGTTCTGGCGGACTCCATATTCCATGAACGGTCTGGACCAAATCGAAGAGCATGGGCAAGTCGTTGATGTTTCCTGGCTGCTTGTAGTGCGTGAAAGGCCAGATCACAGCGTCCTGCCAGAAGGCCGCCAGCCCTCCTCCAGCGGCAATCGGTGCCAGGCAGAGCGCGACCGCACACCCCGCGCCACCCAAAGACCAGAGCATCCGCCGGACGGCGTCTCTTATGGTGCGGGAGCCGGCCAAGCCCCCAAACACCGCCATAACGAGGCCAATCGCTCCGTCCGTCTGAACGAACATCCCTGATGCGCCTGCCAGGAAGCCCGCAACGAACAGCGCCGCGACCTTTGGCTTCTCGTTCCAGACCCATGGCAACAGGGCCGCCGTCCCCACGAGAAACGAGAGGGCGAGACACTGGTGAGGGGAAGAGAAGGGAGCGAAGGGGTAGAGTCCGAGGGGAAAGAGGGCACTCATCGCCGCCAGTTGGAACGAGCGGCCACGAGCGGAACTCGCCCACGCGAACGCGAGCCAAGATGCGACTACTGCGGCCAGAACGGCCCAGCGCTCTGCGGTCTCAGGTCCAAGGCCCGTGGCACTCGCCGCGCCGGCGAGAAGGTAGTAGACCCCAGGGGGAGAGAAAGTGAAAAAGTCCCTATAAGGCAAGCGGCCCACCGCCAGGCGATGCGCATCGTACACGTAAGTGCTCTCGTCCTCCGAGACTCGGTTGAACAACGGGCTGAGGAGAAGGACCGAGAAGCCAAAGACCCCCAGAGCGAGCAAGGCAAGCCCGGCACTTCTCATGCGGCCCTCGCCCCAGCTACGCACGGCGCTCACCGAAATCTAGCCTTCGCCGCCCGAAGCCCCACGCAAAGGAGCAAAGGGCAGAGGCCAGGCTTAAGAACCCACCCCAAATCACGGATCGCGGCCGGTAGCTGAAAGTCACACAATGCGTCCCCTCGGGCACAGCGACCGCCCGAAAGACGCCGTCCCCAGCCAGAACCTGCACAGCAAGGCCGTCCACGCTGGCCTTCCAGCCTGGCCAATACAGGTCCCTCAGCACCAGCCATCCAGCCGAGGGCGCCTCGACCCGCCACGAGGAACGGTTGCAGACATCTAGAAGAGGAGAGACCTTGGCCGAGAACCCTCCGCTGCCAGTATCCCCAGTCATTTCTTTCTCCTGCGGTTTTCCCCCTCCTTCGAGAAGGACGACCCTCGTCCAGGCACGGTCCTCCAAAGCGCTATGGAGCGCCTCTTGAGCGGTCGCGGCCGACTGACCAACCGGGACCCAAAACGCCCGCCCTTCGAGAGAGACCAGGCGCGTTTCTACGACGCGGGTGTCCTGCGGGGCATGGGCCCATCGCCAAGCCTTCTCGACGCCAGCGAACTCCATCACCTCCGGCGACCAATCCAGAAAACCGTAAAACACATTTCCAAGGGCTCCCACCAGCGGCACCAGGCGCCTGGGTGCCAAAGGGGAGACGGAGCGGATGTCACGGACCTCGAACAGTGTCGCCAGGTTCGGGCTGACGCACTGCCAGAGGCCCCTGTGGGGAAACCAGAGGCGCCCTCTTCCTTCCAGTACGCCCCTCGCCTGTTGCGAGAGCAAGGGGGCGGAACGGTTCCAGTACGCCCACATGCCGGGGGGAGCCAAGAGTGCGCCGCCCAGCACGCAAGCCGCCAGGCCGAGGCGGACCACTCTCGTCCCCTGGGACTTCACCTTCACAGGCAGGAGGAACAGCATGGCACCGAGGACCACAATCCCCCACACCGCAATACTCGTCGCAGCGGGAATCCCCCACAGCGGCACGAGAAGTTCGCCCTGAAGGGGGCTCGGACTCACCGCGAACACGATGGCCGATGAACACCAGGCTGCCAACACCGCGAGGCCCGCCCAACGCTCCCACCGCCGGAGGGAAGAGGAAGCCCACGCTTCCAATCCCAGTGACACCAGGACCGGGAGGGCGAACCAGGCCAAGGACCTCGTGTACCGGCCACTCATAAAACCGAGGTCGAAAACCCTCTGCAGCCCGGCGGGCCAGGGAAACAGAAGCACCAGCGGCCACAGGAGGCACGGCAGAAGCCCCGCGAACACCTTTTGCTTTCTGAGACCGAGCAAGGCCAGGAGCAGGAGGGGAGGGAGCCAGAGGAGCTCGGACCCGAGGGTGAACAGGGCGTCGGGCGCGTAGGACACGCGGAGGTGTTGGCCTATGCGGGGCGACCAGGAGAGACTCACCCACTCGAGCATGGGCCACACCCACCAGACCGAGAAACCCAGAGCAAGCGCCGGGACCGAGGCCCAGGAAGGGCGGCGCCACAAGGAGGTCCATCCCCTCTCCTGTCCCGACCGGACCATCGCGTACACGAGGGCAGCGACGGCGCCCATGAGCGTTTCCTCGGGGTGCCCGCTCATCCCCATCCCTGTGATTGCAGCGGCCAGCCAGACGGGGCCAGCCCTGCCAACCGCCAGCGCTTCGGCGGCCGCAAACACCCAGGGAAACCACGCATAAGCCCATACGTTGCTGTACGCCGCGTACTTGAGAGTGTACGGGTTGAAAGCGAAGAGCGCCGCTGCCACACAGCGGCTCCATGTGCCCGCTCCGAGGGCTTTCAAGAACCGATCCATGCCCAATCCGCCAAACATGAGGTTCAGGACGAGGACGCAGCTGAAGACCCAAGGGGTTGGCCAAGCCATAAAGGGCAGAAAGAGAGGGGCCAACGGCTGACAAAGTCCGTCCGCAATCAAGGGGTAACCCAGGCCGTTGAAGGGGTTCCAAAGGGCGATCTCGCCCTGCCTGAGCCGCGCGGCAAAGAGGTGTTTCTCCGTGTAGGAGAGAGTGACCGGTGTCTGGTCATAGGTGCGCCAGTCGGGCCTGTCCGAGGCGGTGTCGAGTCCTTCGAGGAACGGATCCCCCGCGAAGGTGTGGAAGGGCACGAGGTGGCGGCCCACAAGGAGTGGCCAGAAAAGGAAGGCCGCCATCAGAAGCATGAGAAGAAGAGGAGCAGCCCAGTTAAAGGCCTGGAGCCGGCACGTCACGTTTCCGCATCCTCCGATCGACGACCAGCAAGACGCCAATGGCAAGGAATCCGATGGCGGTCAAAAGACCGCCCCAAACTACCGAACCGGGACGGTACAGGAAGGAAACCTGGTGTTTTCCGGGTGGGAGAGCCACGCCTCGAAAAGCCAGGTTCGCGGCGTAGATCGGCTCGGCCTTGCCGTCTACTTCCGCTTTCCATCCGTCCGCGAACGTATCCAAGAGGACGACCACCGACTCCTCGCGCGCCGAAACCTGCAGCCGGACCTTATTCAGGCCGTCCTCGAGCCACGCTACTTTGTCCCTCTCATCGGCGTGGCCGACTTGAGAAGGGCCTGTCCACTCCTCGAGAATAGCCTGTCTCCGGAGCTCGCCCGTGAGCAACAGAGCCTTCAGCTTTTCCGCTGACTCCTGCTCATCTCGGGTTGCGAGGACTCGGTGGACGAGATAGGCCCTCGGCATCGGGTCCGTCACGGGCTCCCAGCGAAAAGAGTCTCCCTGTTGGTCCAGGGGACGGCCGCAGAAGCCGACGCCGAGGTAGGCAAGCTGGGGCGGGGTCGCCGTCGGAAAAGTGAGCGTCGTATAAACGAGCGCAGGAGGGGACGCTCTCAGGGTCTCGTGGAGAACCAGGTACCTTCCGTTCAAGAGGACGTCCATTATCCTGACGTCTCTGACACCCCAAAGATTCGCCAAGTCCGGCGCAAGGCAACTAACCGGTGCGTCAAGCGGCAGAGTAGCCGCCCAGAAGCGGCCTTCGCTTTCACCCATTGCGGCCTTGAGATCCTTGATCGCCGGGGGACCGCCGGCCATCGGGTCCAGAGAATTGAAAAAAGAGAAAGGCCGTACGCTACCCTCGGCACCAAGCTTGAACGGCGCCGATTGCACCAGCCCTTCCCGCGCGAACACCCACGGGTCCAGCGTCACGGCCAGGAGACCGACGGCCAGTACGCAGAGGCGCGCGGGTTTGGAGATTAGCACGGAGAAACCCAGCAGAAGCGCGATGGTCCCGTAGAAGGCCAGCCACCCCCACCAAACGAGGCGAAACATTTTCCCGCCCATGAGGAAATCCGCGGCGATCAAACCCGCGATCGGCAGAAAGCCTCCCGCAATCAAGAGGCCGAGCCACCATCGGCCTCCGGCCTCCGCGGAAGCCAGTTTGGAAGTTCCCACCACCACCAGCCCAGCCGCGGCAAACCACCATAGGCCGCGCCCATACCACGAGGCCAGCAGCCCGCCAAGCGAGATGAGACGCTCAAAAGCCTCCCCTGGCACCGGGCGCATCAGGAGCGTGACCGCCACGATGCCGAGGGATGCGAGGGGCCAGAGCTTGCGATCTCTCCAGAAGACCCACAGGCCCGCCCCGATCAGGGCGCAGGTTACCGGGTTGAGGTAGACGTCGGAAATGGGGTTCATGAGGCTGCTGAATCCGTAATGGGTCTTCAGCGCAATGCCAGGCAGCCAGGCCTTGTAGGAAAGACTATCCCTCATGCTCCCCAGTACGGGGAGCCAATGGACGGCCGTCAGCAGCTCAGTGAGCAGGCACACCCCCAGAAAGCGGAGCAGAAACCGGTGAGCCCTCCTCTCGGGCGTCAGGGAGAGCCACGAAACCCAAGCGTACAGGCCTGCTGTGCCGACGACGATCAGGGCCGACTCCGGATGGCCCGTGTAGGCGGCGAGCGCGCCCATGAGCGCGGGAAGCCACCACCGGCCCCTCTCCTTCTCCGCCGCCCCGTCCCATGCCCACAGAAGCCAGCCAACCCACCAGTTCGGCCAGAGGTCCGCGAACAGCAGAAGCCGGACGCTCCACGGATTGAAGGCCCAGAGTGCGGCCCCAAAACCCCGCATCCAGGGTCGCACGCCGAACCGGCCCGACCACATGTAGAACCCCAGGGCGCTCCAAAGACAGCCGAGGAGGAGGCCCAAGGTGTAGAAGCCCGGCGTCGGAACCAGGTAAAAAGGCGCGAGGAAAGGCGAAAAGGGGTAGACGTGTCCACTGCCGAGAGCGGGCGCCCCACATCCCACGTAAGGGTTCCAGAGGGGCAGCTCGCCGCCGTGGAAGGCCCTGGAGACTAGGGCGGCGTTCGGAAAATGGACCAGCACGGCGGAGGAGTCCCCGACGCCGTACCGGAGGGGGGCCTGGATGGCCGCGGGATCCCCCCCCGATGGGATGCCCGTCACCGAACCCCACTCGAACTGAAAAGGGATGACACCGCGGCCCTGAAAGAGAAAAGGCCAGAAAAAAACAAGGACCGGGGCGGCGACCCAGAGCAGCGCCGACAGCTGGCCGGCTCGCAAGAGGCCTGTCCGGGAGGAAGCAGCAGGTGTCGCCTGGTTCAGTTTGTCCCCCTCATCCCCAAACTCGAACCTCCAGTACGTGCCAGGATAACCCACCTCTCCCAGGGGGACCAGCTGAGTAATGCTGAGACGCGGTTGCCGATAGACCCGTGCAATTTTCTTCCCTCCTTGCCCGGCCGGCGAGGCGATCATTCTGGACGAAGCGCGCAGATGGCCATCGAGCCCGCAAATTCTCGGATGGCGGGCGTTTTCTCCAGGCAACGGCCAAGGCCGCCAATCAGCCGTATCAGAGACGCTGGCGTGGCTGGATGCAGCCAGTCGAAAGGAGTGACGCGAATCTGTTTGAAGCCGGCTGCTTCGAGCTGCCTCCTTAGCTTCCAGCGGACGAATGCGGTCTCGTCATCGGAAACCTCTGGGAACCACTTTCTGAACCTGCGCTCGACGAATACTTGCGGGTTCAGCATGTTGGGCTCCGCGAAGCTCATGGTTCCGCCGGGTTTGAGGAGCCCGCAAATCTTGCGGAGCGCCTCCTCGAGGTCGAGGTGATGGAGCACGGAGGATCCGACGACCGCGTCAAAGGGGCCCTCGATATCGCAATCCTCAAACCTCCTTTCGCAGAATTGTACTTGTTCTGCTGGCAGGTTCCGCCCCATGGCTATCTTGAGAAGATCCGGAGAGATGTCCACGGCGAGCAGGCTCGCGCCCGTCTGGGCGAACAGTTCGGTGAACATCCCGGTGCCACAGCCGATCTCCAGTGCCCGTGTCCCTGGCCCCAAGCGTGCGCCCGAGGCGATAATTCTCGCCCGCCTTTGCGCCCTTATCCGGCCGGCGGGTGTACCCCAGCCCCAAGTTCGTTCCGCATCGTCGAGGGCCAGCTTCACACCATGTTCGATTTCGTGCCGTGCTTTCAGGTCCATCTTACCCGCCCGACTCCGGACATTCGGTGACTGCCGCGCCCGCTCCGGTTCAACCTGTCTTCCCGACGACCAGTTTCGCGAACATCCCGGTGCTCTGGTTCCACGGAGCGAAGAGAGCCTCAAACCGCTTCAGGGCGGGAAAGCTCCACGCAGGCACGAGGCTCCTTGTAGAGAGGCCGCCAGAAAACAGATACAAGAGCGGCATAAAGGGCTCGATTCTGGATATCCTCAGCGACGGGAACTCCGCCTCGAACGTCCGCCTGTCGCGCTCGAAGATGATCCATGGGAGTGCCCCGTTGGCGCCGGACAGCGGACCGCTCGATGGGAATTCCCAACCGGCGGCCATCGGGTCGAAAGGCTCGTGGTGCAGCTTCGTGTAGACCAGCCTCGACCAACCGGTGACCCACGGCTCCACCATGATCACAGCGCCGCCAGGCTTCAGGCATCTTTCGGATTCGCGCAGGAAGCGCCTCGCCTCCGGCAGGTGGTGGAAGACGTTGGTCATGACGATGGCGCGAAGGGAGGCTTTTTTGAAAGGGAGCTGGCGCCCGTCCAGCACGGCCTTGACCCCCGAGCAGAAGAAATACTCCGATGCGATCAGGCCCGGGATGACCTCCCTCAGGAATCCCGCCCCGGAGCCGAGCTCCAAGACATCCCCTGCGATCTTAGGAAGGCTCGATTCTATGAAGAGGTACCACTCGGTGTACACCCTCCTTAGAAACCGCTTCTCTTTGATTATCCTTCTCCGCAGTTCAGTCGTGCGGGGATCATCGAGGTCCACTCCTCTCGTGAGTGGATGGGCCAGCATTTTCTCAACGAGGCGGCTCATGATCTCTCGAACTCTGCGCTCATACGAACTTGATCTTGCGCGAAGCGAACAGGACCATCTTGAGGAGCATCCAGCCGTGGCGCCAGCGCTGGATGTTGGTCGTCCCGTAGGTCCGTTCCCGGTAGCGAATCGGGATGTCCACGATCTTGAGATTGAGCTTCGCCGCGCCGAAGAGGAGATCAAAGTCGCCGAACGGGTCGAAGTCTCCAAAATCGGCGCGGTTGGCGGCAAGTTTCTCGTAGTCCCTGCGCCAGAGGACCTTTGTCCCGCACAGTGTATCCTTCACGTCCTGGCCGAGGAGCCAGGAGAAAGCCAGGCTGAAGCATTTGTTGGCCACGAGGTTGGCGAACCGCATGGCCTGGTCTTCCATGGGGTACACGAGGCGGACGCCGTTGACGAACTCTCCGATCCCACGCACCAGGGCTTCGTAAAACCGGGGCAGGTCCTCTGGGGGCACGGTAAGGTCCCCGTCCAGGATCATGAGGACCTCGCCCGTGGCGCGCCCGAAACCTTCCCGGACTGCATCGCCCTTTCCTTGGCCCCTCTGCCTGAGGAGTACGCACCGGTATTCCGGATGGGCTGCCTGGGCCGCCTCGATGGCCTCGAAGGTGCGATCCGTCGAGCCCCCTTCGACGAAGACGAGTTCTGTACCGGCCCCCATCTGGGGCACCCCATCGAAGATGGACGGTATGTTCCCCTCTTCATTTCGGACGGGCACGACGACCGACACCGAGGGAGGCGCACCCTCTGGGCGGGTCTGCGGCTTGCGCCGGGCCACGAAGAGATGCGTCAAAGCGAACAGGCTGAAGGGCCATACCTTCACGAGGTAGCGGTTCATGAGGCGCCCCAGGAGAGGGACGGGGAGGGGACAGAAGATCTCGACCCACCGGCGGACGACTTCGAACCCCGCCAAGCCTAGGAGGTTTTCAACGTCCTCGGGGGCAAGCCAGTTCTGGGGGAGATTGGACGTGGCCAGGCCCATCCTCTGGGCCAGGGACAGGGGCAGCTCCCAGAGCCGGCTGTAGGTGTTGATGAGGAGCCTCGTCTGCGGGCCGCAGCTCTGCCTGGCCCGTTCGAGGAGCGCCTGGACATCCCAGGCGTCGTTCGCCAGGTCCGACAGGATAACCGTGTCGAAAGCGTTTCGAGGCGTCCACTCCTGGGCGTCGGCACACACGAAGCGCAAATCCGGGTGACGAGCGGCTGCCTGCTGGAGCATCTCCTTGGAGAAGTCGATCCCCACACCCAGCGAAGGCCGCAGCGCAGCCAGCAGGTCGCCTTGCCCGCATCCCAGCTCCAGGACCCGTCCTCCCCTTGGGGCGAGGTGAGAGTAAACCTCCTGCAGCCTCTGGTGGTAATACCCCCCCCAGCCGCGCCGGCATAACATTCGTCGTGCCGCCGCGTCCCAGTGCTCAATCCGGCTCAAGACAAAAGACTCCCGGGCGTCGGTGGAACTCTGGCCGGTCCCGCCGGCATGCTCCCGAGAGGCTTCCTCGCTGGACGGGCGGAGTCTATCAGCCATTTTACTGCCCTCCCACACCGGATTCGGCGGTCTTGAGAAGCCTCTGCGCCTCGGGCCAGCCGGGCTTCAGCCGGAGGGCCACGCGCAAATTGTTCGCAGCCCCGCGCTTATCCTGCAAAGCGAGCAGCACCTTGGCAAGTTGGTAGTGAGCCTCGGCGTTATTCGGCATCCGCTGAAGCCCCTTGAGAATCTCGTCCCTGGCCTCGTCGAACCTCCCCTTCCGCGCTCGAAGGAGCCCCAGTTGAACGTATGCCTCGCCGGAGGACGGGTCCAGCGTGATGGCCTTGAAGTACTCGGGTTCGGCCAGGTCGTCCCGGCCCTGGATGGCCAGGGCGTTGGCCAGGAGACAGTGCACGTCTACGGAATACGGGGAGAGCTCGGCAGCCTCCCGGTACTGGGCTACGGCCCCCGCCAGGTCGCCCTCCTCGCGGAGAAGCCGCCCCAAGTTGAGCCGGGGGGGTAAGAAGTCCGGGTTCTTCTCCTCGCATTCACGGAATTCGGCCTTGGCCTTCTCACGTTGCCCAATCTTTTCGAAAAGGAGCCCCATCTGATTCAGGGCTTTCTTGTTACCTGGCTGGATCTGGAGAATCCATTCGTAGCACCGCTCGGCCGCCTCCGGTTTTCCTTGCTTGAGAAAGATATCTCCCAGGGCCCCCCAGGCTTCCTTTTGATCGGGCGCGAGCCGG